>Ga0101944_10003010_pt1 | contig 24949 bp, 12 predicted proteins | sample DewCreD2012metaG_FD_75245 | JGI IMG/M metagenome (GOLD analysis project Ga0101944, IMG submission 75245) | Hot spring sediment bacterial and archeal communities from British Columbia, Canada, to study Microbial Dark Matter (Phase II) - Dewar... ... | reverse complement strand
CTGTGCTGCGCTCGATCCAACGCAGCGTGAGTCTCGTGCGGTCGTTCTTCCAGCTACAAGATACTCAGTATGCCGCAGATGCCATTTAACAGATATGCAATTACTTATGCAAAGAGCGATAGCCCAGCGATTTATCGCTGGGCTCGGCGCCCCGCCTGAGTCCCCAAGCCCCGTCAGGGGCGAAAGAAATCCGCGCGCGTTCGCCGCCGCACCTCCGAAGATCTGCTTTCGTCCCTCCGGGACTTTGGGCCTTCCTGCGCCCGCATCCCACCCTTGAAAGGGTGGGCTATTTTCTACCGCCCTGCCGGGCTGGCGGCGTTATTCCACCGAAAACAGCGAAGAACCCGTTTTTATCCCGTTTTATCCACTGGCAAGGTCGAGGAACCGAAATTACTTCGTCGAGGGCAATTGGCTGGCCAGCGCGCCCAGGTGCGCCGGGTGCAGTTCCAGGGCTTTTTTGAACTCCGCCTCGGCTTCGGACTTTTTGCCGAGGCCCTGAAGTCCCAGGCCAGCCAGGTAATGGGCGTCGGCCTGGCGGACGCGCTCGGCGCGCTTCTCGCCGAACTTGGCGAAGTAATCGGCTGGCTCGCTGGTCTGCAACTCCCGGCCTTGCTTGACCAGGCTCTCGAAGATCGGCTTGGCGTCATCTGTCCGCCCCAGCTTTTGCAGCGCGGCAGCCCGGTAATAGGCCGGCTCACCGCTTCCCGCATGCGGCGCTTCGGCAGCTTTCGTGAAATTCGCTTTGGCTGGTTCGGCCTGTCCCAGCGCCTCCTGGGCCAGGCCGATGTGGTAATGGATCGGCGCGGTCCGCGAATCGCGCTTGGGCCGGCCCACCTCAAGGTTGGCGGGAAATTCGAGCGTGGCCTGAAAGTCTTTCAGCGCCTCGGCGGCGCGCTTGGCGCGCAGATGTTGCTGGCCGCGCAGCAGGCGGGCGTCCACATAAACATTGCGGATTTCGCTGCTGCCTTCCCAGTTGTGAAACCGGTGCGTGGTCAAAATCTGCAGCGCCTGGTCCAACTGCCCATCCGCCATATAAACGAGAATCAGGCGCGTCAGCGAATCATCCCGCCACGCCGCCACGCCGGGCGTTTTGGTCAGCCACGCCAACCGCCGTTTAACCGCTGCTCCACCAGCTTCGTGTTGCACATCCAATTCATAAAGGAAACGCGGTTCCTTGGGGTCCAAATCAACGGCTTTTTCCAAGCTGGCGATGGCTTTGGGAATGTCCTTTTGGTGCTGCGCGTAAGCCAGGCCGAGGTTGCGGTGGACCAGAGCAAACTTGTCATCGCGCGTGCGCGATTCTTCCCAAGCAACGATGGCCTGGGCGGGTTGATGATCATACAACAAACACCCCAGGTGATACCACGGCGCGGGAGAGGCGCTATTCCGCTCCCCTGCTGTTTCCAGTAGGCGAACCATCTCATGTTGAAAGGGAAAGTTCACAAGAGAAGCGGCAGCGCCCGAACTTGCTTTCAAAAATGGCCACTGAGGTCTAATGATATCCAACCAGGGCAACCATTCACAATTTTCGGCAATCAGATTAGCCTCCTGTTCAAAACCCGCTCGCCGGCTGGCAATGTATAGCTCCATCAAATTCCCATAAGACATTTGGGAAAGCATCTTGCGGGCTTCGGGCGATTTGCTTTTAGCCCAATCCATCTCAAGTCTGCACTGCCAATCCAAAGGATCAATTAATGCGGCCTGGGTGTAGTATCGCCTGGCCTCATCTGCTCTGCCCAACTGCAGCAAGATGGCTCCCCTCAGATTCAACGCCTGGGGATTACGCGAGTTGCCAGCCAAGGCTTGCTCAAGGTGGAAATCCGCGGCTTTGAAGTCTTTTCCCGCCGACGCGATTTCTCCGAGTTGATAGCATGCCGCCGCCCGCCAGCCGGCGCTCCACGACGCCCGCGAAAAAAACGCCGCCGCCTCATCAAGCCGTTCGCGTGATGCAACGTAGTTGCTCCATGACGCCCTGTCTAAAATTGCCGCCTGTTCACGCAGGGCTACTCCCAGATAATAAAATGCCTCACCATCTTTCGGTCGGATATGATTCGCGGTTGCTCGCGCAATGGCCGCGCGCAGGTGTTTCTCCGCTTCCGCCCATCGCCATTGCTTGCAAAGCAAAATCCCCATTGCGTTATTTGCGCGGTAATCACCAGGATCACGGTGCAGGATTTCCTGGTAATAGGGCGCCGCTTCGAAGCTCGGGCTGCAAAGTTGCTCGATTCGTTGCCCGGTGAAATAAAGCTCATCAGTGCTTGCGTAGTCCTTGGGATTCTTCGGTCGCTCCACCGGCTTGGGCATCGGGGTGTTTTTTGCTGGTTTTGGCCAATACGCATAGAGGAAATGTTTATTTGTCGGAGGTGGCTCGGGATATTGGGGTCCGCGTTGCCTCACCGACAATCCCACTTCGTTGGGTGGAATAGATTCATCCTTAAGTTGAATCTTGGCTGAAAATGGATGAAGCGGGCCAAGATTGGTGGTCATTTGCCAAATGTCTGTCTGCTGCCACATCAAGGCAATTTCCGCGTCGTTTATGTTTCGGGTCACATTGACAGAGACTTTGGCCAAGCCATTGGTAATTTCTAAATTAACGGCAATATCTTTATTTGCCGCCTTCACCCCGCCCATGTCCCGTATGGGATACCACCAGTGCTGCCATTCGCGAGTTTCGCCAGGCTGAATCCAACTGTAATCGGGCTGGTTGTCGGACCACGCGCCGGCCATGAGTTCGAGGTAGGGACCGTCGTCGTCAGTCAGCACCTTGCTCCACATCTCGCCCTCGGGACCGTTGCCCCATTCAAAGAACTTTTTGCCCGGCGCAACATTGTGATCGGCGACGTGCAGCACCCCGGCCTGCTTGCCATGGTCGTATCCGCCGAACCAGTCGTCCTCGTAGTTCCACGCAAAAAACGAGACCGGCGAGGGATGGTTCTTCCACCAACTGATGTCCACGCCGCGGGTGTAATCCACGCCGCCATAGACCTGCCGGGCGATGGGCCAACTGGCGAACTCCGGCTTGGCGTGCTGCGCCGCCCACTCGGTCGAGGGCGGGAAAATCACCTGGTAATTCGTGCTCGCATGCACCGCCGTGTTGATCCAGAAGAGCATCGGGTGCGCGAACGGCGTGCGGTTAAAAACCTTGCAGTTCAGCTCCAGGTAGCTGCGGTCGGGGTAAAGCGTCATGCCGACCAGCCAGCGCATCCGGTGGCGCAGCTCGGTCTCGCCCACCCAAATCGTCGCGCTGCCGTCGGCGTTGGTGACGCTGGTGTATTCCACCGGCATGAAGCTGCTGGCGCGGTGATGGTGCGGGAAGTTCCACTCGACCCCGCCGGAAATCCACGCGCCGAGCATGCCGATGAGCGCCGGCTTGATGACGTGCTGCCGGTAAAAGAAATCGTAACCGTTGCTCTTGTCCACCGCCGAGAAAATGCGCCCGCCGATCTCGGGCAGGACGCTGATCTGGATAAAATCGTTTTCGAGATAGAGCAGCTTGTAAGTCTTGTTGGTCTTGATGTCGGTGAGCTGGTCCTGGACCGGGTAAGGGTAGAAGGTGGCCTTGGCCCCCTGGTAGGTGCGCCCGCTGTAAAAGCGTGGGATGGGGCTGGGCGGCGCGGCCAAGTAGGTGGGGATGACCTGGTTGGTTTCCCAGAGCCGGACCGGGCCGGCCGGGGCGGCGATGGGAAGCGCGGCCAGCATCACCAGGATGGACAACGATTGTTGCTTTATTTGCATGGCAGATGGAATTTGGGCGATTTGGGTCTGCCTCAAGTCGGCGAGTCGGGCTGGCAAAAGGCTGCCCCATCTCTCAGTCCTTGAGTAATCATGTGTGTCCAATAACATAGCTCTGGGGCGATGGCAATCCGCGAGACGCAAAAAATCCTTGCAGCGCGCCGCGGCGCCCGGATGATCGAGCCCATGATTTCCGCACGCGAGAATCTGAATCAGCAAGGGGGCCGCCATGCCGGCGATAACTCGTGGCTCGCAGTCCAGCGCCGCAATCCCCTTCCGACAATTCCCCCAAAAGGGTCACCGCAACGCACCCCTGCCGGTTTAAGTTTCCTGCTGGCCGCCTGGCTAATGGCGTTTGGCGGCTCCGTCATGGCCGCCCATTGGGAGGCAGGTTTCCAAACGGTGCCGGATGCCGACAAACCGTGGGTGTATTGGTGGTGGCTCAAAGGCAATGTGACCGAGCAATCCATCACGCGCGATCTCGAAGCGATGAAGCAGAACGGCATCGGGGGGATGCTGATGTTCGACGCCCGCGGCTACCACGAAAGCCATGTGATCCCCCCGCCCAGCCGCATGGAGTTCATGAGCGACGAATGGCGGCGGATGCTCAAATTTGCCCTGCGCGAGGCGAACCGCCTTGGTTTGCGGATGAGCGTCAACCTGAGCAGTTGCGCCGGCGCTCTCAAAGGCCCCTGGGAAGTGGGCGATGACGCCCCCAAGGAACTGGTCTGGACCGCGACCGAAGTGCGCGGCCCGCAACGGGTGCAGGCCGAGCTGCGGCCACCAGCCGGAAAACGCTATTGGGAAGTGGCGCTGCTGGCGGTTCGCCATGATCAACCAGCCGGGGTGGCGGAGCAAACCGCGCCGGCGGCCGGGCCGCCTGGCCTGGCGGATAATTGGCGCGTCGTGGCGCCCAAGCCCGAAACGGCCCCTATCGCCGTAGAAGTCGTCGCCCTGGACGATAAAGTGGACGCGCAAGGGCGGTTGGTTTGGGACGCGCCGCCGGGCACTTGGACCCTGCTTCGTTTCGGGAGCCAGACCATGGCGGGGCATGAATACGACGTGGACGTGCTCGACGCCCGGGCGGTAGCCGGGCATTTCGAGCGGATGGGCCGCGCGCTGCTCAAGGACGCCGGGCCGCTGGCCGGCAAGACCCTGACCCACTTTTACAGCGTCAGTTGGGAGGGCGCGGCCCCCACCTGGACGCCGGGCTTGGACCGGACTTTCGAGAAGTTGCACGGCTATTCGCTGCGCGCGTGGCTGCCGGTGCTGGCCGGCGTGGATGTGCGGAACCGGGAGGAGTCGGCGCGTTTCCTGCGCGACTACTACAAAACGCTGGGCGATGTTTTTCGCGACAACTTTTACGGCAAACTGCATGAACTTTGCCGGCGCGCCGGCCTGGGCTGGCACTCCGAGTCAGGCGGGCCTTGGGACCGCAAACTGGCGGCCTTCGCGCACGCCGACCAACTGGCGTTCCTGGCCCGCAACGACATGCCCCAGGGCGAGTTCTGGTTCCGTGGCCGCGCCATGAACCGCCCGGCGGCCATGACCGCGCACATCTATGGCCGGCGGCTGGCCGCCACGGAGGCGTTCACCCACATGGTCCAGCACTGGTCCGCCCATCCCGCCGCGCTGAAGGCGGACGCCGACGCCGCTCTTGGCGATGGGATCAATCATTTTATCTGGCACACCTTCACCGCCTCGCCGCCGGAGCTGGGGCTGCCGGGCAGCGAGTATTTCGCCGGCACCCACCTGAATCCCAACGTGACGTGGTGGCCGCAGGCCGGCCCGTTTATTGCCTACCTGGCCCGCGGCCAATACCTGCTGCGCCAGGGCAAATTTGTCAGCGATGTCTGCTGTTACATCGGCGACCGGCCTTACCAGCACTGGGGCCGCGGCACCAATTGGAGCGCCGGGGCCACGCTGAAGTTGCCGCGCGGCCACACCTACGACTTGCTCACCACCGAGGTGCTGCTGGACCGCCTAACCGTGCAAAATCGCGAGCTGGCGCTGCCGGACGGCATGCGCTACCGGCTGCTGGTGGTGGACCTCGAGGATGAGGCCGTTCCCCCGGCGGCTTTGCGCAAAATCAGCGAGCTGGCCAAAGCCGGCGCCACGGTGGTGTTGGGGCAGCGCCGTCCGCAGCGCGCGCCAGGGCTGGCGAATTATCCCGCCGCCGACGCGGAGGTTCGCCGCCTGGCGGACCAGCTCTGGGGCGACGGCAGCTCGCGAAAACTAGGCAGGGGCGATTTGCTGGCCGACACAAGCCTGGCGGAGGCGCTGTCCGCCAAGGGCATCCCGCCTGATTTCGAGGGGCCCTTCGACTACACCCACCGGCGCGCCGCCGACACCGAACTTTATTTTGTGGCCGGCAAGGGCGCCGCCGATTGCGTGTTCCGCGTCAGCGGCAAGGAGCCGGAACTATGGGACCCGGCCACGGGCCAAATCCGCGACGCTGTTTTGTGGCGCGCGGGCGGCGACGGTCGCACCATCGTGCCACTGGATTTGCCGGAGAACGGCTCGGTTTTTGTGGTGTTCCGCCGCGCGGCGCGCCAGCCGCACTGGGTGTCGGTCGCCGCGCCGTCGGGGGCGGTGGAAATCATGGGCCGCCATAAATCAGGCGCGGCAATTAAAGTCTGGCAAAACGGGCCGCACACGCTAGCGACCTCCCGGAACCAAACGCTGGCCACCTTGGCGGCGCCGCTGCCGGCGCCGCTGCCGCTGAGCGGCCCCTGGCAGGTGCGGTTTCAACCGGGCCGCGGCGCTCCGGCCGAGGTGGTGTTCGACACCCTGCTGGCGTGGGACCGGCATCCCGATCCCGGCATCAAGTTTTTCTCGGGTCAGGCCGTATATCGGAAAACCATTGAACTGACTGAAGAACAGGCCCGGCATTTGGTCCGGCTGCAGTTGGGCGAGGTGCATTGCATCGCCCAGGCGCGCCTCAACGGCCGCGACTTGGGGGTGATCTGGACCGCGCCCTGGCGCGTGGAATTGACCGGTGCGGTTCGTCCAGGGCCAAACGACTTGGAGATCACCGTCGTCAACACCTGGGTCAACCGCCTCATTGGGGATGCCGGGCTGCCGGAGGAAAAGCGCCTGACCAAAACGAATGTCGCGCTCCAGCCGGGCAAGCGCGCCTTCAAAGTCTATCAAGGCTTCGCCTCGGAGGACCCGCTGATGCCTTCCGGGCTGCTGGGACCGGTGCGCCTCGAATTTGGCCGGCTCGAAGGGCCTGGTTTCTGAGCTGCTGGCAGCCGCGACTTTCGGCTGTCCAGCTCCGGTCAACGGATGGGGACCGGCCGCGTTTGACATGCGCATGAGTGCTTGGGACAAACGACACGCGCCCCCTCACCCTGCCCTCTCCCCCCACGGGGGAGAGGGAAAACGTCGCCGACGGTGACGAACTGTGTATTGCAGCCCGGTGATTATGCAGTAAGCCGCGCTTGACCGCGGGGCGGCGAAAAAACTAGCGTTGCCTTCATGCGCCATCGGGATGAAAGACCGGGTTTGCCCGGCGGAAAAAAGCCTCAAAATTCCAACGCCGGAATTGCTTGCCCGGGCCGTCTGGCCTTGGCGTGTCTCAGTCTGCTCGCGGCGGTTTCTGGCGCTTGGGGAGCGGGCCGGTCAATACCGACACCGCTGCCGGAGCATCCGGGAAATATTTTCGTGGAGGGCGAACGGTTGGTCATCGCCCCTTCTTTCAAAGAGGTCGCGCGTTGGGAGGTGCGCGACTTGGATGGCCAACTGGTGGCGCAAGGCGAGCCGGCGCAGACCTTGGACGCCGGGATCTTGCCCATCGGCTGGTATAAGATCAGCGGGCTGGACGACATGGGTAAGGTGCGCGCCTGGACAACCGCCGCGGTGCTGAAACGACTGGCGGTGCCAACCCCGACCGACTCCCCGGTTGGCGCGGACACGGCCAATGCCTGGTTCACCCGCACCGGCAAGCCCGAGGGCGACTTGAAAAAGATGGCGTCCTTCGCCAGCCTGGCGGCGCTGGCGGGTGTCAACAGCGCCCGCGACCGACTGAGCTGGGGGGAGGTGGAAACCGACGCCGGGGTGTTTCGTCCACAAACCCGCTACGACGACTCGGCGCGCCTGCTGCGGGAGGCGGGGCTGCAAGTGCTGCAAGTTTTTCATCACACCCCGGTCTGGGCGCGCGAACCGCAACTGGATGGCGGCGAAGCCGGCAAGCGTTTCCCCCGCGATCTGCGGCATCAATACCGCTTCTGCCAAACGATGGCCGCGCGATTCCAAGGAACCATCCAGGCTTGGGAACCTTGGAACGAGGCCAACATCACCCACTTCGGCGGCCATACCATTGACGAGATGGCCGCGTTGCAAAAGGCCTCGTGGCTGGGCTTCAAGGCGGGCGATCCCACGGTGACGGTCTGCTGGAACGTCTATGCCGGCTCCGGCTCGAAGCTGCATACGCAAGGCGTGCTGGACAATGAGGCCTGGCCTTATTTCGACACCTACAACATTCATTCCTACAGCGGCGTGGAGCGCTACGCGGACGAATTCGCCACCGCCCGCGAAGGCGCCTGCGGCAAGCCGCTGTGGATCAGCGAATGCGGCATCCACGTCCGCTGGGAGGGCGACCTCAAGGACCTGCCCGAGGCCGAGGAAACGCGGCAGGCGCGATTTGTCCCCAAGTCTTATGCGTCGAGCCTGTTCGCCGGCGTGTCACGCCATTATTTCTTCATCCTCGGCCACTACACCGAAGGCCAGGTTCAGTTCGGCCTGCTGCGGCACGACCTGACACCGCGGCGCGGTTACCTGGCGCTGGCGGCGGCAGGCCGGCTGCTGGCGGGCGCGCGGCCGCTGGGCCGGTTCACCAACGCCGCAGCCAGGGTGTATGCCTTCCGCGCCCAACCGGATGGCGTGACACGGGACGTGCTGGTCGCGTGGTGCGACAAAGGCTCGGCCCCTTCGCCGTGGCCGGCGGGCCGGAAGGCCGAGGCGGTGTTTGACGGCTATGGGCGACCGTTGGCCGGAGGGCTGCCGCGCGATTTGACGGAAGCGCCGATTTTCGCCGTGCTGCCGGAAGGCGAGTCGGCCCAGCTTGGGCTGCAAGCGCCGCTGAAAGTTTCTCCCGCGCCCCGCGCGGCCTCCGTCTCGCCGGTGGTGATGCAGGTGTTGCTGCCGCAATCGCGAACGCAATTGGACCTCCAGGCCTACCGCGTGGAGCCGGGTGTAGAAACCGCGGTGCCGCTGGCGATTTACAATTTCGGGAAAAAACCGGCCAGCGGCACGCTCAAAGTGGCGGCGGCGCCCGCCGGCTGGCGGGTTGCCATGCCGGGGCCTGCGGTGCAATTGTCGCCGATGGAACGCCGGCTGTTGGAGGTCAAAGTCTTTATTCCGACCACCGCGGGCCGCAGCGCCTTTATGGGCGCCCCGATCGCCTTGCGCGGCGCGTTAGGCCAGGCGGGCGAGCCGGCGCTCTCCTTCCGGCTGGCGTGCGATCCGAGCCTGGTGGAGCCCGCCCGGGAAACGCCTATTGCCTCCGCCGCGCGAGTCGAAGCGTGGAGCGACAACATCGTGAGCGGCTCGCGGATGACGCACCTCTGGGACAACGGGCGCCTGGTGTTCACGATGGATTTTGGCGACCAGGACCCGTGGGGTTATCCCCGGTTGAAACTGGCCGCGGGCGAGCGCCCGCCACCGGGGACCGATGGCCTCAGGGCGGAAATCGAAGTGATCGAGGGCCGGGGAACCTTGCGGGCGCAGTTCCTGGAGGAGGGCGGCGCCGCCTACCTTTGCGATCTGCCTTACGATTTCGCCCGGCGCGGAAGGCAAACTCTGACCGCCTTTTTTCAGCAGGCAAAATGGGGCGGCCACTCCCGTCCCGACACGGACGGCAAGCTATCGGCAACGGAAATCAACGGCGTAATGATCGGCATCAACGCCGAAAAACGCAGCCGCGTGCGCCTGGCCATTGGCGCGGTGCGCTGGGTCAAATTCTAGCGGCTCCGCCGGGAGCGATCTGCCGCGCATGCCCCTGGAAGGGGCATGTTCGCGCGCGCGCGGCAAGGCCGGCAGCGGCGGTCATACAGAGGCCAAGGAACCCGTTTGGAGGACAGGCGCCGGGGGTCTTATTTAGAGCCTGTCCCAAAGGTGGTTTTTTTCGTGTCGCGCGCCGCACAACCACCCTTCTCATTAACACCCCGCTTCAGCGGGGTGATAGGCGTCCGGGAAAAAAACTCAACGGTTTTAACCGTTTCATATCGTGCGCAGTCCAAGCGCCGTGGGAAATCCGCGAGGTTGTGCCGCAGGTTTCCAACCTGTCGTATCGCCGACTTCCAGTCGGCAGCGCGCGGGCATTTCGAACGCTACGGAATTGACGCCAGCCCTGCGGATTAGAAATCCGCGACACCCGCCTGCCTGGCGGCGGGCAGGCAGCAGACTGGAAGTCTGCGGTACGCGCGGGCGCGAGCTCGCAAGCGCCTTTCTCATTAACACCCCGCTTCAGCGGGGTGATGGGCGTCCCGGAACGCAACTCAACGGTTTTAACCGTTTCATATCGTGCGCAGCCCAAGCGCCGTGGGAAATCCGCGAGGTTGTGCCGCAGGTTTCCAACCTGCCGTATCGCCGACTTCCAGTCGGCAGCGCGCGGGCATTTCGGACGCTACGGAATTGACGCCAGCCCTGCGGATTAGAAATCCGCGACACAGCAGACTGGAAGTCTGCGGTACGCGCTGGCGCGAACTGGCGAGCGTCTCGCAAAGTCCGCGAGGTCATGGAGTGCGGTAGTCCTCTACCGCTTTGCCTGGGCGCGCGGCTTTGGCGTGCGCCAGCCGTTGGTCAAAAAGGACGCCTCAGCCTGCCAAAACACCAGAGGACTGGCGCACTCCATGACACTGGCGCGCCACACAAGCGCCTTTTCTCGCCAGGTTTGGCGAACTCGGCGGCGGACGCGAGCGCTTATGGCGCCTTGGGCAGCGGTTTGGCTTTGGCTTCGTCCTTCCGCAGGCGTGCCAGCATCCACAGGTTGTGCTCCAACACCCTCAGGCCGCCACTTCCCGACGCGCAAACGCCTTGGCCCGCAGCAGACGGCCCAGAAAGCCGTTCTTAAGGATGCCCCAACGCCTCGCCCACGGCAGCGAAAGCCAAGGCTCACAAGTAGAGGTGCCACCCCACCATAACGGGACGATTTGGCCGTTTTGCTCCAAATCGCGCCCGCATCCTTTTTACCCAGTCGCCGCCGCCGTCAATGCGGACGCGGTCCGATCACTTTTGGGAGAGTATCTATTTAGGCGGGGCGGGCGCGTTGGTCGGGGAGGTTTTTGGCCGCTCGTCCAAGGCGCCCGGCGGGGCTTTGGCGTTTAATTCCTTGGTCAAAACCTCGGTGAGGTCCTCCACGGTGGCGTAAAGGAAAACCGGGGTGCCGACCGGGGTGTCGGCGGAGGAATCAATCACCAGCATGTAGCCGGCGGCCTTGGCCTTGGCCTCGACGGCCTCGCGCAGTTCCTTGACAATGTTGTTGCGCATGCGGGCTTCGGTTTCCTGCAAAGTCGAGGCGGCGTTGCGCAAAAACTGCTCGGTGGCGGATTCGGTCTGGCGGTATTCCACCAGCTTGTTTTCGGCGGATTTTTTGCGTTTCTCGCGCTCCTCGGCCGAAACCGCCTGATCGTTGGCGCTTTCGAGAAGCTGCTTGTAGTCCTCCTCTGTTTTTTTGAGTTTGTCGGTCAGGGAGGTGCGCTCCTTGAGGATGTCTTCGCGCTGGGCTTGCAGGTTATTGTTGGCCTGCTTGGTTTTCCAGTAGTCGTCGAACAGCTTTTTGAGGTTGACGCCGGCAATTTTGCCGGCTTGGGCTTGCGACGCCGGCACAGCCAGGGCCAGCAACAATCCGGCGGCGAGGGCGGAGACAATCAAACGTTTCATCATTTTATTTGGGGGTTAAGGACGCTGTTACAGGTTAGAAATCGCGGGTGTAGCCGACGCCAAACTGGAATTTGCCGCTGCTGTCGTTATATTTGTCGGCGTTGATCGGCACGCCGAAATCAAAACGCATCGGGCCGATGGGCAGGTTCAAGCGGATGCCCACGCCCCAGTTGTCGTTGTAGAACTTTTCGCCCTTGGTGCTGTCGGAATTAAAGCTCCAAGAACTACCATAAACCTGGCCGATGTCGTAGAAAAGAGCAAAACGGATGCGCTCGACAATCGGAATGGTGTATTCCACCGAGCCGAACCAGTAGGTTTCCCCGCCGATGGGCTCGCCGGTGTTATCCCGCGGACCGACCTCCCGATAGTCATAGCCGCGCAGCGAATAAAGGCCGCCCAGGAAGAAGCGGTCGAAAATGGGGACGCGGGTCGAGTCGCCAAAGCGCTCCACCGAACCGCCGCGGGCCGAGAATTCGACGACGTGCCCCTCCCAGAAGCCGCGAATGTATTGGGCGCCGCGCAGCTCGATCTTGTAATAGTCCGTGTCGCCCATCAGGGGGCCGCCGGCCACTTCGGAAAAGAGCTCCACGCGATGGCCCGCCGTGGGCTGGAGGTTGTGATTGCGAGTGTCGTGAGCAATCGAGGCGCCCACTTTGGAAACGATCCGGTTGCCAGCCTCGTCCTTAATGATCTGCGAGGCATTGTTTTGGTCCACGTTGATGACGCCGACGTTCTCGATGGTATAGCTGACCGAGCCGATCAGGTCGTCCCGGCCCAACGCCCGGGTAAGGCTTAGGCGGACGCCGGTGCGGCGCTCGTCGTAAAGCTCGTTGACGCTGACATAATTCAGTTCCCGGTGGTATAGGTCCACGCCGAGGGCCAGTTTGCGCTCAAGGAACCAAGGCTCGATGAAGGAGATGATGTAATCCTGCCGCAGCGCGCCCACGGTGGCGCGGATTCTCATCTTTTGGCCGCCGCCCTCGAAGCGCGGCGGTTTGAAGAGGTCAAAATTGCCCTGGGTCACCTCCACGAATCCCAGGATGCTGTCAATCGAGCTGAACCCGGCGCCGATGGTAAAGTGGCCGGTGTTCTTTTCGTCCACCGCCACGGTGAGGTTCTTGCGGTTGGGGACATCGGTCGGGTCGGGTCGCAAATCCACTTTTTCAAAATAATTCAGGCCCTCGAGGCGCTTTTGGCTGAGCTTGACGCGCACCATGTCAAACGGTTCGCCCGGGGCCACCGCCAGCTCGCGCCGGATCACCTTGTCCTTGGTCTTGGTGTTGCCTTTGATCTCGATTTTCTCGATGTAGGACTTGTCGCGTTCCTCGATTTCATAGGCGACGTCCATTGTCCCTTTTTCGATGTTGGGGGTTTTGACCGGAATCACCTGGGCGTCAATGTAGCCTTTTTCGCCGTATTTGTCCCGCAGGGCCTCGAGGTCCTTGGTGAGGCCCTTGGGGGTGAAGGTTTCGCCAACATTCATCTTGACCGCGGCGGCCAGCTCGTTGGTGGTGTAAAGGGCGTTGCCTTTGAAACCCACTTCGCCGACTTTGTATTGGCGGCCCTCGGAAAAGATGAACCGCACCACCACGGATTTCGGCCCGGTGGAATCCACCTTGACGTCTTTCAGATCGAAATCAATGTAACCTTTTTCCTTGTAGAAATCGGCCAGTTTCTCGCGGTCATCCTCCAGCACGTCATCCTTGAGCCGGCCCTTGCCGGTCAGCCAGGAGAAGAAGCCGCGCTTGCGGGTTTTGACCACCTTCTTGAGCTTGCTTTCCGGAACCGCCTGGGCGCCCTCGAACTCGACCCGCTCGATTTTGACCTTGGGGCTTTCCTTGACCTCGAAGGTGACGATGCCGCGGCCGGCCTGCTCGTCAATGGCGGGGACGTAACGAACCGTCGTGAGGTGGTAGCCGGCTTTCTGGTAAAATTTCTGAATTTCCTGGGCGTCGGTGAAGAGCTTGCGCTCGTCCAGCGGCTCGCCCTCCTTCGAGGTCAGTTTCTTCTTAAGGCGGGCTTCGGAATACTTCTTGTTGCCCTCGAACTTGATGGTGGTCAGGCGCGGTTTGCCGACCACGTTGTAAATAAGGTCCACCCCGTCGGGAAAATTGGCCTGTTCGACGTGAATCTGGCGGAAGAGGCCGGTGCCGTAAAGGGTGCGGATGTCCTCGTCTATGTTGACCTGCATGAGGGGGTCGCCGGCTTTGACGCGGATATGGGAGCGGATCATCCCCTCGCTGGCGGTTTCCGGCCCGTAATACTTGACCTGGACGGCGCGGACTTTGAGCGGGGCCTGCGCCAGCGCGGACGGGGCGCCCCACAGCAACAATACGGCCAGCAGGCACAGCGCCCACCGATTCAGAATTCTTGTCAGGCTCATAAGTTATTCGTCATCCATTGCCGGGCAAATCCTCGGCGCCAATTTTGGCGGCGCCCTGGAACCGTGTGTAGCTCTTCAAAAACACCAGGTTCACATCGCCCACGGGGCCATTCCGCTGCTTGGCGACAAACAGGTTCACCGGCGCCGCCTCGCTCTCTTCCCGCTCGCCGGGTTCATCGCCGTCACCCGACCTCCCGGTGTCCGCCTTGTAAAGCAGCCCCACCACGTCGGCGTCCTGCTCGATGGCGCCCGATTCCCGGAGGTCGGACAAGCGCGGTTTGCCCTCGCGCTTTTCCATTTCGCGGTTCAACTGGCTCAAGACGATGATGGGAACCCGCAGTTCCTTGGCCAGCGCCTTGATGCCGCTGGAAATATCGGCGATTTCCTGCTGCCGATTTTCCTTTGACCGGGAGGCAGTAGAATGGAGCAATTGCAAGTAGTCAACCACGAAAAGCTTGATCTGATGCTGCTGGTGCATTCGGCGGGCCTTGGCCCGGAATTGCAGAATGGACAGCCCAGGGGTGTCGTCAATGAAGATGGGCGAAGCGGTGAGCTGCCCGGCGGTCAGGGTCAACTGGCTGAAATCCTCCTCGGACAGAAAGCCGGAGCGCATTTTTTGCATGTTCACCCGCGCGCGGGAGCACAGCATGCGCAGCACCAGTTGCTCGGCGGTCATTTCGAGGCTGAAGACCCCCACCGGCTGCCGCTCCTCGACGGCGACATGCTCGGCGATGTTCATCGCCAGGGAGGTCTTGCCCATGCTGGGGCGGGCGGCGATGACAATCATTTCCCCCTCGTGCATGCCGGTCGTCATCCGGTCCAGGTCCTGGAACCCGGTCGGCAAACCGATGACATACCCCTGCTTTTGGTGAAATTCCTCGATTTTCTCGATCGCGTGGAAGACCAGGTCCTTGATCTTGTTGGACTTCTCCTCGACCCGCTCCTCGCTGAGCCGCAAGATGCGGGTTTCCACCTCGTCCAGCAGCGCATCCACTTCGCCCTCGTATTCGAAGACCTGCCGCGTCATCTCCGTGCAGGTGGCGATGAGTTTGCGGAGGATGTATTTCTCCCAAACGATGTCCAGGTAGTAGCCCAGGTTGGCCGCCGACGGGACGCTGTTGGACAGCGCGGCCAGTTGGGCGGCGCCGCCGACCGCCTCAAGTTGGTTTTTGTCCTTCAACCGCTGCAGCAGGGTGATGCCGTCAATCGGCTCCTTGCGGTCGAACATTTCGACCAGGGTCTCGTAGATGGCCTGGTGGCGAAGATCGTAGAAAATCAGGCTGGTGCCCTTGAAGCGGGAGATGCATTCGCCGAGGCATTCGTTGGGCGAAAGCATGATGCAGCCCAGCACGCCGGCCTCGGCTTCGAGGGAATGCGGCGGCAGCCGGTCCAATACCTTGGCGGCGGCGCCTGGCTGAGGGCGCGGTCGGCGCGCCTGGCGCAGGTCCGCCGTGCCGCCACCCGGTTCGTTGGCAGTGTCAATCATGGCGAATAGCAAAAAGCCAAATCCGAAAATGCGACAGTTAAAAATCGGGAAACATAATAACAGAATTCCCAAGCCGTTAACCGGCTATTCACAGAGTTATTGGCGGACACCCAGGGGAGTGATTTCCCGCGGCCAAACCGCCCGCGACTTTTCGTCCGCCACACGGGCAAAAGCCCCGAGGCTTTCGGTTCCCCGCGCCGGACGGAGCGCCGGACAACCGCGTTACCACCGATTTCCTTGCCGGCGCCTGTTCATTACGGCTGCGCGTCCCCGCCCGTCACCACCTTCAAATTCCGGATGGCGCCGGAGAATTTCTTTTGGCCGTCGTAATTGCCCACCGTGATGCGGTCGTCGTGGCCGACGCAAAAATTTTCCTGCGGCTGACGCCCCAAAAGGCCGGGCGCCTTGCCGGACGCGGACGGCTGGCCGTTGATCTTTAGCGTCATCGCGCCGTCCTTGGCCAGGGAGGCTTCGAGGGTGAACCGGCCCGAGGGTGTCTCCTTGGCGGTAATGCTGACAGGATTTTCTTTGCCGGTCCTCACGGTGAAAACCGCCTGCCCGCCTTGCAGATACACCGCATAGCCCACCGAGGCGCCGCCGTGCGCGACGATCACTCCGCTTTTTTCGGCGGGCTCGACTTCGCAGGTGATGGTAATCGGCTGGCTCAAAACCACCGGCGCGTCCTCCGGCCCAAGGGTGTCGCCGATTTTCAAGGTATCGAGCGCCGCCGCCTTGCCGGCCTTTCGTGGCTTGGCGGGCGCCGCTTTCTTGCCGGGGGCGTCCGCGGCATAAAGCATCTTCGGGTTTTCCACCCGGCCGGCCGGGCGGACTCCCGGCCCGGGCGTCCCGTCGCCCAAGTCGGCGATCATCTTGGCCGCGAGCCCTTGCAGACGCTTGACGACCTCCGGATTTTGGGCGGCGACATCCTTCTGCTCGCCGATGTCCTCGTCCAGATTGTAGAGGCGCAGTCCGCTCGCGTTGGCGCCCTTGCCTTCGGAGCCCATGCCGGCGGCCTGGCTGGACAGCGCCAGCTTCCAGGCGCCGGAGCGGACCGCCTCGAGCTTGTGGCCGCGGTAATAGTAGTGGGCCTCGCGCGGCGAGGTCTTCGACGCGCCGAACAGCAGCGGGGAGAAATCACGGCCATCAATCACCCGGTCGGCGGGAACGGTCCCGCCCGCCACCGAGACGAACGTGGGCAGAAAATCAATGTTGCCGGCGACAGCGTCGCAGGCGCTGCCGGCGGCGACTTTGCCGGGCCACCAGGCAATGGTCGGCACCCGGACGCCGCCCTCCCAAGTGCTGCCTTTGCCGCCGCGCAGGGGGCCGGCCTCGCCGCCGTCCTTGCCTTTTGACAGCCACGGGCCGTTATCGCTGCTGAATATCACCAGCGTGCGGCGGTCCAGCCCCAGCTCGCGCAGCGTGTCCAATACCCGGCCGGCGCTCCAATCCACCTCCTCGACCCAATCGCCATAGCCGCCGTTGGCCGACTGGCCTTTGAATTTCGCGCCCGGATGGATGGGCACATGCACCGCCGTGTGGGGAAAATATAGGAAGAACGGCCGCTCGCGATTCTCCCGGATGAACTTCACCGCCTCGTCGGTGTAGCGCTCGGTGATGGTGTCCTGCCCCTCGCCATCGAGCAGCTCAATCACCTTTTCATCACGGAGCAGCGGGACCACCGACTTGCCGGATTCGGCGGACCGACGATTCATGTCGTTCGAGTAAGGGATGCCGAAATAATGGTCGAAGCCGTGGCGCGTGGGCAGGAACTCGGGCTGATCGCCCAGGTGCCATTTGCCGATGCAAATCGTGCGATAGCCCCGCTCCTTGAGCAGCTCGGCGGTGGTGTGCTCTTGCGCGTTGAGGCCGCTGGCCCCGCCGGGGCCAAACACGCCCGGAATGGAAACGCGGACGCCGTAGCAGCCGGTGTTGACTTGCGCCCGGGAGACCGAGCAGACCGGCGCGGCGTAGAAGCTGGTGAGCCGCATCCCCTCCGCCGCCATGCGGTCGAGGTTGGGGGTGCGGTTTTTCTTCGACCCGAACGGCCCGATGTCGCCGTAGCCCATGTCGTCAATGAGAATCAGGACGATGTTAGGCGGCGCGGCATTGGCCGGCAATGCCGGTTGCGGCGCGGCGGCCAGCGCGGCGCCGGCCGCGGCCATGATCGCTAAACCCGAGAGGCGGAGCCATTGCGTATTCATGGGCGGAAGCGTATCACCGCCGCTATTTCCCGACAAACAGAAGTTGGTTGGGGCATCGAAGTTTCCACCGGGCAAAAGCGAGGCAGGAAGGATCCGTCAACCCGCGAACTGGGGGAGATGGCTAGTGTGAGGGGGAACAGCGCCGGCGAAAATCCCGGCGACGCCGACTTATCCCGCGCGTCTCCTGACGCCTTTTTTCCATCTCGCATTATATGCCGCCATTCGCTCCCGGTAACTCCACCGGCAACGGCGAGGAACCAGTTTTTTCGATTAGGCCGCGCATTTTTAAGCTTGTTAATTGCCGAAAAAAAACCTTCCTTTCTCCCATGAAACAAGAGCCAACATCCGGCCCAACGGGCGCCAACAGGTCTGCGGCGGTTTTAACCCGGCGGGACTTTGTCGCCCGCGTGGCGCTGGCGGGGGCCGCCTGGCCGCTGGGGCGGAGGGCGGAGGCCGCCGTCAACGCCGGGGGCGCTCCGGTCATCCATTTTTTTTCGAAGCCGCTGTATAAGATGTCGTATCGCGACACCGCCGCCTTCGTGGCGGAGTGCGGGTTCGGGGGGATTGATTACACCGTGCGGGAGGCGCAAGGGCATGTGCTGCCGGAACGGGTGGCGGAGGATCTGCCGCGCGCGGTCGAGGCGGCGCGCGCCGCGGGCTTGAAGGTGGAGATGATCACCACGGACATCACCGATCCCCGCGGGCCGCACACGGAAAAAGTGCTGCGCGCGGCCGCCGGCCAGGGGGTCAAGGTTTACCGGCTGGGCAATTTCAACTACGACCTCAAGCTGGGCGTCTGGCAGACGCTGGAAAAACTCAAGCCGGCGCTGAAGGAACTGGCGGCGCTGAATCAAAGCCTGGGGATTCACGGGGCCATTCAGAACCATGCGGGCACCCGCGTGGGGGGGGCGTTGTGGGACCTTTATGAATTGGTGCGCGAGGCGGACCCGCGCTGGCTGGGGGTGCAATATGACATCCGGCATGCGGTGGTGGAGGGCGCGCAGTCCTGGCCGGTCACGCTGCGGCTGCTCAGCCCGTGGATTCGCTGCCTGGACCTAAAGGATTTCAAATGGCAGCAGGCGCCCGGCAAGGCCAGCATTGAAAACGTACCGCTGGGGGAAGGAGTGGTGCCCTTGGACGCCTACTTCAAACTGGTGCGGGAATTGAAGGTGAGCGGCCCCATTTCTCTGCATTTTGAGTATCCGCCTTTTGAGCGGGCCACCGGGACGCCAACGGAGGAGGAAAAGCGGGCCAGCTTTGCCGCGGCCATGCGCAAGGATTTGCAGGTTCTTCAACAATTCCTGGCTAAATACCGATAGGCGCGGCCAGACGGCCGGCCTGGGGGCTGAAGCGCGCCGGCGGGGGCTTCGGCCAGAGCGCCGGGGCGGCGGCGGAGCCGCGCGAGCCGCGCGAAAAGGCCAACTTGAAACTTGCAACTTCAAGGGCAAATCAAGAAACTGTCGCCTCATTTTATTTTTATAATTGAATTATGAGCGATCCAGTGCAGGCCTTGAAAGAGTTGCAACCGACGAAGGAGTTTTTCATCGGGATTGATTCCGATGGGTGCGTGTTCGACACCATGGAAACGAAGCACAAGGAGTGCTTCACGCCGATGTTCGTCAAGCATTTCCACTTGCAGCCGGTGAGCAAATACGCGCGCGAGGCCTGGGATTTTGTCAACCTGTATTCGAAGACGCGCGGCGTCAACCGTTTCCCGGCGCTGTCGCGGGCATTGAACCTGCTGCGGGCGCGGCCGGAGGTGATCGCCCGGGGGGTGAAGATACCGGACACGCAAGCGCTGGACGCGTGGATTGCGCGGGAGACCAAGCTGGGCAACGCGACCCTTAAAAAGGAGGTCGAGGGCGGCAACCAGGCGCTGGCGCAGATTTACGAGTGGTCGGTCGCGGTCAACAAGTTCATCGAGGAAATGGTTTATGGGGTGCCGCCGTTCCCGCTGTTCCGGGAGAGTCTTGAGCGCATGGCGGAGAAGGCGGATGTGATCGTGGTGTCCCAAACCCCCACGGAGGCGCTGGTGCGCGAGTGGGAGGAGCACGGCATCGCGCCGCGGGTGCGCACCATCTGCGGGCAGGAGCTGGGCACGAAGACCGAGCACATCCGGTACGCCGCCGGCGGCAAATACCCGGTGGAAAAAATGCTGATGATCGGCGACGCCCCGGGCGACTTCAAGGCGGCGAAGGGCAACAACGCCCTCTTTTTCCCCATCAATCCCGGGGACGAGGAACGGTCGTGGAAACGGTTTTTCGACGAGGGCCTGGAGCGGTTTTTCAACGGGACCTTCGCGGGCGACTACGAAAAACAACTCGTGGCGGAGTTCGACCGGCATCTGCCGGAGAACCCGCCGTGGCGGACTACCTAGGCCGCGCGCGGCCAGGCCGGGGCGCGGGGTCGCGGCCAGGCGGCAAAATTGAGGCTTGCGGCGCGGCGGCACGTTGGCCGATAACCGTGGGCATGGTGACGCCGAAGTGCGAGCGGTGCAAGAGGGTCATTCCCGGCGAGGATGTGCATGTGGCCAACGACATCGCCTATTGCCGGGCCTGCAACCTTGCTTATTCGCTGGCGGAACTGACGCGGGGCGCGGCGCTGGCGCAATACGATTTGAGCCGGCCGCCGGCGGGGGCATGGGTGCGGCGGGACGGACACTGGCGGACCATCGGGGCCACGCATCGCTCCTGGGGCGGGGCGCTGGGCCTGCTGTTCGCCAGCGTTTTTTGGAATGGCATCGTCTCCGTGTTCGTGTTTTTGGCGCTGGCCTCCACCCTCAAGCACCTGGACATCCCCCTGCCCGAGTGGTTTCCCGCCCCGAAGATGAAAGGCGGGGAGATGCCGGTGGGCATGACGATTTTCCTTTGGTTGTTCCTCACTCCTTTCATGGTGATTGGCCTGGGGTTGGTGCTCGGGTTTTTCTCGAGCCTGGCGGGGCGCACGGAAATCCGGCTGCGGGGATCCGAAGGCGAACTGTTTACAGGGGTTGGCCCCGTGGGCCGGCGGCGGCGGTTCGCGACCGCGGCGGTAAAGCGGGTGCGGGTGGAGGAGGAGACGTGGCGGGACAGCAAGGGGCGGCAGCAGGCGGGCAGCAACATTGTCCTCGAGCTGGCGGATGGGAAGGTGCTGAAGTGCGGCTCGATGTTGACGGCGGAGCGGCGCGCTTTCCTGGCGGCCGCGTTGCGCGGCGAGCTTGGCAACCGTGCCTGATCCGGATTTGGGGCCTGATCCGGATTTTATTGCCCCCCCGCGAAAGAAGGGGATAGGCTTGCAACATGAGTGGATTAAGCCAATCAAAACAAATCATTTTCTCCCTGACCCCTGTTATGTGGCTTTTGGCGGCGGGGGCGGGGGCGGGCGCGCCCGGGCCGGGCGAACTGGTTTTCCAGGACCCTTTCCAAGGGCGTTTGGGGGACGGGTGGTCGTGGGTGCGGGAGGAGCCGGGCAACTGGCGCGTCGGTCCCGGCTGGCTGGAAGTGCGGGTGCAGCCCGGCGGACTTTGGGGCGGCGGCAATAACGCGCGCAACGTGCTGGTGCGGCCGCTGCCGCCGCCCGCCGGGGCGCCCGTTGAAATCAGCGTCACCTTCAGCAACCGGCCGGCCGCCCGGTGGGAACAGTCGAACCTGGCGTGGTATTACGATGACAGCAACATGGTGAAATTGGGGCAGGAACTGGTGGCCGACCGCCTCACCATTGTCATGGGCCGCGAGGAAAACGACCGGACCCGCACCGTGGCGATTGTGCCGCTGGATGATTATACGGTCGAACTGCGCTTGCAGGCGGTGGAGAAGCGCATTCGCGGGCAGTTCCGCACCCGGCATTGGCAGAATTGGCGCGACGCCGGGGAGTGCGATCTGCCGGTTCAGGGGGAGGCGAAGGCCAGCCTGCAATTTTACAACGGGTCGGCCGCCCTGGAGCATTGGTCGCGCGCCACGGGGTTCGCGGTGCGGCGATGGGTCCCGTCGGGCGCTGATTGGCCGCGCGTTCGGGCCGAGGAAAGGAAGGCCAGCGCCAAAGGCGGGGAGTTGGCCGTGAGCAAGCCCGAGGGCCTGCCGTTGGCGCATGGTTTTACGCTGGTGAACGGCTTGCAGGGGGTTACCTTGCCAGGCACCCAACCGCACTTCGATCAGGCGGTTTATCGCCATGCGGACGGGAGTTTTGGCTGGTGCTGGGACCGGCGCGCTTCCGGGAGCAAGACGCCCAACCGCCCGGGGGTGGAATTCCGGCCTCCGGAGTTTCCCCTGGGCTTGGCGGCGGTGAAAAATATCGCGGTGGAGAGCGACGTGGTGGCCCGGTTGAACATTGACCGGCCCGATCACCGAGTGTTGCTGGCGGTTGCCCTGGCGAACCAGCCGGAAGCCGAAGCGGGGGCGGGACTCCAGTTGCAGCTCTGCTTTGATTGGTATGGAAAGGATTGGACCGGCGCCGCCATTGGCGACGGTCAGCGGTCGTATGCTTTTGACGCGGGCGGGTCCGACGCCCAGCGGCTGTTGTATCGGCTGCAGGGTTTGCGCGGGGTGCCGCCGCGGGTGAATTTGGGGCCGCTCATCGAGGACGCGCTCCGGCGCGCCGGCTGGGAGGCCCGGCGGACGTGGGTGCGGTCGGTCTGGCTGGGCAACGAGGTCTGGGACGGTTCTTTCGGCCAGACGCTGGTCACCAAGCTGGACGTGGTCGTCAACGAGCGCCGCTACCCGGCGACGAGGCCGTAAGCTTAAAAAGCGCAGTTCAAGCAGGGGTGGACGAGGTGGACGGGGCGCCGGCGGGGCTATTTCTTGACTGCGGGGAAGCGCTCTTTTTACCGTTGGGCCAATGAGAAATATCAAGGTCGCGCTTTTGGGGATCGGGATAGCGGCCAGCCTGAGCGCGGGGAGCGGCGGCGCAGAAACAAATCTGCTGGTCAATGGCGATTTTCGGGCGCGAAACGAGGCGGGGCTGCCGAACAACTGGATCGTGGTCAAAGGCCAGAAGGTCAGCCTGGATGACCGGGAAAAGCCGCCCGGGATCAGACAATCGTTGCGGGTGGACGTAGTGGCCGACGGCGGCTCCAGCTACGGGCAGATTTACCAGACAGTCAAGGCCCGGCCGGACACGGTCTATTGGCTGGAAGGCCAACTGCGAAGCAGCAAGGCGGGGCTGGGATTGCTTTCCGTGAAGCTGTTGAAGGGCGGGCGCGAGGTCAAGCGGCTGGGCTCGGCGAAGTCGCCGGGGGAATGGAAAACGGTGACGCTGGAATTCTCCACGGAGGACGCGGACGAAATCCAAGTGTTGTGCCGCTGGGAACAAAACGCCGCGCGCGGTTGGGTGGGCCAGACGTGCTGGTTTGCCGATCTGAAGTTGCGAAGCAAAGGCGCCGCCCCGCCGCCGCCGGCCTGGACCATCGCCATCAAGCAGGCGGCGCTGATTCAACCGGTGGCGCCGCCGCCGCTGCCGCTTCCTCCGGCTGAGGGCGATTTGTTTGTTACCCCTGCCGGCGCGGGCAAGCGCGATGGGACAAGCTGGGACAACGCGCTGCCTGGCAACGGGCCGGGTGTGATCCAGGCGGCGTGGGACGCGCTCGCCCCCGGACATGCCTGCCGCCTGGGCAGCGGTGTTTACGCGCGGACCGCCCTGAATATCACCAGCGGCGGAACCGGGCCGGACAAGGTCAAGCGCCTGGCTGGGGAGGACACCGGAGGCGGCTACCCCTGGCTGGTAGGAAGCTGGGACCCCAAAGCGCCGGACAAGGGGCCGACGTTGCTCAATCTGACGGAGGGGGTGAGCTACTGCGCTTTCGAGCATCTGCAACTGGCGCGGTATCAATACGGGATCTTCACCCGCAAAGGCCGCCACGTTGGTCTGCGCATCCGGGACTTCGACGTGCATGAGTCGCGTTACGGGCTGTTTCTGCCGGGGCTGGCCTATGCCGACGAACCGGCGGCGGCGTCGCATGATCTGGTCATCGAGGACTGCGATTTCATCCATTTCACCAAGAGCGGCATCCGGCTCCAGGGCGGCAACTACGATGTGCGCATCATTAACTGCGTTGCCGACGCCGGCGGCGTGGATTGGATGAAGGAGAGTTTTCAAATCTGCTTCAATGTGGCGGGCGATTCGCCGCGCCGCCTGAGCCGCCGGGAGGAAAAGCCGTGGGCCGGCGAGCACGACATTCTGTTCATCAACTGCGTTGCCCGCAACGCGATATGGTCCAAGGACCGCTACTGGCAGGGGGACGGATTCCTAGCGGAGAACGACGTGCGGAACATGGCTTTCATCAACTGCGTGGCGCTGGACAACGCCGACGGCGGCTGGGACAACAAGGCGACCAACGTGGTTTACGTCAATTGCGCCGGCTTGCGCAACAAGATGAACTTCCGGGTCTGGCAGCAGGGCTTCTTTTACCATTGCCTCAGCGCTTACGCGTTCAAGCGCGGCGGTTCGTGGACGGGTTCGGGGCTGTGGACCCTGGGCGACACCCGGGTCGTTCGCGGCACCTTTCACAACAACGAAACCCGCAACCTGTGCGCCGACAGCAAGCCGCAAGGGGAGGACGGAAGGGAAAGCGCCCGAAACGGGAGCGTAACGCTGGAGCGCTGCCTGATTTCTTTTGACGGCGAAAATTCCCAGACGGAAGAACTCTACGCCGGGGAAGACAACATCCGGCGGCGGGAATGCGCGGAATGGGCGCCGCGAACGGCGGAGCGGGCGGGCTTGGGGACGAACCCGGAATACGTAGGGGCGCACCTGGGCAGGAGCTGGGCGGGCCAGCCGGCGGACGCGTTTGACAGCCGGCTTTGGGGCCCGGGAAAAGGCTTTCATTCGGGCACCCATGCCGCATGGGCAAAAAAGACGCCGGAGCAACTGGTGGAAGCGGCGCGCGTGTTGCTGAAGAATCGCGGCTGGGAGGATTTCAAGGAGACGGTGGAGCGGCTTGAGCGGCAGGCGCGGTAGCCGGCCACAGGCGGGAGGAAGGCCATGCCTGCTTGAGGAGCGGTGTTCATCAGCGGTTGGCAACTTCCCCGCGGTTTTCTAACTGCGGAATCTGAATTGAAGCGGGCGCAGGGAATTTGGTTCCTCGACGTTTCCAGTGGGTAAAGGCGGGACAAGGAGCATCGGTCAGCCCGCTGTTTGACAACGGAAACCCTTCGTATTCGTTGGCGCCTTTTCCCCTGCTATGAGGGTTGTCAACCTTTTAAGGTAATTTTTTATGTCGTTTTGGCGGCCATTTTTTTGTCGTGGGGCTGAATGAGAACGAAGGAAACAGGGCAGCCGGTGGCCGAGGCC
>Ga0101944_10003008_pt1 | contig 24972 bp, 23 predicted proteins | sample DewCreD2012metaG_FD_75245 | JGI IMG/M metagenome (GOLD analysis project Ga0101944, IMG submission 75245) | Hot spring sediment bacterial and archeal communities from British Columbia, Canada, to study Microbial Dark Matter (Phase II) - Dewar... ... | reverse complement strand
GCGATGGGTATCCATCCGGGTGTAGGGCCGGGTGTTCCACCCGGCCTGCTGTATAGGCGGTTCTTACGATCTATGTTGCAGCCCGAACACCCAAGTCGAAGGCTTTCAGGTTGGCGTCGAGAAACGCCGGTTTTGTCTTGGCTCCGATGGCTTTGCGAATCGCTTCAGCGTTCAGCGGAAGCGTACCGCTTTGGGCAAGCGCTCCCAACAACACCATGTTGACCGCAAGGATATTGCCGGCCTCCCGGGCCATAGCGGTTGCATCCAGCGAGATCAATGTGTTGACCTTGCCGCGGATCAACTCCAGGATCGTTTCGATCGGGGGATACACCCCCTTGCCGATGGCTACGGTAAATGGGGGCAGCGGTGTGACATTGGTGATGACGACCGTATTCGGGTTGCATTTGTTCATGGCCCGGAGCGTTTCCAGGGGTTCGAAGCCGACCAGGACATCGGCCTCCCCATCCGAAATCAGGTTGCTTTGGGCGTTTCCAAAGACCATGGCCGATTCGACCACACCGCCCCTTTGGGCCATTCCATGGATCTCGCTCATGCGAAACGGTATGCCGGACATCAGGGCCGCTTCGCCCAGAACACTGGAGGCCAGAAGGTTTCCCTGTCCCCCCACAGCAACAATGATAAGCCTTGTCGTATCAGACATCGATGGCATCCCTTTCAAATGGTGTCCGATGATCCCATGATGATTCCCTTCCATCCATCAGGGGATACCGGCAGTTCACGTTGGTTCATGACGACTTCAACGGGACGATGGCGTTTTCCGGGCAGATCTGGGCGCATACGGCACATCCGACACAGATCGTCGGATCGATGTTCACCCGATCGTTTTGGATGGTGAAAGCCGGACAGCCCAGCAGGTTGACACAGTCTCGATGATTCTTGCATTTGTCGCTCACCATGAAAGGTCTCGCCTTGAGGAGCTTGAGGTTTTTGGCGAAAAGCGTGCACATTTCTTCGGCGATCACCACCGAAACCCCCTGATAATCGAGCGCCTCTCGGATGGTTTCGATGCTCTTGCGAAGCTTATACGGTTTGATCACCGATACGTGCTTGACCCCGAGCGCCTTGACCACTTCCGAAATGGATATTCGACCGTAGCCGCTCAGATTGAACAGGCTCATATCCACGCCTGGGTTGGGCTGATGCCCCGTCATGGCCGTGATGCCGTTGTCCAGGATGATCAGGGTGAAATTGTGGTTGTTGAACACGGCGTTCGCCAAACCGGTCATCCCGGAATGGAAAAACGTCGAGTCTCCGATATAGGAAACCACTTTTTGATCCGATACCTTCGAGAATCCACAAGGCGTACTGGTCGATCCGCCCATGCAGATCAGAAAGTCCCCCATGCCCAGGGGGGGCAGGAACCCCAGTGTATAGCACCCGATGTCCGTCGGGTAGATGACGTCTCTGCCTGCAGCCGCCTGCTTGACGGCGTAGAACGTCGCCCGATGGGAACAACCCGCGCACAGCGTCGGTGGACGCTGAGGAAGCGGGGGGATGTCGTTCAAGGGCACGGTCTTTTTCGGCGTATGGGGGACATCGAAATACGTTGCAATCACCTTACGGACAGTGGCGGGATCGAATTCGTAGAGTCTCGAAAAGAGACCGGCCCCCTTTCCGCGAATGGGCATGGTCAACCCTGCCGCCTGAGCGATGGATCGGACACCTTCTTCCAAGACAGGCTCTCCTTCTTCCGCTACCAACACCTTTTCGCAGGAAGCGAGGAATGCAGCGATCTTCTTCTCTGGAAGCGGATGGGAGAATCCGATCCGCAAAACCTGTACCCGATCCGCAATGTTCAGATCCGTGAGGGCATCAAGAACATACGAATAGCTGACCCCGCTGCAAACGATTCCCCATTTTCCGCTACCGGTGACAAAATTGTACGGTGAGTTTTCGGAGAGTTCGAGCGCCTTTTCGAGGTTTTTCAACAATTTTACATGCAGGGTTCTTGAGACGGCGGGCACCGTCACATAACTCATCGGGTCTTTCTTGAAATATCCCTTTGTCTTTCTCGGCGTGATCGGTCCGAAAGTGACGGCTGCTGTGGAATGGTTGATGCGTGTGGTCGTCCGGAACAGAACTGGCTCCTGCAGCATTTCGGAGATCTCGAAGGCCTTTCCCACCATTTCCTTGGCTTCTTCCACAGTCGAAGGTTCCATGACGGGAAGACCGCCCAATTTTCCGTAGTAGCGGCTGTCCTGCTCGTTCTGGCTGGAAAACATGAAGGGATCGTCGGCCACCAGAACAACGAGCCCGGCCTTGACGCCGACGTAGGCCAGTGTCATCAGGGCGTCGGCTGCGACATTCAGGCCGACATGCTTCATCATGCACATGGAACGCACACCGCAATTGGCCGATGCGCCGACGACTTCGAGGGCTACCTTCTCGTTCGTGCTCCATTCGAAATACAGGTCGCATTCCTGGGCCATCTGAAAAAAATTCAGCGAAATCTCGGAAGAAGGGGTTCCGGGATAGGTGGCGGTTACGGCCACACCCGCTTCGAAGGCCCCTCGTGCAATGGCCTCGTTTCCCAGAAGCACCATCCGGGTTCCGGGTTGGTCGATCAGCAATTTGTGCATACAGTCTTTCCTTTCAGGGCACCATGATGGGTCTTTCGAGTATCTTTCGGTGATGGGCCATTTCGAAAATGTCGTTGATTTGATCCAAGGGGAAGGTCTTCACAAAAGGTTTGAGTTGAATCTTTCCGGAAAGGGCGAGTTCCACGACCGCCGGATAATGCTTGGGCACACACCCCCAGTTGCCTCTGGCCGTGGCGTGAAAGGCCATGAGGTTCGAGAGTCGGATTTCGACCATATCGAGGGTGAATCCGACGACTGCCAGATACCCGCCGTGAACCAGAAGCCCATAGGCGGTTTTCTGACCGGCGGCAGTTCCGGATGTTTCGAAAATCTTCCATTCGGTCCGCCTTCTGCCGCTCGATTTGACGAAATCGGAAACGCCTTTGCGCAGTTCCTTGAAGGGCAACTCCCGCGAATTGAAGGTGACATCGACATAGGGAGCAATGGCGGAAAGCTTGGCTGGATCCACATCGATTGCGACCACTGCAGCTCCCATGGCCTTGGCGATTTGAGCCCCGAATCCGCCCACACCACCGACACCGATGAAGATGGCCGTATCTTCCGGCCCAAGGCCTGATTCGACGATGGCCTGGTACGGGGTTGTGACGGCATCGGCAATCACCGACAGCTCGGCAAGTCCGATATCTCCGGCTCCCTTGGGTTTACCGTCTGCATCGAGAGGTACTTCGCAGAGCTGTCCACACGGAACGACGATGTGGGTGGAGAATCCGCCCTGGATATCGTTTCCGGGCATCTTCTGGGTGGGGCAGATGTTTCCGAAATCCCTTCGGCACACATCGCATGTGCCGCAGGGCATGACTGCCGGAACGACGACGGCTTTGCCCATCCAGGATTCGGCGCCGCTTCCGGCGGCCTCCACGATACCGCTGATCTCGTGTCCGAGCGTCATGGGCAGGGGAGAGCGCATCGGAACGCCGTCGTAGTAATAGCCCAGATCGGTGTGGCATACCCCACAGCCGGCGATACGGAGACGCACCTCACCCGGTCCCGGTTCTGGGGGATCGCATTCCACCCGCTGCAAAGGTTTCTTGGGTTCCACAAATTGCCAGGAAATCATTTTCATGGTTCTTCTCCTTTTGATGAACACGGTGCGAAACCGTTCGGCCGAATCGCTCATGCACACGCTGCAGCCGCAGTTTTCCGCATCAAGCGCTGGATCATAGGCTTCCAGCAGCACCTCGAACCCCATCTCCCCGTAGGTTTCGATCACATCCGAAAGTCTCGGTTCATCGAAGCTGCCCTGTTTTTCCCAGCCTTGATCGATCAACACCCGTCTTCTATGGATGGTGTCTTCCACCGTTCGTGTCTTCACTTGCCCTTGAATTCGGGGCGTTTCCGACCTGCAGAACTCAGGCCTTCCAGTGCATCTGCTGTCGAAAAGATTTCGGCCAGCCTGCCCAGCTCGACTTCCATGGCATCCTCCATGGGCAGAGAGACCTGCCGATCGATGATCTCGTCGGCGATGCGCAGGGCGATCGGCGCCTTGTAGCCCATGGTCTTGAGCAGTTTGGAAGCGGCCTCGGCATCGACGCCATCGGGAACCTTTCCAGAAAGCAGATCCTTTACGGCCTCGGTGCTGCAAAGGGTTGCCAGCTTCTGGAACCGCTCCGGCAGGGTGCGTTCGGCATACTTGTCGACCTTGCCCTGGGCCGCCAGTTCGGCAATGGCTTTCGGCACATCGGCGGGTTCGACCAGCCGGGTGACAATACCCATCGCGAAGGCGTCTGCAGCCGGAATTCCGGCTCCAGTGAACGTATAGTATTTGGCAAGCTCAGGCCCCACGTGTCTTGCCATCCGCAGCATCCCCCCCAGCCCGGGATAAATGCCGATGCCGGTTTCCGGAAAGGCCATCGAACCTGCAGGGGTGGCCACGATGGCCTGGCAGGCTAGGGCCAGCTCGCTTCCGCCGCCCAGCGAAAGACCGTCGAGCAGGGCAATGGTCAGTTTGGGTGCGGTTTCGATCCTGCGGAAGAGCTCGTGCCCCTTGCGGGTAAAGGCGACGATGTCTTCGATTTTATCTGACTTGATCTTGTTCACAAAATAGCGGATGTCGGCTCCTGCAACAAATGCTTTTCCCGCGCCTTGGAACACGATGGCCCGGACCCGTTCATCATTCATCGCCTCGTCGAAACGTTCGGCAAGCTGGCCGACCACCTGTTCGTTCAGGGCATTCATGGCCTCGGGCCTGTTGATCGTGATCCATGCGATGCCGTCTTTTACGTCGAGGTCAACAAACCGAAAAGCAAAAGGTTTTCCTGCTTGTTTCTGCTTTTCGAGGATGGCCGGCATCTTGAAATCGGGATATTTCTCGCAGATCGCCTGCACCATCCGGCAGGTTTCATCGATCCCGATCTTGTTCATCAATTCGAAAGGCCCGAGTGCCCAGCGAAGACCGATCTTGGCCCCTCGGTCCGTGTCCTCGATGCTCGCAACCCCTTCATCCACCAGGGCCGCAGCAACCCCGAGGCAAACCCCGTACATGCGGTCCGTAACCGCTTTTGCCTTGGTTTCGTCGACTGTTCCGCCGAGCGGCCAGTTTTCCTTCTTCTCCATCTGGGCCTTCAGGGTCCTGCACGGCGCATAGAATGGTCCCAACTCGTTTCCAAGGGTGGTTGCCGCATGAACGGCGATGGGAATGCCGGTGACATTCATCAATTCGAAGGGACCCATGCCGATCCGGAAGGCCTTCTTGCAGGTTTCCTCGATGGTGGGAATGTCCGCGACACCTTCCTCGAGCAGCCGGACGGCCTCGTTCAGGAAGGGCACGAAGAAACGGTTGACGGCAAATCCCGGGGCGTCCTTCACGAGGATGGCCGTCTTTCCGTGAAGTTTGGCGGCCAGCAGGGATTTTTCGATGGTTTCGGGGCTCGTGGTGTCGTGAGGGATGACTTCAAGAAGGCGGTTCTTTGCGGGATGGTAAAAATAATGCAACCCGATGAACCTGTCGGGTCTCGATGTCTGGACTGCGAATTCCCGGACATAGAAGCTTGATGTGTTGGTCGCCAGGATGGTTTTGGCCTGGCAGACGGCGTCGAGTTTCTTGAAGAGTTCGCTCTTGACGTTCTTGTCTTCGAATACGGCTTCGATCACCAGGTCTGCATCCGCCACCCGGCTCAAATCGGTCGTGGCTTCGATTCGGCCCAGAATTTCGTCGACTTTTTCCCGGGTGAACAACTTTCGTTCAATGCCCTGTTCGAGAATCGTCCGGATGGTATTCAACCCCCGTTGAACGAAGGCTTCCTGTGTATCGATCATGACGACCGGAATGCCTTCCTGGGCGATTTTCTGGGCGATACCGCTGCCCATGTTTCCTGCCCCGATGACTCCGATTTTGTTGATCTCGGCCATACAACCTCCTTTTGCTTCGTCGGTATTTGCCGCCTGCACAAGGCGGAAACGATTATGCGTTTTTCCAGACCGGCTTGCGTTTTTCGTAGAAGCTGGCGATTCCCTCGAGGGTGTCCTGGGTTTTCATGAGCCGGTTCAGGAAAAGATGAGAGACGCCTGAGACGGCAGCCGGAAAGGCCGTACCGACATGCTGTCGGACGGCCGTCTTGTTGAGCTTCAGAATGAGGGGGCTCGAAGCCCGGAAATCGGCAAGCAGTTTTTCCACACTGCCCTCGAATGCATCGGCTTCGACGACACGGCTCACGAAACCCATCGTCAGGGCTTCATCTGCGGTGTAGCTTTTTCCGGAAGTGCAGATTTCGATGGCCTTCGATACACCGACAAGCTCCGGAAGCCGAATGGCTGCATAAGGCGGAAAGAATCCCAATCGAACTTCGGGCTGTCCAAAAACCGCCTTTTTCGAGGCGAGAACGATATCGCAGGCAATGGCCACTTCCATGCCGCCGCCCAGGCATGCACCCTGCACGGCTGCGACGGTCGGGATCTCGAGCGCGTGGATGCGCTGGAAAATGCCATTGAAGGTATCGATCATGGCATCCACAAGTTCGGGTTTGTGATCCCCGACATCCACACCTGCACACCAGCTCGGCCCGTTGGCCAGAAGCACCATGCATTTCAGTTCCGAATCGGCGGCGATCCGATCCAGAACGGCATTCAGCTCCTGCATCATGGAAATGTTGAACACATTGTGCTTGGGCCGATCCAAGGTGACTTTCGCAACGGCATCCACCACTTCATATCGGATCGTGGGTGCTTCACTCATGCAACACCTCCTCTTCAGCTCTCCCGTTTGATGATCGTGGCCGCCGTGACACCGCCGCCGCCGCAGATGGCGGCACACAGGATTTCCTTATCGGTGCGCTTCAAGGCGTAATATCCGGTGATCAGGATGCGACATCCGCTGATGCCTGTCGGATGCCCCAGAGCGATGGCGCCGCCATGAACGTTCAAGATGGACATGTCGAGGTTCAGGGTCTGGACATTGGTGAGTACCTGGGATGCGAAGGCTTCGTTGATCTCGAAAAGGTCGATGTCGTTGATGGTCATTCCGGCTTTTTTGAGCGCCATCGGAATGGCGACACCAGGTCCTTCGCCCATCGTGGCGGGCTCGACGGCCGCATGGGCACAGGCGACGATGGAAAAGAGGGGTTTTGCGCCGATGGCTTTGGCGACATCCCGGGTGGTGACGACAACGGCACAGGCCCCATCGCTCAACCCGCAGGAATTGCCGGCTGTGACACTCCCGCCTTTTCGGAAGGAAGGCGGAAGTTTCGCCATCTTCTCCAGATCGGCGTCATAGCGGATGGTTTCATCTTTGGTGAACAGGGTCGGCTGATCGCCCTTCTTGGCTGGGGGGACTTCAATCGGGGTGATTTCTTCGTTGAACCATCCTTCGTTCTGAGCGACGGCCGCTTTGTTGTGGCTTCCGGCAGCATAGCGATCCAGATCTTCTCGTTTCAAGCCGTATTTTTCCACCAGGTTTTCAGCCGTCTCACCCATTCCCTGGCCGATCAGCGGATCGATCGAGTCACTCCATCCGTCTTCGATGGTCTTCGGTCCCATCCGGAACCCCTGCCACCGAACCCCTTTGAGCAGATATGGGATGGTGCTCATCGAGTCCATGCCGCCTGCAACCACGATGCGGCTGTCTTCGAGCATGAGCGCCTGGGCCGCCAGCTGCACGGCCCGCATACCGGAAGGGCAGGCCATGTTGAGGGTGTTGGTGGGCACCGAAATGGGAATGCCTGCCCGAACACTGGCAGTTCGGGAAGGGTTGGGGCCGTTTCCTGCCTGTCTGCAGGATCCATAGATGACTTCTGAGACATCCTTGCCTTCGATGCCGGCCCGTTTCAGGGCCTCTCGAATGGCTGTCGCTCCCAAGTCATAAGAAGGGATATCCTTGATGGTGCCGCCGAAGCGGCCCATGGGGGTACGGACTGCACTGATGATGACGATGTCTGAAAGTGCAATGGTCATGTTGATCCTCTGTATCGTTACAATTTCAATATACGTTAGATATACTGTCCTCCATCCACCTTGATCACCTCTCCCGTGACATGGCGGGCCTTGTCCGAGGCCAGGAATACGATGACATTGGCCACATCCTCCGGAAGACCGAGGCGTTTGAGAACGATTTCGTTCATGGCAAGATCGACGATTTTTTGGAAAGCATCCGACTCCCGAAGCATGGCGGTTTCGATCAGACCCGGCGCTACGGCGTTGACGTTCACATTGAAGGGGCCGAGTTCCTTGGCGAGGGCCTTGGTGTATCCGATGATGCCTGCCTTGGATGCGGAATAATTCGACTGGCCGAATTTCCCGCGCATTCCGTTGATGGAGGTGATGTTGATGATCTTGCCGTATTTTTTGTCTTTGAAGATGGGAGCCGTGTGGCGGACGAAGTTGAAATAACCCTTCAGGTTGACCTCGATCACCCGATCCCACTGTTCTTCCGTCATTTTCCAGCTGACACCATCCCAGTTCATGCCGGCGTTGTTGACCAGGATGTCGAGGGTACCGAAGGCATCGATCGCCTCTTTGACGGTATTCTCGGCTTCGGCAAACTTCGAGATGTCGCATGGAACGGCGATCGCCTTTCGACCCATTGCGATGATTTCATCCCGAACACGGAAGGCCTCGTCCGCATGCTTGCGATAGGTCAGGCAGACGTTGGCTCCTTCCCTGGCCAGCCCGAGGGAAGTGGCCGTTCCGATTCCCTGAGAGCCGCCCGTCACCAGTGCGCATTTTCCTTCCAGCAACATATCGCCTCCTCAGGAAAGGGGTTTGGGGTGAACTGCAGTCATCAGCTCTTCGTCGAAAGGCATGGCCTTGGCCAACCACCTGCGGTATTCCAAGAAATCGATCGTGTCCTTGCCGGTGATCTTCTTGGTGTTGAAGGCATTGAAGCCGAGGAAGGCTTCCGTCGCCATGTTGGCCGCCAGCCAGTGCCGGTTGATGACCTTGGCCTGATCCCAGAAGAATTTCTTCTTTAGGCGGATGCTGTCTATACTCTTGATCAGGCACCCAGGAAAGAGGTTTGAGAAGGTCCACAACATGTTGTTCACTTCGGCATCGAGTTTTTCGAAATCGGTTTTTGCCGTTTTGATGTATTCTCTCGCCTGTTTGGCGGCCTCCCCGGTCTTGAATTCACCGTAGACGATTTCACCGTCTTCGACATAGGTTTCTGTAACCACCAGCGGGTTGCGCACCCATTTTCCGTTTTCCCGGATGACGGGGACACATTTGGAAATGAGGCCGAGCCGCTTCATCTTGTAGGCGCTCCAGAGCTCGCAGGAAACGCAGTTCCACATGGCAAGCTCCATCGGAAGCATCCAGGGGAGAAAATCCGTGGCCCCTCCGTCGGGTGCCGATCCGTGTTTGGGGCCTGCCTGACCGAAGACAGCAAGATCGCTCGACAACGTGAGGTCACAGGCCATTCCGATTTCCTGGCCGCCGGCAACCCGCATGCCGTTTACCCGGCAGATGGTGGGTTTCTTGCAGTTCAAAATGCCGTCCACCATTCCGTTGAACAAGTCCATGTATTGGCCATAGGCATTGGGGCGACGGGCATAATATTCGGCATATTCCTTTGTGTTGCCGCCCGTACAGAAGGCTTTATCGCCGACTGCCGTAAATACGACCCCGACGACGGAATCATCGGCCGAGGCTTTCTGGAAGCCGGCGATGACGCCTTTCACCATTTCTGTGGTATAGGAATTGTATTGAGCAGGGTTGTTCAGGGTGATCCAAGCCGAATAGAGCCCGTCCACGGGATTGCCCTTGGGATCGAGAATAGGCTTCTTTTCGAAGATCACTCCGGGAGCTTGGGTGGAAAAGTGCTCGTCTCCCCACAACAGATGATTCTTTTCGCCGGATTCTCTCGGCAACCAGCTTAAATCGGCCATGTTTCCTACTCCTTTCGTTGTAACGATCATGATGTCCCTCAGGAAGACCTCACCCCGACATAGCTAATCCGTATTCACGTTTAAGCTACATTGCAGCTATCCCGATTTTTGTCAAGAGAAAATTCTGGGGGTTTTGGCGGGGGATTTCGGAAATCTTTTCCATAAGACCTATAGGACCGATTCATCCCATAGCTCTCATGGAAATCGAACGTTCAGGAGAAACAAGGATCCCATAGCCGGTTTTTGGTTGATCTTTTTCAGCGTTTGGGGCTAAAGATCAAGCCGTATTGTAAACCATCTCATGATGATGGGGTGTTTTCATGAAAACAACGGCTGCCCGATACGGTTTTCTCATCTTGTTGGGAGACATCCTGCTGACCCTCGCAGCGACCCAGATCTCCTCGCTGATCCGCTTTGAAATCGGGTTCAATGTCTTTGCCGAGCATACGGGTGCAACCGTTTTTACGATCGTCATCTACCTGATTTCGCTGTATATTCTTGATCTCTATGACCTTTCCTATTTCAACCTGTTCGAAATCTCCAGCCGTATCCTCGGCGCCGTTATTCTTGCGGGTGTATTTTCGACATTGGTGTTTTATACGCTCCCGCACTGGCGGTTCGGTCGGGGGATTTTTTTGCTTCAGTTGGCCTTTTCTTGGACCGGGTACCTTGTTTGGCGACTCGCTCTGAAGAACAGTCTTTTTCGTCGGGGTATCCAGCAGCCCGTGATCATCATCGGTGCAGGAGAAAGCAATCGGGATGTACTCGATGTCCTGGAAAACAGTGGGCAGCCCTTTGAGGTGCTCGGATTCCTTGATGACGTTTCCTGTTCTCCTTCTCCTGCTTCACCAGCATGTCGAATGTTGGGAACGCTGGACCAGCTCGAATCGGTTCTTGCCGATCATCCGGATGCCCTTGTGATCCTTGCCAAGCCCGAGTATCGCGATCCGAAACTGATTCAGCAGATGCTCCATGCAAAAATGAGGGGAGTCGAAGTCATCGACATTGCCGTGTTTTATGAACAGCTCGCCGGGCGCATTCCCGTTCGCTACCTGCGAGAGGAGTGGCTTCTGTGCGCAGAAGGGTTCCATCTGGTTTCCAAACAAATCACCCAGAAGATCAAACGGATAACGGACATCGCTCTGGCTTCGCTGTTGATGGTTCTGACGGCTCCGCTCTGGGCCGTTACCGTTTTGGCCATTGTTGTTGAAAGCAGGGGGCCGATCTTTTACAGACAGAAACGCGTTGGTTGGAAGGGGAGGGTATTCGACATTCTGAAATTCCGCTCGATGGTTGCCGATGCCGAATCCGCCGGTCGTCCGGTGTGGGCATCGGAAGACGATCCACGGGTCACCCGGGTCGGCCGGGTGATTCGCCTCCTTCGCATCGACGAACTTCCCCAGATCATCAACATCCTCAAGGGCGATATGAGCCTCATCGGGCCCAGGCCCGAGCGTCCTGAATTCGTTGCCGAATTCGAACGTCAGATTCCCTATTACGGTCTGCGGCATTCCGTTCCGCCGGGCATTACGGGTTGGGCGCAGGTCAACTACCCTTATGGAGCCTCTGTCGAGGATACGATTCGCAAACTCGAATACGATCTGTATTACGTCAAGAACATGTCCTTTTTTCTGGATCTCAAAATTTCCCTGCTGACCGTGGGGGTCGTGTTTTTCGGTTACGGCGCCCGATAGGAGAACCATTGCAATGAAGGAGAAGCATACCGAAATTCTGATTGTGGGTGCTGGGATCATGGGTCTGACGACGGCTCGAGAACTGACCCAACGGGGATGCAAAGACATTCTGGTCATCGACAAGGAGCCGGAGCCGGGCAGGCACGCCTCCGGCCGTAACAGCGGGGTGCTGCATGCAGGCATCTATTACGCCCCGGACAGTCTGAAGGCTCAATCCTGCCTGAATGGAAACCGTCTCATGAAGGCGTACTGCAGGGAAAAGGGGTTACCCCTTCTGGAAACGGGGAAGGTGGTTGTCGCCCGGTCCGAAGCCGAACTGACGACGCTTCAGACGCTTTACACCCGTGCCCTTGCCAATGGTGCGCGGGTCTCCCTCATTTCCGAAAAGGAACTGGCGCGTATCGAACCGAACGCCAGGACATGCAGGACGGCCCTGCTCTCTTTGGATACGGCAGTTGTCGATCCGAAGCAGATTCTGAACCGACTGCGGTGCGACCTCGAAAGGACCGGCAAGGTTCAGTTTCGGTTTCAAACGAAGTTCCTCGGTGTGGAAGGAAATCACCGGATTCGCACCTCCGGAGGGAGCATTTCGTACGATCGGCTGATCAATACGGCCGGATCGGGATGCGAGCTGGTGGCACAGGCCTTCGGCCTGGCCTTCGAGTACCGTATGGTGCCGTTCAAGGGCATCTATTACAAATTGGTTCCGGAAAAGTCGCATCTGGTGAAGGGGAGCATTTATCCCGTTCCCGACATTCGCAATCCGTTTCTCGGGGTTCATTTCACCCGAAACGTTCATGGTGACGTGTACGTCGGACCTACAGCCATTCCAGCCTTCGGACGAGAGAACTACGGCATGATCTCCGGCATCGACGCCGAGGCACCCCGCATTTTGGTTACAGACGCAGCCCTGTTTTTCACCAACCCGAAATTCCGTTCTGTCGCCCTCACCGAGCCCCGGAAATACTTCCTTCCTTGGTTTTTCAAGGATGCTGCGGCCCTCGTGCATTCCCTTGCTCCCGAAGACCTGATTTCCAGTCCAAAGGTCGGCATCCGTCCCCAGTTGGTCAATTGGAAGACCCGGGAGCTTGTCATGGACTTCATCATGGTCCGTGACCGCAACACCCTCCACGTGCTCAATCCCATTTCCCCTGCCTTCACCAGCTCCATGGATCTGGCGAAAACCATTGCAGACCGAATCGAATCGGATTATTCTATTTAATTGTATCTGATTGCAAGAAGCGTTGTTTGCCGGCGCTTTTTTCCGTGAATGAAAATTCGGTATCTGTAATGGCTGACATCCCTCCTTTTGCAAAGGGGGGCCGTGGGAATTTGAGTGGCATGGGCGTTGGCGTGGTCGCGGCCGCCCCCCCGTCCATGAAAATGCTGTGGCGGTATCGGGCGAATGGGGCATGGTCGGCGCCACCCCGGAAGATAGGCCCGTCGTGGCTGGTTCAGGTGCACCGGATCTCTTTGGCGAAGCCGAAAACGAACTCATGTGCCCGGCCTCGTAAGGCTGGACAATGGCCACACCTGCTACGGGGAGGCCATCGGTCTTCAACATGCAGCCTTACCCGATTCATGCCGATTGAACTTCATTTGTCCAGCCCAACGAGGCCCGGCACATTCAAACAAGCGTTTCCGGCATTCGCCAAAAGACCCGGCGCACCTTCCCCGCCAGAGACGAACAGCTCGCCGGGGTGGCTGGCGCAAAGGCCCGTCGCGCCCGCTCCGCCAATGGGGGCCTCACGCGGGGCGATCGGATTTTCACGATAAATTTCCATGGCGGGGGGCGCCGTCCCTGGGGATGAAAATCGGCCGAAAAACACTGCCGACTGCCCACTGCCCACTATTTTCACGATAACGCATGGGAAACCTCCCTGATCGTTTTTCAAGGAAGAACAGAATGATCCTGAATTTTTTGACCAAGGTTTTTGGGAGCAAGAACGAGCGCGAAATCCGTCGGATCGCTCCTCTCGTCGATCGGATCAACAGCCTCGAATCCGATCTCAAACCGCTATCGGACGATGCGCTCCGGAACAAGACGAACGAGTTCCGCTCCCGGATCGAAAACGGCGAGCCGCTCGACGATCTGCTCCCCGAAGCCTTCGCCGTCGTTCGAGAGGCTTCCGTTCGGACCCTCGGCATGCGCCATTTCGACGTTCAGTTGATCGGTGGCGTCGTCTTGCACCAGGGAAAAATCGCCGAAATGAAGACCGGTGAAGGGAAAACCTTGGCGGCCACCCTCCCTGCCTACCTGAATGCTCTCGAGGGCAAAGGGGTTCACATCGTTACGGTCAACGATTACCTGGCCAAGCGCGACACCGAATGGATGGGGACCATCTATCGGTTTCTCGGCCTTTCGGTTGGATGCATCCTACACGGGCTCGATGACCATCAGCGCAAACAAGCCTACGGATCGGACATCACTTACGGAACGAACAACGAATTCGGTTTCGATTACCTTCGGGACAACATGAAGTTCACCTTGGATCAGGTGGTTCAGCGGGAACTGCATTATGCCATCGTTGACGAAGTGGACAGCATCCTGATCGACGAGGCCAGAACCCCCCTGATCATTTCCGGACCCGCCGAAAAATCCACCTCTCTCTACTACGACGTCAATGCGATCATCCCCCGCCTGCTCAAGGATCGGGACTATACCATCGACGAGAAGGCGAAAACCGTCGTATTGACGGAAGAAGGGGTGGCGAGGGCCGAAAAGCTGCTCGGTGTGGAAAACCTCTACGACCCGCGCAACATCGAAACCCTGCACCACATCAATCAGGCACTGAAGGCCCACACCCTGTTCAAGCGGGACGTGGACTACATCGTCAAGGACGGCGAGGTGATCATCGTCGATGAGTTTACCGGCAGACTGATGCCGGGACGCCGATACAGCGAGGGGCTCCATCAGGCCCTCGAAGCCAAGGAAAACGTCAAGATCGAAAACGAGAACCAGACCCTTGCGACGATCACCTTCCAGAACTATTTCCGGATGTACGACAAACTGGCGGGCATGACCGGAACGGCGGACACGGAGGCAGCAGAATTCAAAAAGATCTACAATCTCGATGTCGTCGTCATTCCAACGAACAAACCCATGATCCGGATCGATTATCCGGATGTCATCTACAAGACGAAGAAAGAAAAATACGAGGCCGTTCTCGATGAAATCGAAGCGCTCTACCGCAAGGGGCAGCCGGTTTTGGTCGGTACCATTTCGATCGATGTATCGGAGAGTCTCAGCAAAAAACTGGCCCGCCGCGGCATTCCTCATGAAGTGCTGAACGCCAAGAACCACGAGAAGGAAGCCCAGATCATCGCAATGGCGGGACAGAAGGGGGCTGTCACCATTTCGACGAACATGGCGGGCCGTGGGACGGACATCGTTTTGGGACCGGGGGTGACGGAACTGGGAGGGCTGCACATTCTGGGGACGGAGCGGCATGAAAGCCGCCGCATCGACAACCAGCTGCGGGGCCGTTCCGGTCGTCAGGGTGATCCGGGCTCGAGCCGCTTCTATCTGGCCCTCGAAGACGATCTGCTGCGCATTTTCGGAGGGGAGCGCATGAGCTCGATGATGGAAAAGCTCGGCATGCAGGAAGGCGAGCCCATCGAACACAAGCTCATCAGCCGGGCCATCGAAAACGCCCAAATGAAGGTCGAAGCCCACAATTTCGATATCCGCAAGCATCTGCTCGAGTATGACGACGTGATGAACCAGCAGCGGGAGGTCATCTATCGGCACCGACGGGAGGCCATGAGCCAGAAGGACCTCAAGCCCGCCATTCTCGACATGATCCGGGAGCGGGCGAGTGTTCTGGCGGGGATATATGCGGACGAGAAGACCGCCCCTGAAGAATGGGACTGGAAAGCCATCAGAGAGGCTGTGTTCAAGCAGTTTCATTTCCTGCCGGAACAGTTGGCTGCAGACACGCTTGAGACGGCGGACGCAGACGGGCTTGCCACATGGATTGCCGAAGCCGCCTTGGCGCGTTACGAACAGAGGGAGGCCATGATCGGCAGTGCGGACATGCGGCAGCTCGAACGCTATGTCATGCTGCAGACGGTGGACAACCTCTGGAAGGACCACCTGCTGTCCATGGACCATCTGAAGGAGGGTATCGGTCTTCGGGGGTATGCCCAGCAGAATCCGCTGCTCATCTATAAGAAGGAAGGCTTTGAGATGTTTCAGGCCATGATCGAGCGGATTCAGGAAGAGACGGTCGGCATCCTGTTCCGGATCGAGATTGCCGAGCCGCAGCAGCTTCAGGAGGTCCATCGGCCCAAGGAGCAACAGCTGGTCTTTTCCGCAGGTGGATCCGGTGAAAAGCCGGCCCGGCAGCCCATCAAACGAAGCCAGGCCAAGGTCGGACGCAACGATCCCTGTCCCTGCGGAAGCGGAAAAAAGTTCAAGAAGTGCTGCGGGAAGTAACCGGTGGCGGCCTTTGTATGAAGCCGTCTCATTCATGCCTGCCCGTTGAACCGGCAGCCACGAAGACGAGGAAGGTTGGTATGACACTCCCTGGGACCCATTTCGAGGAAGAAGTCACCTCCGAACAGGAGGAACAACTTACCGAGCCGCCTCTGTACAAGGTGATCCTGCTCAATGACGACTACACCACCATGGAATTCGTCGTCGACATCCTGATGAGCGTTTTCCAGAAAACCATCGAGGAGGCCACCACCATCATGCTCGCCGTCCATCGGAAGGGATCCGGCGTGGCAGGGGTCTATCCGTATGAAATCGCCGAAACCAAGGTCGATACGGTGCATACCCTGGCCCGTGAAAACGGCTTTCCCCTGCGCTGCACCATGGAGCCGGAATGAATCCTCCCGATCCCATCCGTCTCTTTGACAGCCATTGTCACTTGGACGACCCCTGCTACGACGCCGATTTGGAAGCCGTTCTCGAACGGGCTCGGGCAGCCGGTGTCGCAGGAATCATGATTGCCGGCATCGATCGGAAAACCTCTGAAAAGGCTTTGGCGATCGCCTGTCGGTACCCTCAGGTGTATTGTGCGGTCGGATATCATCCCCACGATGCGAAATCGTGTACCGATACAGAGATCGAAGCGCTGAAAGCGCTGGCCGCACACCAGGAGGTCAAGGCTTGGGGAGAGATCGGCCTCGATTTCAACCGCATGTTTTCTACAAAGGCCGATCAGGAAAAATGGTTCGTCCGCCAACTGGAAACAGCCGATGAATTGGATCTGCCGGTCATCTTTCACGAACGGGAAAGCGGTGGAAGATTGATCGACATCCTGAAGCGGCATCATCGAAGGCAAGGGGATGGCGTCATCCACTGTTTCAGCGGTACCCAGGCCGAACTCGAGACCTACCTCGAAATGGGCTACGCCATCGGTATCACCGGTATCGTGACCATTCAGGAAAGAGGAAAGGCCTTGCGGGACATGCTTCGGACCATCCCTCTCGATCGGATTCTCATCGAAACCGACGCCCCCTATCTGACACCGGCACCCGAAAAGAACCGGTATCGAAGAAACGAGCCCGCATTCGTTCGCTCGGTGCTGGAAACGCTTGCATTGGTTTTGGAACAGCCGATATCCCTGCTGGCGGAAATCATCTGGCGGAATACCTGCCGGTTGTACCGTATCGACCCGGAAGCCGTGAACAGCGGACGGCTCGGCTAGAAGATGCCACAGACACCATTCGAGCCGACACCTGCATGAACGACCTGTCCCGCAGGCTCAAAAAAATTCCATCGCCGACCCTCTTCCTGATGAGTTTCGTTGCGACGATCGGTATCGGCACGGTGGCGCTCAAAACCCCTTTTGCCGTGCAAACCCCCGTTTCCTGGATCAATGCCCTCTTTACGGCGACGTCGGCCGTCTGTGTCACCGGGCTGACCGTCGTCGACACGGGAACGACATTCACGCCTCTTGGGCAGGGCATCCTGCTGGCGCTTATCCAAATCGGCGGGCTGGGGTTGATGACCCTGACGGTTTTCTTCTTCCGCCTGCTGGGGATGAGCGTTTCCATCCAGCATCGGATGATCATGCAGGAGACGTTTTCTGCGGCACCTCGGCGGGAACTTCTCCTGCTGCTCAAATCGATCGTGGTGTTCACTGCTGTCAACGAACTGGCAGGCGCAGTGATCCTCACCTTGTATTGGTGGGGGGATTTCCCGTTCGGTAAAGCCCTGTATTTAGGCGTTTTCCATGCGGTTTCAGCCTTCTGCAACGCCGGTTTCTCCCTGTTTGCAGACAACCTCGTCCCCTTTCGGGATGCCGTGGTCGTCAACCTTACCGTTGCGTTTCTGATCGTATTGGGAGGCATCGGATTTCCGGTCGTGTATGACCTGTATCAGTTCCTGAAGATGCGTCCATACAGGAGGGTGAAACTATCTCTCCAAACCCGGACGGTGCTGACCACGACGTTCATTCTGATCGTTGGTGGGACGCTGCTTTTTTTCTGGTTCGAACGGAACGAAACCCTTCGATCGCTTCCCCTGTCCACAGCCATTCTGGCTTCGGTGTTTCAGTCGATTACGGCTAGGACCGCCGGTTTCAACACGTTGGACCTCAGTCAGCTGGGGGAGCCCGGGGCACTTTTGTTGATGGTGCTCATGTTTATCGGTGCGTCTCCCGGTTCGTGCGCCGGCGGGATCAAGACGACGACCGTGAGCATCCTGTTTTCCGCGCTGTGGAGCCGGTTGCAGGGCCGATGGGCGCCCCGGTTGTTCCACAAGAACGTCTCCGAGGAGATGATGAAGAAGAGCCTGTCGATTCTGGGCCTCTCCATTTTCTTCGTTCTCCTCGTCTTCTTCGCCGTTCTGATTTTTCAACAGTCGATTCCGCTACCTCAGCCGGGAGCAAACGACACCTTTCGGGTATATCTCTTCGAAGTGCTGTCCGCCTTTGGAACCGTCGGCCTTTCCATGGGCGCCACCCCGGTTCTGAGTACGGGTGCAAAATGGTCGTTGATCGTCATCATGCTGATCGGAAGGGTGGGCGTCATCGGATTTTCCTATGTATTCATCCCCAAACAGACACAAGTCGAAGTCACCTATTCGGAAGAACCCATCATGATCGGGTAACGAACCATGCGCAAAAAACGATTCGCCGTCATCGGCCTTGGAAAGTTCGGGTTTCATGTCGTCAAAAGTCTGTTCGAGGAAGGCCATGACGTCCTGGCGATCGATCAGGACAGGAACAAGGTTCAGGAAATCGATCCCTACTGTACCGAAGCCATCGTCATGGATGCGACGGACAAGGAGAAATTGGCGGCCCTCGGGCTTGAGGAAATGGACAGTGTGGTGGTGAGCGCCGGAGAGAAGATCGCCAACAGCATTCTGATCTGCCTGCACTTGCAGGAGCTTGGGGTGAAGAAGATCCTGGCAAAGGCCGTGGATGACGATCATGAAAAAATTCTGCGTCGGGTCGGAGCCACCGAGATCATCCGGCCCGAAATGGCCATGGCCATCCGGGTGGCCAGGGGGCTTTCCACCCCGAACATTCTCGATTTCATCCCCCTGGCGGAGGATTACGATCTCTTGCAGGTCGATCCGCCCAGGCCCTTCATCGGAAAAACGTTGCGGGAGCTCGATCTGCGGGCGAGATACCATGTCCACATCATCGGCATCAAGGAACTGGTTCCCGAAAACTTCATCCTTGTTCCTCCAGCCGACTTTCGGATCAAGGACAGCGATATTCTCATCATGCTGGGGAAAACACAGGATATCCGGAAGATCAAGGAGTTGAAGTAACCCCTTCTTGGGTATGACGACGGAAGCACACATCGCTTCCCGATGAGTTTAGGGGGTTATCCAGCGGCTACAGCGGACGGCTTGACTGGCCGACAATCTTGCTCCTCTACCGTCGCTGATCCGAAGCGGCGTCGGGCGGCCACTATTCCCGCTCTGAACCCTTTTGTGGCAGAAAAACCTCCAACTTGTGCAACAAGTCAGGTACATCTCTGGTTGCTGTTCTCCATACTTCTTCCCAATCGACGACATCATATCCGTGAATCAGATGGTCTCGCATCCCAGCCATCGGCGCCCACGGTATCTCCGGATGATGCCGGCGCAATTCAGAGGACAATCGCTTGACTGCTTCACCGATCACAATCAGCTGATAAAGCACTGCTGACTGGGTCTTGAAATCTTCAAGGAATTGTTCCTTCCGCAAGCCCAGTGTGAATGTCAGAATGGATTGCGCAGCTTTCACAATATCCAACAACGTCGCCTTATCTCGTCCCATAAGCCGCCTTGCACTCTGGAAAGATGATTGAAGCGGTACTGAGAATTTCCTGACGACGCAACCAATTCCGGCTGTTTTCGACAGCGCGTTTTGTCACCAAGTCAATGTCCCGCTGAAGAATGGCTTGAAGTTCTTGCTGCATTCTCATGTGGTCGAGCAAACTCCAATCTGCGTCGTCATCAAAGGTTACAAGAATATCTATATCGCTGTCCGGCTTGAAATCGGCACGCAACACGGAACCAAATAGTGCCGCTTCTCGAATCTTCCAACGCTGACAGAATTTGGTAATCTCGGCCATGGGAAGCGTGTTCAAATCATTCATTTTGCGATGACCTCATGTTTTGGGATACGCATTACCTGCACGGAAAACCGGGTTTTTGCTATCCCTGAGCCGAAGGGTGTTTTTTTGCGATACAGCGGGGCCTTATCTGAAACCGAATTTTTCACCACGAAGAGCAAGCAGCTTTACCGAAAAAACGCTTCGTGTTCTTCGTATGAAATCGGCCCTATTCCTGAACGTTGCAAAACACAGAAAGACGAACTTTCCCGTATCGAGGTTTTCATTCAGGCACTTCAAAGGGGATTTTGGCGACGGGCTGAAGGACCTATCCCATCAAATTCAAGAGCACAGGGTGTTTGGCGAGGTCCTGAACGGTTTTGAGCTGTCGCCCCAATTCTTCGGGTTTTGTGAAATGGATAAAAAGCCTCCAGGCAGAACCTTCAAAATGTTCCGGGGCGACGAGTTCCACCCCCTTCGGTAGGTGAAGCTCCCGGATGTGGCGTTGGTATTGCGCTTCGAACGCAGTGATTTTCGGATAGCGCAATTTTCGGAGAAGGGTTCTGATCTGATTCGCCTTGGTCGGCGGGTCTGTATTCGGATCTTCGAGGATGCCGACGATTTGAGGGTCTTGCAGAAGCTGCCGGATCGACAAATGATCCCGCCTGGTGATATCCGAAATGTAGGCTAGAAATTCCCGCTGGCGGTTGAGCCCGAGGTTGAACCTCCGGAACAGCTCTCCAAGGCAGACGGCATCTTCCGTCCGCTCCAACCTGCCCAACTCGAGCGCCATGGGCATCGGCAGAACGCCCTCCTCCACCCATCGTTGGAGCGGCTGCGGCAGGGCCAAAAGTGCTGCCGTCTTTCGGGGGATATCCGGTCCTGCCGCAAGCCCCAGTGCCCGGGCACAGTCAAGCAATGCGGTTTCATCGGGGAAGTGCGGCCGAAGCAAGGCGTAGGCCCTTGCCGTCTCCATCCAGTTCAGCGTGCGCTGCCCCGTGTTGTCGGCAACGGCGATTTCTGCGCATTTCGCATCCGAAGCATCGATCAGCCGAGCCCAGATCCGCTTCCAACCCAACGTACGACATGCATCGATCCGGTGAAATCCGGCCACAACCTGATAGCTCCTGTTCTGATTCCGCAGGATCGGAGGGGCCAGCAAGCCGAACCGGTCGATGTGGTTGCAGAGGGCTTCGATGCTCCGAATCGTCGTGATCGCAAAGGACCGATCCGTACAATCGATCCTGTCGAGATCGATTTCCTGATCAGACCAGTTCGTCATGCCGCCCGGTCAACCGGTGGAGGGCTTCGATGTATTTGCTGCGGGTGTTGACGATCACCGTTTCCGGAAGCGGCGGAGGCGGAGGCTGTTGGTTCCAGTCGAGAGACAACAGATAGTCCCGGAGATACTGTTTGTCGAAGCTGTCCTGCCCCCGGCCGGGTTCGTATCGGTCTTTCGGCCAGAACCGGGAAGAGTCGGGTGTAAGCACCTCATCGATCAGGATGAGCTCGTCTCCCACCAGACCGAACTCGAATTTCGTATCCGCAATGATGATTCCCTTTTCGAGTGCAAGGGCGGCGCCTTTCGTGTAGATGGCAAGGCTGAGGTCGCGGATGCGATCTGCGAGGGGTTTTCCGATTCGCCGCACGGTCTCGTCGAAATCGATGTTGATGTCGTGCCCCACTTCTTCCTTTGTGGATGGGGTGAACAGAGGTTCCGGCAGTTTGTCGGACTCGCGAAGTCCCTGTGGTAGGGTGATGCCGCACACGGTGCCGTTCTTCCTGTATGAGCTCCATCCGGAGCCGGACAGATAGCCCCGAACCACGCATTCGATGGGAAGAGGCTTCGCCTTCCGGACGAGCATGCTTCGGCCTTCAAGCTCATCCGCATGGGGACGGCATTCGGCAGGATAGCTGGTGACGTCTGCCGTAACCAAATGGTTGGGGACGATGTCTTTCATGATCTCATACCAGAAGAGGGAAATCCGGGTCAGCACCTTGCCCTTGTCCGGTATGGGCTCGTTCATGACGACATCGAAGGCCGAAATCCGATCCGTGGCGACGATCAGCAGGTGCTCTCCCAGATCGTAGATATCCCGTACCTTGCCGCGGTTTTTCAGTTTCAGTTCCGGAAAATGGGTCTGAATGACGGCGCTAGAAGCCATGTGGTTTCCTTCCGAATAGTGGTTGTGACGTTGTGGATTCAGTACGCATCCGTTTCGGTGGTCAAAAGACCGTTTTCATCCAATACGGGGGAGACTTCAGTGTTTTACGACGGATCATTTTATCAACTCCCAGTGTGAAGTCAATCCCCCAGAAAACCCCATGGGTATTTCATTCGGTGACGTCTCGTCTGAGACTCGTCAAAGTCCTTGACAAGATGTCCGTTTATGTTATCAGAAAGCCTTTCATTGTGGGAATTCAGGCCATCGTGTTTGCAGGTCTTTCCTGCCTACCATCAACCAACGAAGAAGGAGTGCTCCATGGACAAGAAAGTGACGGTCATCGGTTCGGGAAATGTGGGGGCAACGGCTGCCCAGCGGTTGTGTGAAAAGGAACTGTGCGATGTCGTTCTGATCGATATCGTCGAAGGGGTTCCGCAGGGAAAGGCGCTTGACCTGGCGGAAGCAGCCCCTATTGAAAAACACGACAGCCATTTGATCGGATCGAATGACTATGAAGCATCCGCCGATTCGGACATCGTGATCATCACCGCCGGGATCCCCAGAAAGCCAGGCATGAGCCGGGACGATCTTATCGGAACCAATGCCGGTATCGTCAAGAGCGTGACCCAGCAAGTCGTCAAATACTCCCCCAATGCCATTTTGATCATCGTCAGCAATCCGCTCGACGCCATGTGTCATGTGGCCTTCGAAGCGAGCGGTTTCCCAAAGAACCGGGTGATGGGTATGGCCGGTGTTCTGGATTCGGCAAGGTTTCGGACCTTCATTGCCATGGAGCTCAATGTTTCTGTAGAGAGCACGCATGCCTTCGTCCTCGGTGGCCACGGAGATACGATGGTCCCGCTTCCCCGATACTCCACCGTTGCCGGCATACCGATTACCGAGTTGATGAGCCAGGAACGTATCGATGCCCTGGTCAAGCGGACCGCGAACGGAGGAGCGGAAATCGTGAGCCTGCTCAAGACCGGTAGCGCCTACTATGCGCCAGCATCGGCTGCCGTCGAAATGGCGGAGTCCATTCTGAAGGACAAAAAGAAGATTCTCCCCTGTGCGGCCTACCTCCAGGGGGAATACGGCATTCATGATCTGTTTATCGGTGTGCCCGTCAAGCTGGGCGCCAATGGAATCGAGCAGGTCATCGAAATTCGACTGACGGATGCGGAAATGGCCGCATTGAAAAAATCGGCTGCAGCCGTCGAAGAACTCAAAGGGGTGTTGAAGCGGTTGGGTTGATGTTTGGATCGGGATCGAGCGGCGGCATCCACCGAAAGCCGATTGTCGGGTGCTCGTGTGGATGCCGCTCGTGAATGACTGAACGAAACCCTCATATTTTGTGCGACCTGAGCCGAAGGGCAGGCCGTTTCACGCTGAATCGCAACATGGCCTGGCCGCAGACGACGAACCACCCCGTATCAAGGGTTTCGTTCCGGCACTGTTATTGGAAGATGTGGGAGAAACGCCCATGGCATTGAATGCCGAGCTGTTGAAGATCCTGGTTTGCCCGAAGTGCAAGGGGGAAATCCACCTCAACGAATCGCAGGACGGACTTGTCTGCAAGGCCTGCTGCCTGATGTACCCGATTGTGGACGAGATCCCGGTCATGCTGATCGAAGAAGCCAAGCCGATTCCACCGGAACCCCATGAGTGAACCCAGGGCACCCGATCCCGCCAAGCTGGTGGTCGGCGTCTTTCTGAGCGACAAACAACGATTCGATGCGGTGTTCGACCGCTTGGTCGAATGCTTCGGACCGATCGACCTGTTGAGTCGTTGGTTTCCTTTCGATTGTACCAGATACTACGAACGGGAGATGGGCAGCCCCTTGTTCCGCCGGATGATGTCCTTCGAAAACATGATCGATCCGGACACCCTCTCCGAAATCAAATGGACCACCAACGGTATCGAGTGCGCCTACAAGGAGGGGGGAAGGCGCACCGTCAATATCGATCCGGGATATTTGCTTCGGGAACGCTTCGTTTTGGCGACCGGCAAGAATTATGCCCATCGGATTTCAGTCGGAAAGGGCATTTACGCCGACCTGACCCTGATCTACCAGCGAGGGGACTTCCAAATTCTGCCCTGGACCTACCCCGATTATGCCCAGGACAACATCCTGCAATTGCTGCGCAAGGTCCGCAAAAAATACGTCTTCGATCTGGATCGGTTGAAAAGGGGAAATCCTTTGGAAGGAAGGAGTGCCGAATGATCCATAGCATGACCGCTTTTGCCAGAGTCGAACGATCGTTGGACGCAGGCACCGCTGTCTGCGAAATCCGCTCGGTCAACAGCAAGAATCTCGATGTGGTCGTCCGGCTGCCTCAGGGTTTTGTAGACAAGGAAGAAGCCGTCAAGAAAGCCGTCGGATCCCGGATTTCCCGAGGAAGAGTGGATGTTGCACTGACGTTCGAAGGGACGAAGCTTTCGGCAAATACATGGGTCGTCGATCCGGATCTCGCCGTCGGCTATCATGAAAGCCTTTGCAGTCTTCGGGATCGGCTCGGTCTGAATGGAAGCATCGATATCGGCTTGGTTGCCTCAGCCCCTGGGGTGATGAAACTGGTTCAACCGCTCATCGATGTCGAGGCGATATGGCCGGATATTTACGCATGCATCGAGGAGGCGGTCGATGCCTTGTGTACCATGCGGGCTCACGAAGGGGCC
>Ga0101944_10003007_pt1 | contig 24979 bp, 25 predicted proteins | sample DewCreD2012metaG_FD_75245 | JGI IMG/M metagenome (GOLD analysis project Ga0101944, IMG submission 75245) | Hot spring sediment bacterial and archeal communities from British Columbia, Canada, to study Microbial Dark Matter (Phase II) - Dewar... ... | reverse complement strand
ATTGCCGTAGCCAACAAAATGCTCAGGCAAATATTTGCTATTGTAAAATATGGCAGGGTTTATGATCCAAATTATCAAAAAAATTTTTTGTGTTGTTGACGTTTAACACAGTACATTCTGAAGAATCTCTTTTTAAGGACAAAGACGAGATCCTTCATCCCAACCCTGTCGGGATTCAGGATGACATTCCCACCAACCGTCATTGCAAACATGATCCGCAATCTATTTCCACCAAAAGTCATTCCGTGCTTGACACGGAATCTATTTTATATTAAATCCTGAAATGAGCCTGTCCCGATGCAATCGGGGTTCAGGATGACGGCAACTGCGTCATTCTGAGAGCCGCAGGCGCGAAGAATCTCGATCCCGGAGGATTAAAACGAGATACTTCGTCCCGATGAAATCGGGACTCAGTATGACAATCTAAATTTTATTAGGTTAGGAGTATCATTTCCCAACAACCTTTGTTTGCGTGACACAATGAAAGATACCTTTATATTCTTGTAGTGGTGTGCCACCGTTAATCATAACGGAAATTGGCTTTCCTGCAGGAAGTTTTTGTGTTGCAATATAATGCAAAAAATGCCCATCGGTATGATAGCTGTTGCCAAAGCCTGCTATTACGTATACATGTTCGGTTGCGTATTGTTCTTTCAAGAGCTTAAGTATGGATAGCAATGTATGGGTTTTCCCCTGTGCATACGTAACCGGTTGTATGACTTTATTGGTTAGCATGCCATTTTTGGTTATAAGCGTAATGCCATAGATATTATTTTCAGGTATTGAAAGGCTTTTTGCTGCACCTTTGACAAAAAAGACCGGGCTTGCACTGATTATAAATATATGAATATTATGTTTTTTTAGTTCTTCTATTATAGCAATTGATGATGCAAAATAATAGTAATGTAATGTAGTATCAAAGTATTTACTTGATAATGCTAATAGGTCTTGTTCTTTAGTGCCAGCAAATATTGTTGCAAGGTATGTGTATGATTCATAATGGCCTTTTGTGTAATCCAGATGCATGTAATAGTCAAAAAATTTTTTAAATTCGTTTCTTTTATAAATTTTTGACAATCCGTTTTCAATAGCTATTTCTGCAAGTCCTTTGTAAACCTGTTTCCCGTTTTCTGTATATCCTTCGGAACAATCACCTTTTAAAATTGTTCCATCAAAATCCCATGCACTTATATACATGATTTTTGTTTCGTTATTGGGTTTTACATAGTTATCAATTGCGCTTTTGGTTTTTAAAATTTTTTGCACAATTGGCTGTACATGCTCTTCTTGTGATTGAGAACATGATAAGAGTGCCAGAACAAAAAGCGTAAATATAAACGGTTTAACAAATGATAATTTTTTCATGGTATTAACCTTTCAGTGTATAATAAATGTATTGCATTTCCATCTGCAATAGATAAGGGAAACCTTCTTATATCAATGTGCTAGATAATAATAAGCATTAACATAGTAAATTTAAAATAAATATTTTATGAATTTCAAAAACAATCTACACTGTCGCTGCAAAAGGCGTAATTTTTTTAAGTAATAAAGTAAATAATGTTTTACAATTTGCTTATAATAAATATACCTTTTAGAATACATCATAAAACTAACTTTTTGCTATCATTAATGAACATGGTTTTTCTTTTGCCTGAATTTATGCTTCAGGATGTTGGATGAGTTACAAGATAAAACTATGTAGTGGAGGTGTAATGCATGAAAAAGACAAAAATAGTAAAATATGCAATTATTATAATCATAGCTTCTTTTATGCTGTATACCGTAGGGTATATTTGCATTCCACGTATTTTAGTAATTGGTAAAGATTCTAAACACAAGGTATATGTAGCATTAGGTTTCCATGCCAATTTTTATCATTCATACCGTATAGATACCAATGATGAAGCCGGCTTTGGAAAAGACATCAGGATTGTACGAAAGATCATTGAAGTTCTTGATGAAAAGAATAAACAGGGAATACCGGTAAAAGGTGTGTGGGATTTTGAGAATCTTTTTACATTAGAAGAAATACTGCCAAAGTATGCGCCGGATATCATAAAAAACCTAAAACGCCGTGTGAAGGAACATGGTGATGAAATCATCCTGATGTCCTATAATAATGGGCTGGTCTCGGCAATGACTCGTTATGAATTTGAGTATTCAATACAAAACGCTATTGCCAATGCAAAGAAAAGTGGTGTAAAAGATATCTTTGGTGTGTATTCTCCCTATGTACGGCCACAGGAGATGATGGTATCTGCAGGCAATTTTAATCTGTATAAAGAGCTTGGGATAAAGGGTGTGGTACTGTATTACAGTGCAATCCCATTTGATGCATTCAGGGTTTTTGTTGATCCGCTTACGCTTGAAGAAGCGCACAATCCGCTAATATATACCAACTCATTAACAAATGAAAAAATGCTTATCATACCTGCGTATAACCATGCTGATTTGATTGAAAATATAAGTATTGAAAATTGGGTTAAGATGCTCAGGTATGATCAGCTTCGCGGCAACATACAAAAGGATGTATTATTGTGTATTAATAGTGATGCGGATGATTCATACTGGTATGGCTATAACTTGCCATCATATTTAAAGTGGGTGCCAAATACCGGCGGGCTGTCGCAGCTTATTGATGATATTGCTAAGCTTGACTACGTTGAGTTTACCACAATACACGAATATTTAAAAAATCACAATCCAGAAAAAGAAATTTCATTTGGCCAGGATACTGCAGATGGCAGCTTCAATGGCTATGTATCGTGGGCTGAAAAGAAATATTGCAGCGATTACTGGACACAGGTTGAAAAAGACAGGCACATCCATGGCTTAGTAGAATCATTTTATACTTTTTTACAAAAGCCTGTGCCATTGGATATAACAGTTACTTTAAAAAAATCATTTGAAAAGCGCATGCGGCTTCTTTCTACAACCAATTTTGGCATGGCAACGCCGTTTTTGGCAAAAAACCGTGAGCATGTTGTTGGTGATCTGATACAATATATGCAATCAATAACAGAACCAGTTGTGCGTGATATAAAGGCGCATGCACAAACGATATGCAGGCAGGATGCAAAAGCACAGGATTTTAAAAATTATGAATATGTCAATTCGCTACTGCTTCTTAAACAAAATACTGATAATGTTGTAGTAACAATTTATTATGAATTGCCGCCGGAGTATGACTATTTTCTGAAATATAAAGATACAGTATTGCCTGTATTTGTTTTTTCGCATGATGGCATGAGCCGAATTTTTATACAAAATAAAATTCCTTCTGATGGTGTGTATCATATTATTCGCGCACCACACGGACAAAAGCAGTACTCAACACAAGCTGCCAGCAAGCTTTTGAAAAACAGTACAATTGACATTTCAATTGACAATGGGTTTATTAATTCAGTTGCGGCACACGGCAAAAAGGTTCTTGAAGCCTATAGCTTCATACCCTGGATAGAGTACAATGGCAGTAACTATCGCCCTGAAACAGTAACTGTAACAATACTTTATGATGGCACCAGCGGCGTAGCAGCTATAAAACTTTCTGGACATATCAGCCTTCCTGAAAATATCACCACTGGCCATTTTGAGTACTGCATCTATCTGATTGAAGGTATTGACATGATTTTTGTTGATGGAGTTATTACCTATCCCGACACACCGCGCACAAAAATTTTTAAGCCCGGCATTCCGCAGCTTTCGCGCATCTATGATCCAAACTGGCAGCAGGTTGCCCCGTGCCCGTTGTATGCTTCAATGCATGCATCAACAAAGCAGCCGTTTACAGTGCTTAAGCGCAATTATTTAGGTGTGGATTCACAGTATACCATTGATTACTTTAAGCATTCCCGTAAAAATTATGACCTTGCCAATGTCAACAATCATATAACTGCAGAGTATGTGGCGGTTACCAATGGCATAGAATGTATTGCCGTTGCAAAAGATAATGCTACATTATCCAACTTTGCATTTTGCCCGTTACAGATTAATCACGGTTTTTTCAAAGGTTTTACTGTTAGCATGAATCCGTTTGGTACATTTTTTGGCAGGCAATACTATCAGCCCACCTGGGGCAAGGGCAGGGGGTTTGAGGCTGCTATCTTAAATGGTGACCAGTATCATTCAGGTGCATGCACCTACAGCGGGACCACACAGCGTTTTGCACTGGCTGTGGCTTTTAGTAATAATCCATTGCCACAAACATTAAAAGGGCTTTTGGTTTCATACGCCAATCAACCGTTTGTAGTAATGCTTAATGAAAAGCAAAAGAACAACATTATTCCAACAATACAGCCGCCAAAAGGTGTGTTTGCACTCTATCGCGATGGTGGAGTATATGTAAATTTTGAAAAAGCTGATGGCGCTGCGTCTTATATTATTCACTGTGGTGACACAAAAGATTCATTAACTGCCAGCGGTAAAACCAAAGATACATCACTGTTCATAAAGGAATATGCAAAGGGCAAAACGTTTGTACAGGGCAATACGTACTATGTTGCAGTACAGTCTGTAGATGCACGGGGTAAGGCATCTAAGCCTTCAGCAGTGTATGCGTTTGTTGCAAAGGAGATCAAAGAAGACATGGATCTTCCCATAACCCTGCAATTGAAAATTATGCTTGATACAATAATTGCAAAACTGCGCTGGTGAGATTTAAAAAAAGCTTAAATATTTTTTTACTGACAGTATACAATTATACGATTTAATTATTTCACTTTAGCATAATCTTTTCCCACTCTACCGGCGCTACTGCCACTTCACCCTGTGTTAATGTAGCAACCCACTTCCAGCCGCAGGTGGTAATATACCACTCTTTGCTTTGCGGCACATATATCCATTCCGGAGCATGCGCACGCAAAGATGCCAGCAAGTTTGCAGAGCGCTTTTTTCCTTTATACACACCAAAGTCATACGGATTGTCAGCATAAAATACAAGCGTGTCATTGTAGCTTTCTTTATCAAGCCACACTTTGAATAACATCAACACACCATGAATAAAAAGCGTGTCATTATTATAGGTTACTGACAGATAGTAGCCATCATTGTACTTTACCACAAAAGGCGATTCCATTGATGCAAACGGCGAGTTGCGTTCGCTGCCAAAGCTGCTTGCAAGTGCAGTCCTGATATATTGCCAGCAAGTCAAGTCAAACGATTGATACACATCAATCTGTGAAAAAAACCTACCGCGTGCAGTGGTGTACAAAAGCCATTGATCAGGTGCCACCTGTAAAATCATACAGTCGCGAAAGAACTTGTGGTGTGGTGCTTTCATGATAACAGAATGGTTTTCCCAACGTATGCCATCCTTTGATGTTGCATGGTGTAGTTTATGTGGTGACCAGAACATATGATACATGATGTCATGCTTTATAACATGCGGTGCCCACGCTAAATCATCAACATTGGCAACGGGTGCTTCTTCATACATCATGTTATCAGGCGGAAATTTTTTACAAGATGCAACGGCAAAATAGGTTTCGGCATTGGGGTCGCCATCGGTCTTTGATGTTATGCCAATTAATCGCCAGTTGTGTTGTGCATCCTGAAAAATGGTATGGTCATTAATGTAATAGCCATATATTTGTGGTTTAAAAATTGGGCGATAGTTACCGGCAATTACTGGCATGTAGATATCAGTTTTTTTATTGTAAGCAAAGGCTTTTGCCTGCCCAACTATCGCACGCACTTTTGTCTTTTTGTTTATCTTTGTAACCGTGAATGATCCACCAATACCGCGGTATAGAAATGAACCAAATTGCGCTGTTCCAATTTTTTTGAAGCTGCCATCGTTATCCTGTAATTCAATGATGTATTCTTCTTCATCGGGGTTGGCAATCCATCCCAGGTGAATCCAGCCGTTGCCGCTTACACATTTTACTTTATAGTAAGCCTGTTTTTGTTGTACCAGTTCTTTGGGTATTGATCCATAAAAATCAGTTTGCAAAGGAGCATCAACGTAAATGTAAATACCAATCTGACCAATGACAAAAATTGCTGCCATTATACAGATTATATTAATGAGTGTTTTCATATGTTTCATTGGAACCCCCATAAAAAGAAAGTTTCATGTTATTTGTTCATATATGCCTGCGCTTCCTTGACAAACACGATAAATAGATTATCAAATACTGGATTTTCCTTGCGCATCATCTCAGGATGAAATAATATCCCGGTTACTATCGCTTATAAAAATCCGTATGACATTGGCGTGGTGAGCCTGCAGGGCATGGATATAATCTTTATTTATATCAATACCATATGGTAGCATCCTGGTTTGAATTGTTCCATACGTAATGCCTATATATGGAGCATCGGGGAATTCTTTAACCTGTGTACATGAGATTGTGATAACCAATAATAGAAGTAACCATAACCGTTTCATAATTTTCTCCTATTGTAATGACAAAATTTTTATTTATGCTTTATATATTACTACAATGACTTGTAGATAAAATCAATAATTTAATAGTATGATGAGATGAGATATTGGAGCATTGTATTAAAATCTTTTTAAAAAATTAAGTTGATTTTTTATGCATGACTTTTTGACTATCCAAAAGTGAGTATATTAATTATAAATTATAATTAGAAAGGAAACACAATGGAAAACCTGCTAAATAAATTAATTGTACCAGAACAGGTAAAAAAATTATTACAGGTTACAAATGTAAGTGTGGCATATACAGTTGATGATTTGTTTGAGTTATCACTCAAATATGGGAATGATGGCGTTCAAAAAGTTGTGTATGATGTTCCTGGTAAAGGGGAATACTGTGAAGCTGTGGTAAACAAAGTTAAAAATGGTATTGCTGTGAATTATACTGAAGCATACATGCGCAGGCGTGACCCTAATAGCATGGTTATTGGTGACCAGCTGCCAACTGATAAGATAACCTACAATCAAAAGTTTGGTAAAGATTTTAATGAGCTAAAAAAAGAGACATTTGATTGGCTGCAGAAGCAGGATCTGGCACTTTTCTTCTTCAAAGCAGGGCAACTTGATGGGTGTTATGGTATGGCGATAGCTCCTGCAAATGCTGGTTTCTTTTGCTTAGGTTTAGGGATATTACAGGGGGTTATTGATATTAGGCAAGTTGAGGACCCTATACATATTAAATGTATATTATATATAGCACCAGTGTTCAGACATACACATTTTGATGGCAAGCAAATTGTTGTTCATTATAGAAGTGAAAATTTACATGAAATATACAGTTATAATTTATATCCCGGACCAAGTGCTAAGAAAGGCGTATATTCGGCACTGCTTGATTTTGGTGAAAAGGAAGGCTGGGTAACAAATCACTGCGCAATAGTGCAGGTCATTACTCCGTATGGCAACAAGACAACCATAATGCATGAAGGCGCAAGTGGGAGTGGTAAAAGTGAAACCAACGAGCATATTCACCGTGATATAGATGGAACAATTAAACTTGGTGAAAACATTGTTACTGGTGAAACGCTATCACTTGTTTTACCGCGAGGATGTTTTCTTAGACCTGTTGTTGATGACATGGGGTTGTGTCATCCTTCTTTTCAGAAAAAAGATGGGTATATATATGTTAAAGATGCAGAAGCTGGCTGGTTTATACGGGTAAACCATATTGAACAATATGGCACTGACCCGGATATTGAATCGCTTTCAATTCATCCAAAGTTGCCCTTGATGTTCCTGAATATAGATGCGCAGCCATTCAGTACTGCTCTGTTATGGGAACACATTGAAGATGATCCGGGCAAACCATGTCCAAATCCCCGATTTCTTGTTCCTCGCAATGCAATGCCCGATATTGTTAATAAACCAGTTCAGGTTCATATAAGGAGCTTTGGTGTCAGGACTCCCCCGTCAACAAAAGAAAATCCTAATTATGGAATAATTGGTCTGTTCCATATTTTACCACCAGCTTTGGCCTGGCTGTGGAGGCTTGTATCACCGCGCGGGCATGATAATCCAAGCATTGTTATGACTGCGGGTCTTGAATCCGAAGGTATTGGATCTTTTGGACCATTTTTAACTGGCAGAAAGGTTAATTTTGCTAATTTGCTACTTGAACAAATGATTGCATCACCAAAGGTAAAGTATGTTCTGGTACCTAATCAGTATATAGGTGCATGGAGGGTTGGATTTAATCCACAATGGATTATGCGCGAGTATTTAGCCCGGAGAGGTGGTGTAAAGTTTTTTGCTGATGAAGTGTCCCAATCACGATGTTCATTGTTGGGATTTTCACTCAATAAATTAATTATTGAAGGTATGGAGATTGAAAAATTTTTGCTTAAACCTGAATTGCAGAGCCAGGTTGGTACAGAAACATATGATAAGGGTGCACAAATACTTATTGATTTCTTTAAGAAAGAGTTAAATGATTATTACAAAGACCCTGACATTATTCCTTTGGGTAAACAGATAATTGAATGCTGCTTGTCTGATGGCACAGTCAACGAGTATATGGATTTGCTTGAAGGTGATAGTTTTATTATTGAAGATTAGCTAATACTTTATGAGTGCTGCTTTATTTTTAGACAGGGATGGAACTATAATAAAAGATGTGGGTGATGTAAAATACATCACCCATGTTAAATTTTATGATTTTACGTTTGAAGCTTTACAAAGAGCACAAAAATTTTTCAAGCTGTTTATTATCACTAATCAACCCGGGATATCTAAAAACATTTTAACCCATAATGATGTTGTTAGCGTTCATGATTTCATAAAAAATGAACTATCCATGAATGGAATAACAATTGAGGAAATTTATTATTGCCCGCATGCAAAAGAAGATAACTGCCAATGCAGGAAGCCCAATACGTTTTTTATTGATGAAGCAGTTGTCAAACACAAGATTAATGTAAACAAATCTTATGTGATTGGCGATCATCCTTCTGATGTTATGCTTGCCAAACGTTGTGGTATGCAGGGAATATATGTGTTGACAGGACATGGCAAAAAGCATAGAAAAGAAGTTAATAATGTAGTTGTTAAAAAGAATTTATACTATGCAGTTGATTATATTGTAAAGAGTGTACAAGTATGAAAAAGCCATTCTTTGAAAAGCCTGCACGTATCTTTGCACACCGTGGATATTCAAAAGAATATCCTGAAAACACAGCAGTAGCGTTTGAAAAAGCAATAGAGTTAGGAGCAGATGTCATTGAAACAGATGCGCATCTTACTAAGGATGGCCATGTGGTGATAGTTCATGATGAGGAACTATCGCACATAACCAATGGAAAGGGAAAGGTTAGCGAGCTTACGGTAGATGATATAAAACAATTGGATGCAGCCTATTACTTTACTTTGGAAGGCGAAAGCTTCCCTTACCGGGGCAAGGGCATTACAATCATGACATTAGATGAAATGCTTGCTGCATTTCCCCAGCAGCGATTTAATGTGGACCTGAAAGATAATAATATTGTGCTTGCTGAAAAATTTTGTGATGTTGTGTTGCAGCATAAAGCAGAACATAGGGTGTTGGGAGCATCACAGTATGGAAAAAATTTGCAATATGTGCGTAAAAGAATTCCCACTATGGCTACATCGTTTGGGCTGTGGGGTGTGTTAGGGTTTTACTTTTTATTTAGATCCGGGCTTTTGGGCTTATTCAGAAATTTTCCTGGGGATGCGCTGCAGATACCGGAATATATTGGCCCATCGCATCTGGCAAATGGGGCACTGATACGCATGGCACATGATCGCGGCATACAGGTGGATGTGTGGACAATAAATCATGAGCGCGACATGCGGAGGCTTTTAGACGTTGATGTAGATGGGATAGTAACCGATGATGTGCCACTGTTACAAAAAGTGCTAAAAGATTACAGGTGAGTGTCAAATAAAAATTGTGCGGGTTGTTGGTATAATCAATAATAAAATTTTATTGACACTCTGAAACAATTTATTACTTTGACAAAATCACTTACTGTGATATATTTCTTTCCATAATTAAAGTATCTTGCAATTTCGGGGCGTGGCTCAGTCCGGCTAGAGCGCGTGGTTTGGGACCATGAGGTCGGAGGTTCGAATCCTCTCGCCCCGAATTTTTATGCGCCAGTAGCTCAGCAGGATAGAGCAACGGCCTTCTAAGCCGTGGGTCACAGGTTCGAGTCCTGTCTGGCGTGCATAATTCTTTACATTTTAATCCATACATTCTTGTTGCCTAACATCAAACCTGCTATTTGGTATAAATACAATGGCAAAATCCTCACATACGCCTCCTCTTGTTCAATTATTTTTTTCTTTTTTAAAGCTTGGTCTTACTGCTTTTGGTGGACCTGCAATGGTTGCATATATAAAAGAGCTTGCTGTAAAAAGAAACGAATGGCTTGATGAGCAATCTTTTAAAGATGGTGTTACACTTTGTCAAAGCATACCCGGTGCAACTGCTATACAGACCGCCGCATATGTTGGTTTTAAAACAAGGGGTATTAAGGGTGCATTAGCAACGTACATAGGGTTTGGTTTGCCCGCTTTTGTCTTTATGCTGATTCTATCATTCCTTTATGTAGAATATCACAACATACATCAGGTAACTGTATTATTTAAGGGGCTTGCAGTAATAGTTGTTGCCATTGTAGCCAATGCAACCTATTTATTTGGCAAAAGTACCGTAAAAAGCTATCGTGAATTCATTATAGCATTATTAGCTGCAATACTCTTTTGGATAGGAATTACCCCTTTTCTTGTTATCATTGTAGCAGCTTTAATTGGTTTACTATTATTTCAAAAGGATACATCAGAGTCTTTGATACAACCACATGCTAACAGCATAACCATACAGTATAAACACTTAGGCATTCTGGTCATACTATTGCTTGCTGCTTGTTGCGTACTTTATTATACAAACTATAAACTTTTCAACCTTGCAGTGATAATGCTAAAAATAGATGCATTTGCCTTTGGAGGCGGCTTTGCATCAGTGCCCCTGATGCATCATGAGATAGTGACAGTAAAGGGGTGGATGGACAATAAAACATTTATGGATGGAATTGCATTAGGGCAGATAACTCCTGGGCCTATTGTTATAACTGCAACATTTGTTGGTTTTGTTGTTTATGGGATACCAGGAGCAATAGTGTCAACTATTGCTGTATTTACACCCTCATTCTTAATCCTTGTTCTTGTCACACCTTACTTTGACAGATTAAAAGGATCGGAATGGTTTTCAAAAGCAACAAAAGGGATATTTGCATCGTTTGTGGGGCTGCTTTTTTTTGTTACTATAAAATTTGCCCTTGCCGTGCCGTGGGATGTTGCAAAAGTTTTATTTGGATTAGCTGCGTTAGCTGCACTCATAAAAAATATAGATATTCTCTATGTTGTATTATTGGGCATAGTTATTTCGCTGTTAATATTTTGAATACCTCAAAGGCAAGGAAGTTGTACTTAAAGCCTTGCAGTGTTACCACAGGAAGCTTTTGGAATCTTCTTTAAATATTACTATAAAAAGAATATCCTTTGACCTCTGTATCTAAGTAGTGAACGATTTCATGTACTATCTCAATTGTTGCCTGTACAACCTGTGGTTCAACATATTCCAGTGTGTCATTCATTGTATGGTACACGCTGTCCTGCTTTTCAACCTCTGTAGGAAGCGCAATTAATGTTGTTGCTGTAGCACCAGCCTGGGCAAGCGGGGCAGCATCGGTGGCACCTGTTCCCGGATACATGCTAAATGGTTTGGCAGGGTAGCCAATGCCATGAGCTATCGCCACACATTTTTTTGCAAATTCTTTTGAAAGTTTGATAAACCCATTGACGTCACTTGTTAAAAATTGGATCAGGTCAGCTTTATACAGGCTGTCAATGTTTATATGGAATGTTGGCATGCTGTTAATCATTTCACAATATTCTTTTGAAAATGCCTTTGAGCCTTTAAGGCCGCTTTCCTCGGCATCAAAACTTACAAAGATTAAACGGGTATAGTTTGGGCGATAGTTACTGTAAACTTTAGCCAATGCTACGGAAATGGCACTTGCTATTAAATTGTCGCCAGCACCTGGCGTTGCGTTTTTGCTTTTAAAGAAAAGCATCTGCATGTTAGCAATGCCAAGCAGAATTATTGCTGCTACAAAGATATGATGCAAAGGGTCAGAGCCAAAGCAGTAAAAATTTAAAACCATTAACCATCCTATAGCAACCGAAAGCACCATTGAGAGAATGATTGATGCAACACGTATGCGATACAAGCGTGGTGTGGTGCGCATATAGCGGAATTCATACGCACTATCGTGATGGCCGCTTATGATAACCTGCTGGCGTATTTCCTTTTTTGGATTAATAATGCCAATGGCATTATATCCGGTTTTTGGTGTGTACAGAAAATCAAATGTGCCTTTGTAAAAAATAAACTGGCTTGTTGCAATGATGTTGGCAATGGTAAATCCTAACGCTGCGATAGTGTAAAATTTTAAAAAGATGAGTAAGACACAAGAAATATAAATCCACGGCACAAGCGTAAGAAACCCCAAAAACGCATTTGGATGTGTAACAAATGTATGAAGGCGCGATGTATCGCAAAATGCCTGATATAAAAATTGCAGTATTCGTGCGGTAACATGCGACTCAAATGAACAGCTTGGCCGTGGTCCAATACTATCAATAATAGTCTTAGTGATTTTAAATGCAAAGTTAGTAGCTGAAGTACGTGTTTGTGTGTTCATAGGGGTAAATGTAATGTATAGTTGCAAAATGGTAAAGAAAAAAAAGTATATAAGCTATGCTAAAATTTTTTTTAGAATTACTTTCATATTTGGCTATATTGCCAAATATAGAAATTATAATATTATTAATCCAAACGGGGTGTATATGGACCCATTGTTAAAACAAAAGTATGAAACACGTGCTGCAATTATGAAGGCACTGGCGCATCCAAGCAGGCTTTTAATGATTGAAGAGCTTGAAAAGGGGCCGCGATGTGTATGCGAGTTGCAGCAATTAGTTGGTGCCGATATGTCAACGGTGTCCAAACATCTTCTGGTGATGAAAAATGCCGGGCTGGTATATGATGTTAAACAGGGTACCACTGTATATTATCATCTGAAAACACCATGTGTCCTGGATTTTATTGGATGCGTTGATAAGGTTATTGAGCACAATGTGGCACAGCAGATGCAGGTGGCACAGTGTTGTACCAGGGTTGTTAAGCAGTAGTGGTAGATAAAAGTTAACCTCACCCTGGGAGGGATGGTGAGTTGTATAGTGGGGTAGTATAACCCCGTAGGGGTGAAATTATTGGAGGGAATGGATTGCGGGGCAATGCCCGTAATGTCATTGGTGGGAATGTCATCCTTCATCCCGATTGCATCGGGATGAAGGATCTCGTCTTTGTCATTAAAAAGAGATTCTTCGTCCCCCGACATAGTCGGGGTCCTCAGAATGACAGCGAGAGTCAATAGATTCCGTGTAAAGCACGGAATGATGGTTGTGAAAATTTACATATTATAATGGAGAAGAAGTATGGACTGGAAGAGTGAGATTAAGAAATTGCTGTATATCGTTGCAGCATTTCTTGTTTTTTACTATTTGCCAATTGGCAATCCACGGTTTGACAATGCTGTCTTTGAGGCATTGCATCTTACCAAATGGTATGCACAGGAACATGTGCTTTTGTGCTTAGTGCCTGCTTTTTTTATTGCAGGAGCTATTGCCGCATTTGTAAGCCAGAATAGTGTCATGAAATATTTAGGGCCCACAGCGCCAAAGGTATTGGCGTATGGCGTGGCATCGGTTTCGGGTACCATTTTAGCGGTGTGTTCATGTACAGTGCTTCCGCTTTTTGCCGGCATCTATACAATGGGAGCGGGGCTTGGGCCTGCAACCGCATTTTTATATTCAGGGCCTGCCATTAATGTGCTGGCAATAATCCTTACAGCGCGTGTGCTTGGTTTACAGATAGGCATTGCGCGGGCTGTTGGAGCAATTTTGTTTAGTGTTGTCATTGGTGCATTAATGTATCTTATCTTCCGCAAGGAAGAGATAGCAAAAGCCAATGCAATGATGAATATGCCCGAACCTGAAACGCCGCGGGCACTGTGGCAAACGGTTATCTATTTCTTTTTGATGGTTGCTATTTTAGTATTTGCCAACTGGGGCAAGCCAGCTACAAACGAAGGTATATGGTACACAATTTTTGCGTATAAGTGGGAAATAACCGCTATATCAGCAGTTTTATTTGGGCTAATACTTGGTGCATGGTTTGGCGTAAAGTGGTGGAAGATATTTGTTTCTTTTATTGTTGTTGGCGCATTGGGTTTTTATTTTCAGCATGAGCCCATGGTACCTTTTGCAGCAGGCGTTGTTGCATTGACCCTTGTCACTGCAACCCAAAAAGGCGAGATGACAGTGTGGCTTGAGCAGACATGGTCGTTTGCAAAACAGATTTTACCGCTTCTGTTAGGTGGTGTGCTTGTTGCAGGATTTTTGTTGGGTCGCCCTGGCCATGAAGGGATAATACCTTCAGAGTGGGTGAGTGTTGCGGTGGGTGGCAATTCATTATTTGCAAACTTTTTCTCTTCGCTTGTTGGTGCTTTTATGTACTTTGCCACGCTTACCGAGGTCCCGATTTTGCAGGGGTTACTTGGCAGCGGAATGGGATATGGACCGGCACTGGCGCTGTTACTTGCGGGTCCGGCGTTGTCGCTTCCAAACATGCTTGTCATACGCAGCGTCATAGGAACCAAAAAGACTGCTATATATGTATCGTTAGTTGTCATAATGGCAACTATCACCGGGCTTTTATTTGGCATGCTGTATCACGGGTAATCTTTATGTTTAAAAAGTTAACTTTCATATTAATAGTATGTGCGATAGTTACCGGTAATGGATTTGCAGCTGAAAATTCACAGGTGCAAATTTCAGGTGTTGGCTATATTGATTGGAAGAAAGATATTCAAAAGTCTGATGGGAGCGAATGTGAAAATACATTTGAGATTAATCGTGTATATCTCAACTTCACAAAGCAGTTTGATGAGATATGGAGTATGCGGGTGACTACCGATATTGGGCAGTTAGAAAGCGAAAGCACAAAAACATATCAGGAAGATGCTACAACCGATTCTACCGTTAAATCCAAAACAAACAACTATGCGGTGTATATTAAATTTGCTTATGTTCAGGCAGCACAGAAGTATGATAATGTAGCATATACAATTCAGTTTGGCATGGTGGGTACACCTTTACTAAATTATGTTGATGGGCAGAGCGACTACCGGTGGATACAGCAAAACTACTTTGATAATTCAAAAGATCTTATTGGGACATCGGTTGATTATTCAGCGGATTTAGGGGTCAGAGCCGATGTTTCCATTTTCAAGGTGTTTACAATAAGCGGAGCTATCACCAATGGTGAAGGATTTAAGCATGTCAGTGAAACTGATGATGGCAAAGCATACTATGGCATGATTGCTCTGACCCCATTAGAGCATGTAAGTGTCATAGCATTTGACCGTTATACAGTAACCAATGATAATCACAGGTCAGATAACTATACCAACAACGCTGCATGTGGTGTGTTTTATAAGCAAGATGTTGTAAAAGCCGGTCTGGTGTATTCACTGCCTGTTGAGGAAGTAAATGGCAGTAAAACCAGCTACCGCTTGCTGGATAGTTATCTGCATGTTGACTTGTCGTATGTATGGAGTGTCCCATTACTTGTAGCGGCACGCTTTGGCTATGGCAAAAATGTTGATACTGATAATACTACAAAGATTTATTCAGGTGGTATTGGATATCGTTTCAGCAAAGATGTGAGAGCTATCGTTTATTATCAGCATAAAAACGATGATGCCAAAACCAAAGCGGATGAGGTTGTGTATATTAAATGTGGCATAAGTTTTTGATTTATGATAAAGGAGGCATTGTATGGGCAATTCAGTACTTGTAGCAATAGATTTTTCAGAGTTTTCAACAAAGGTGCTTGAAAGCGGTATTAAAGTTGCAAAGGCAATTAAAGGCAAAGTGGACATTATACACGTTGAAGAGGATGTATACAAGATAAAGCGTTCACATGAAACAACGCCAATGGATGAGGAATTTTTTCCGGTAATAGAAAAATTTCATAAAGCACGACTTGAGCAGTGTCAGGGCGAGCTTGATAAACTACATAAAAAAATACCTTCTGCATTACGGGGAAAAAATATCATTGTTGAAGGGCATCCAACAGAAGAGATTGCAAAATATATTGATGCAAACAAGGTTGCGGTTCTGGTAATTGGTTCGCATGGTGCAAGCAACCTGCCAATTTCGAAGTTAGGTTCAACAACCGAGAAGTTAGCACGGAAAGCACAGTGTTCGGTTTTTATTGTAAAATAACATTGACTATATCAAAGAGGCTTTTATGGGATGGTTAGCAGGATATCCGCGTGAAAAGGTTAACTGGCATCCAGCGGTTGATTTAGATAAGTGCGTTAAGTGTGGTATGTGCATGAATTGCGGAAAGCAGGTGTATAAATGGACAAAAGCAGGCCCGGTTGTTGCAAATCCACAAAGCTGTATTGTAGGCTGCACAACCTGTGCCAATCTATGCAAAGGTAATGCAATTAGTTTTCCGGATATTGCTGAGCTTAGAGCTTTGTATGAAAAGGAAAAAATTTGGGCGCATGTAACAAAGCAGTTGAAGGAAGAAGGAAAGCTTACACCAGCTGAATAGTTACCGTAAAAAGGTACTATAACAACCTCAGCTTGCAATGTACGTGGTTTTTATATTAAATTTTTTCAATGAATAAATACTGGATATATTTAAAGTTTATAATGGGAATAATAGAAATAACTATCAGCAATGAATTGTTTTAAGAAAATTTAATGCACAGCTGCGTTGTATATACCGTTGATAGAACATGATGTATTACATCTCGATATTGAGAAAGTAAAATTGTAATAATATATCCTTATAGGAGGCTACAATGAAAAAGTTTGAAATCTTAGGGACAGGTTGTCCCAAGTGCAACATGTTGCAGAATTTAACCGAACAGGCAGCAAAAGAATTGGGTTTGCAGTATGAATTAAAAAAGGTAAGTGATATCAAAGAGATTATGAATTATGGCGTTATGATTACGCCTGCACTTGTGGTTGACGGGCAGGTTAAGGTTGCCGGGAAGGTGCCTTCCCTTGATGAGATTAAAAAATTAATTCAGTAAATTATTTCAGGAGGTTTTTTATTTATGGATTGTTGTGGTGGCGGTACTGTGCTTTTGTATTCATGTTCAGGTGCAGCTGATGTTGGCTGCATTGCTGACAGGGTTTCCCGAATTCTTGCAAAGGAAAAAGTGGGTAGAATGACATGTTTGGCAGGAGTTGGTGCACGGCTTTCTGGCTTTGTTGTTTCGGCACAGGGTGCTGATAGAAACATAGTAATTGATGGATGCCCTATTGCCTGTGCACAAAAAGGGTTGGAAGCAATTGGTGTACAACCTGAAAGTTATAATTTAGCCAATTACGGGTTGAAAAAAGGTGAAACGCCTGTAACAGAAGAGTTAGTACAGGAAATTGCAATGAAGATTAAAGATGATATCATAAGCAACAAGATGTCGTTAATAAAAGAGGATTCTTCGGGTGGTTGTTCATGCAATAATTGTTAGTATGGAAGGTATTGCATAATAGTATGCATTGTAAGCAGGTGGCATAATTCACTGTGCCCTGCTTACAGTGTCTGAAAGCGGGATTAACTAAGTGCGTTTACAAAATTTTATTAACGAGGAAGTGGAAATGAAGAAACGTTTTATTTTGGGCATGGTACTGTTTTTATTAGTAACTATCGCCTGTAAACAAAATGAACAAGACGCTAAAGCGTTACAAAATTCTGTTGCAACTACGGCAACGCAGGTAGATAATAGCCTTGCTTCACAGGTTACATTTGTTGAAATTGGATCGGTCAACTGTATTCCATGCAGAATGATGCAGCCTGTAATGAAAAAGGTCGAAGACAAGTATGGCAAAAAGGTAAAGATTGTATTTTACGACGTATGGACACAGGAAGGGGCGCCGTATGCTGAAAAGTTTAACATACGTGTAATCCCCACTCAGGTTTTTTTAGATAGCAATGGTAAAGAATTTTTCCGTCACGAAGGGTATTTTCCCTTTGAAGCAATTGATGCGTTGTTGCAGCAACATGGAGTAAAGCCATGATGGAACTTTTTACCTGGCTAACCAATGCGTTGAATGCTTCGGCATGGCTGGCGTTAGTAGCATCGTTTATATGGGGTGTGTTGTCCATTGTGCTGTCACCATGCCATTTGGCAAGTATACCGCTTATCATTGGTTTTATTGATGACCAGGGCATAAGAACAACGCTGCGGGCGTTTGTAGTTTCGCTTATGTTTTCATTGGGGATACTCACGACGATTGCTCTTATTGGTGTGCTCACCGCACTTGCTGGCAGAATGATGGGCGACGTTGGTGTATGGGGGAATGTGTTTGTGGCATTCATTTTTTTTATCATTGGGCTGCATCTGCTGGAAGCTATAAATCTGCCGTTTTTACAAAACAGCGCAAATCCAAACGTTACACAAAAAGGTTTATGGGCTGCATGTATGTTGGGGCTTGTTTTTGGCATTGCGCTGGGTCCCTGTACCTTTGCATATATGGCACCAATGTTGGGGGTGGCATTTCAGGTAGCATCAACAAGGCTTTTATTTGCGATAGCTCTGGTGGCTGTGTACGCAATTGGCCATTGCAGTATAATAATAATGGCTGGCACATCGTATGAAGTGGTGCAGCGATACCTTAAGTGGAATGAGCAATCAAAGGTAACTATCGCCATTAAAAAAATATGCGGCGTGCTTGTCATGGCTGGCGGAGTGTATCTGGTAGCGCAGGTAATGCAGTAAAGTATTTAAGTGGGTTTTGTGCACTATGTCTGTATATACATTATATAGTACATTGCAAAAGTGAGGAGAATTATATGGCTGAAGGTGTAGCAAAAAAGCTTTCGTTTGTTGACAGGTATTTGACATTGTGGATTTTTTTAGCAATTGCTCTGGGTGTTGCTATGGGGTATTATTTACCTGGTGTGAAGGGTTTTATTAATACTTTACAGATAGGGACAACCAACATTGCCATTGCCATTGGGCTTATTTTAATGATGTATCCGCCCCTTGCAAAGGTTAAATATGAAGAAATGGGAAAAATCTTTCAGAATAAAAGATTGCTTGGTGTTTCGCTTTTAATGAACTGGGTGATTGGCCCTGTTGTTATGTTTGGTTTAGCTGTGTTACTTTTACGGAATTACCCTGAGTATATGATTGGCGTTATTCTTGTTGGGCTTGCACGGTGTATTGCTATGGTCATAGTGTGGAATGAGCTTGCAGGCGGTGACAGGGAATTGGCTGTGGGTATGGTTGCATTCAATGCTGTATTCCAGGTTTTGTTTTATGCAGTGTATATCTATTTGTTTATTACATTAGCTCTTAACTGGTTTGGACTTGTGAAAGGGCTTGATATTTCAGTTTCAATGGCTGAATCAGCAAAAACCGTGTTTATATATTTAGGTATTCCATTTTTGGGTGGAGTAATTACCCGCTTTGGATTAATAGCAATTAAAGGCAAGCAATGGTATGAAACACAGTTTATTCCAAAGATAAGCCCCATTACGTTAGTTGCATTGCTTTTTACTATTGTGGTTATGTTTTCAATGCAGGGGAATAAAATTATTGAACGCCCTCAGGATGTGCTTATTGCTGCATTTCCTATGCTTATATATTTTGTTGTAATGTGGTTTATAACGTTTTATATAGTACAGCGTATTACCGGCGATTATGCAAAAACAACTGCCGTATCATTCACAGCCGCATCAAATGATTTTGAGTTAGCTATAGCAGTTGCCATTGCCATATTTGGCATAAATTCCGGGCAGGCATTTGCAACGGTTATTGGCCCGCTTGTTGAAGTGCCTGTGTTGATTGGCCTTGTCAACGTAGCACTGGCATTTAAAAAACGCTTTTTTTAGTATACCTTTCACATAGATATTTTATATGCGCTTTGAATGGATGGGCAGGCAGGAAAGGCAATATGTGGCTGAAGTTATTCGTCAGGTGTATATTGAACTTTCTACTGCCTGCAATTTATCATGTACAACCTGTGTACGCCATTCTATTAAAAATTTTGCGATAGATCATATTAAAAAGCCGTTGATGGCAAAAATTATTGTGCAATTGCGGCAGTTACAACGCTTGCAGCGTATTGTGCTTCTTGGCTTTGGAGAGGCTCTGTGTAATCCCGATATACAGTGGCATTTGCAGCAACTAAGTACACTGAATGTGCCTGTAGTTCTTGTTACCAACGGGTTGCCAATTACACAACAGTTGGCTTCCCTATTTGTTTCTTTGCCACTTGATGCTGTATATATATCTATAGATGATCCTGCTGGTGTTAAACCGCTCATCCGCAAGGGAAGTGATGTGCATATACCACTGCAGGCAATCACAATGCTCAAAGAAGCTAAAAACGCAATAAAATCACAAAAGCCTTTAATAGGTGTTGAAACCGTTGTTACCCAATACAATGTCAATAATGTTATTGATATTATAACTATGGCAAAACAGGCAGGTGCAGAGCATAGTATTGTTAGCCATGTTTTTCCGTATACCAGTGAAATGAGCAATACAATTGCCTATTCAATTGACGAAACAAAGGATGGATTAAAGAAGGCAAGGAAATATTTTTCCCAGGATACTACAGTAACAATGGCACGCAGCAATGCGTCAACGATACGCAGTTGCCCTTTCATTGAAAAGGGCACAGTATTTATAAATGTACATGGTTATATTTCACCTTGCCCTGAGCTTGCCTATACACATCAGGCATATTATTTTGGCAATCCTCGTTTGCATGTACAACATAGATTTGGAAATATTGCAAAAGATAGTATTACCAGTATATGGAGCGGTATGGAGTTTGCCGGTTTCAGGGATAAATTTAAGTATTTTGAGTTTCCGGATTGTACCTTATGTGTGGAGCCTGATATGTGTTATCACCGTACAGTGGAAAACAAAGATTGCTACTGGAATACTACGCCCTGTGGTGAGTGCCTGTGGGCCAAAGGGATAGTGCTATGTCCGTAAAATAATAAATTGTTTGTTCCCAAATATGGAATTATTTCAAGAAAGACATTAATTGAATTTTATAACAAGAATCCTGATGCTAAAGGGCAGATTGAAGCATGGTATAAAGAAGCAAAGCGTGCTAAATGGAAAACTCCTTCAGATATTAAAGCTCAGTATCGGAATGTAAGTTTTGTTAAATCTAGCAGAGTTGTTTTTAATATATGTGGAAACAAATATCGGTTAGTGGTGAAGATACATTATCAAGCACAAATAGGCTTTATAAGATTCATTGGATCACATGAAGAATATGATAAAATAAATGTTGAGGAAATATGATTATGAAGATAAAACCCATAAAAACCCAAAAAGATTATAAAACAGTATTAAAGAGAGTTGATGAATTAATGGATGTAAAACCTGGTACTTCGGAAATAGATGAACTTGAAATATTATCAATGCTCATTGAAAAGTATGAGGAAGAACATTTTCCTATTTCGGATCCTGACCCAATAGAAGCAATAAAATTCAGAATGGAACAATTGGGGCTTAATCAAAACAAATTGGCTGCAATTATTGGCAGTAAATCCAGGGCTTCTGAAATTTTAAAAGGCAAACGCCAATTATCTTTGAACATGATAAGGGTTTTACATAATAAGCTTAATATACCAGCAGAGGTTTTAATTAAAGATATAAAAACAACACAACATGTGAAAAAAAGAGCAAAATTATAAACTACATATAAAAGTATACCCACCTAAAACGGTGGGCATACTTTTATTTTCAAGAATATGGTGTTTAAGCATTTAATTTAAAAGAAGCTTGTTACTGAAAAATTGGCATACCATTTTCTGTCAGGAGTGTCGGTGAGGTCTTCGTCATACTTTGTATATACAGGAATTGAAACCGAAGCCTTTAGTGCAATGACTGAGTAGATTCTATATAGTGCCCCAACAATAATATCTGATGTTTTCAAAGAGTCATTCATTTCTGTCCACTGCAAAAGCCCTGTATCATGTAATTTGCTCTCTTGTATATCAATATAATTAATTCTTACAAAACCTTTTATAGAGTCCCATGCATACTCAAATCCAAATAATGCACCATATACATTTCCCCTGTCAATTTTATCAGATGAAAACGTTTCTATAGAGGCTGTTTCATACAATACTGCTAGCACACTACCGTAAAATCGTAACGAAGTTTGAGGAAGTATATAAGAAAAAGATTGATTAATTGAATACGACCGTGACCCATTACCAAGAGGGATTATAAGCATTTCATCTTCTTTTTTGGGATCTCCTGTTGGAAAGGTTACAGCAACAGATGTTATGCTATCTAATGATGGCGTAAAAGGGTACAGGTAAGCAGCGCCAACTTTGATATCTCCCATTCCGTGAGCCTTTCCTGTTGTATTGCTCCATTTATTTTTAATTTCCCTATCAATATAAGGGATAACACATTCAAATTTAAGTTTTGACCATAACGTATACGAAAGAGGAATAGAATAAATTTTGGTATAATCTGAATAGTGAGTTGCAATGCCAACACTTGTTGTTTTGCCTAATTCTGCTAAATCATGTGGCATTAAGACAACATCATTGGTAATCATTGAATCAATAACTACCGTATCAGCCTTGTACATGGTAACTTCGGAAGCACCTTCGTTGTCAGCTTCAAAATATTGAGCGTGCAGGTACGTTCCTGAAAACAAAAAACATACTAAAGCAATGGTAAAAAAAACTAATGAATAGTAATTTGATTTTGCCATAGAGCTTATCTCCTTAATAAAATATTTTGAAAAAAATAAATTTTACATTTGATTGTCAATAATTAAATGTTATATAATATCAAATTCATTGTGATTAATTTAACAAAATCTTTATATTCATTGTAATAATATGTGATATTTAGTAAGTATAATTTTTTACGTAATGGTACATCATATAATAATTAAATTAAGAGGATTGTATGCAGAAAAAAATTTCTATTTTATTTCTTTGTACAGGCAATTCATGCCGCAGCCAGATAGCAGAAGGTTTTGCCAATGCACTGCGTGGTGATGTCATTGAAGCTTATTCAGCAGGGATTGAGCCAAAGGGCATTGACCCTCATGCTGTCACAGTGATGAAAGAGGCTGGCGTTGATATTTCACATCACACATCAAAGCATGTGAATGAATTGAAAGATAAGCAATTTGATTATGTCATTACAGTGTGCGGGCATGCTAATGAAAATTGCCCTCTTTTCCCTGGCAAGACAAAAGTATTGCACCGTGGTTTTGAGGATCCACCACAATTAGCTAAAGAAGCAAAAACGCAGGAAGAGGCACTGCAACACTACCGCCGGGTGCGCGATCAGATTAAAGAATTTATACTTGAGCTTCCGGGATGGCTTGATAAGGAGCAAACGGAATTTTTTGTAAATTAGTCTATAATTATACTTCTATCACGATGACGCATATATCATCATTAATGTACTCACTGATACGGTAGTTGTTTAGATATTCTTCAATTTTATGTATTATCTCTTTCCCAGGAAGTTGGTGGTGTTCCCTTAATATGTCAAATAGAGTATTTCTATCAATACTCGTTTTAGTATCAGTGTTGTATAATTCAACAATACCATCTGTATATAGTACCACCTTTGAACCTTTTTTTAATTGAATGGTGGATACTGCAAAATTTCTTCCTTTTTTTACCAGATCCCTCTTCTTCATAATACCAATAGGGAATGGTTTTCCTGTTTTGGGAAGTTCATCCATGGTGCCATCTTTATGAATAATGACAGGTGCATAATGAGCAGCATTGCTATAAAGTAATTCCCTTTTATTAAAGTCAATTATGCAATATAAGGCTGTAACAAAATTTGGCCCAATGTTGTCAGTAAGATATTCATTGAGGTAGTATAATAATTTGTTGGGTGTTAAGTAATATTTTTTTCCAACTATGAGATAGTGTTTTAGTAATGCTGTTATAAACGCTGAGGAAATTCCATGACCGGTAACATCACTTAAAAATATGCCAATTTTATTTTTTGTTTTGTCAAGTGGGATGAAATCGTAAAAATCCCCACCTAAATTATAATATGGCCTGTAATACAGGGAAATTTTAGGAGTTGGTGGGTTTTGTGGCATTATAAAACGGTGTAATTGTGATGCAAATGCCAATTCCTTTTCCATGGTAAATTTGTAACTACTCAGCATTTCTTCATTTGCTTCAAGTTTATTGTTTAATATATAATTCTTATAATTCCTGCGTTCTATTATGTATGCTAAAAGACTTAAGAAAAAGGCTGTAGCAACGGGATTTGAAAGAGTGGTCCATTGATGTGCGCTTAATTGTGTTTTGATTGTTGCAAGGACAATGAAAAGTGATAGGGGTACCATTAACAATAATGGCATATATCGTAATGCTCCTGATGCTATAAGAAATGTGACAATAAAAACGGTCTGAATGCCAGTTGAAACATTGGATATGTATGAGTCGGGAAATATGGGATTGGTAAATATGTGATATGCAATGCCTAAAATCATAATTATGCCTGATGCAAGAGTAATGGTGTACAGAGGAATAACATAGTTAATGTATTTTTTTAATACTGATAATGAGAGTAGTGAGTATATGCCACATAGCATTATGGGAAGTAACCTGTACCATAACGTAAAATCAAAATGTAAAATATACAGATCCTGATACAGGAATAAGGCAATGACAATAGCAACAATTGGGGATGTAATTTTGCTTATTGCTAATGTCTTATAGGACTGAGCTATGACATATTGATGTTTTAAATTTTCGATTTTCATATATAATAATATATGATTCTCCTGCACAAACATGCTATATCAAGCATTGCACAAAATGAAACTATTTTTTCTAAGCAAAATAGCCCTGATAAGCGAAATATTTTTCAAAATAAAATAACACAAAGCATT
>Ga0101944_10003006_pt1 | contig 24999 bp, 15 predicted proteins | sample DewCreD2012metaG_FD_75245 | JGI IMG/M metagenome (GOLD analysis project Ga0101944, IMG submission 75245) | Hot spring sediment bacterial and archeal communities from British Columbia, Canada, to study Microbial Dark Matter (Phase II) - Dewar... ... | reverse complement strand
GCGATCAGGAAACGGATGCCGATCAGCGTGCCGATGTCCGTCAGACTAAACCCGCCGGTGCGATAGCGGTTGATGTAATAGGTATACCAGCCGATCACGGCCCCAAAAAAGCCTGCTCCTAGCCACTGGAAAAGGTTGGCTGCCGGTTCTTCCACGACCTTTCCTCCTGCGCTCGATCTGCATTTGCTGTCCCTGATCCTAGTGGGGTTGAGGTGGAGTGTCAAACCCGAACCGCCATCAACAAAGGCCAATTCTGGCAGCAGGGCAGGTCAGTCGTTACAATCTGCTGATGGGTGTTGGAACTTTGCCTCGGAGAATATAGCCGTGACCAGTCCACAGGTCCAGACAACCCTATCCGGTCCGAACGGCAAAGGCGAGCCACAGGTGATCCTATCGACCAGCCCGGTCAGCGGCACGGTGCTGGGCGCGTTGTTCTTGCGGGTGGTGATCGACGCCGTGGCCAAGCTGATCAAGGCCGGAGCGGACGTGTACGAAGGGATGATCGTGGGGATCGTGGTGGTGCTGGCCGTGACGTTCACGCAGTTCCGCCAGCTTTTGACGACGCGGAGAGAATTCTTCCCTGGATGGCGCGGCATGCTGGCCATTCCGGTGCTGGCCGTGGGAACCGGCTTGATCGCCATGATGGGCAGCGCCAACGTCGAGGCGATCGGAGGCCGGACGGTGCCGTTCGGCATCGCGGTCGGCGCGGCGACGCTGGCTGCTTTGGGGCTGGTCAAGCTGGGCGAGCTGCGGCGCCGCGACGAGCGCTGATGGCGCGCGGGCCAGGCCGGGGGCCGCGGCGGTCGCGCCCGCACCAGCCAGCGCGATCGTGGCGATCGCCACCTGCGAATGCGTCCGATACCGCACGGTGGCTGGGGGAGGTCCGTGATGCATGCCGAGGCACCGATCATCGAAATCCGCAACGTCAGCAAGCGTTTTGCGGGCGTGACCGCTGTGGAGGAGGTGAACCTTTCGATCGCCCCGGGCGAGCTGCATGCGATCTGCGGAGAAAATGGGGCCGGCAAGAGCACGCTGATGAAGATTCTCTCCGGCGTGATCCCCGATTACGAAGGAGAGCTGTACCTGAAGGGCCGTCCTGTGCGCTTCCAGGGTACGCGGCAGGCCGAGGCGGCAGGCATCAGCATCATCCACCAGGAGCTGAACCTGGTCGACACGCTCTCCGTGGCGGCCAACCTGTTCCTGGGTCGCGAATTACGAGGCTGGCTGGGCCAGCGGGATGACCGGGCGATGGAAGCCGAGTCCCGGCGGCTGTTGGCGGAACTGGGTTGCGATCTCGACCCGCGCGGCCTGGTGGGCGCGTTGCGGGTGGGCGATCAGCAGCTTCTGGAAATCGCCAAGGCCCTGGCGCTGCGCAGCGAAATCCTGATCATGGACGAGCCGACCAGCGCCCTGACCGAAGCGGAAGTGCAGCGCTTGTACCGCGTGATCGGCCAGCTCCGCCAGCGCGGCGTCACGATCCTCTACATTTCCCACAAGATGGACGAAGTGTTCCACTTGGCCGACCGCATCACGGTGCTCCGCGACGGCCGCGTCGTCAAGACGCTGGTCACCCGCCAGACCACGCCGCAAGAGGTCACGCGGCTGATGGTCGGCCGGGAAATCGAAGCGGTCGACTTCGGCACCGCCCGCCAGCCCGGCGAACTGCTGCTCAAAGTGGAGCATCTATCGCTCCCCTGGCCGGGACACGCTCGCCAGTGGCGGCTCAAAGACATCTCGTTCGAGCTGCGCCGCGGGGAAGTGCTGGGCATCGCCGGGCTGATGGGCGCTGGCCGGACGGAACTGCTCGAATGCTTGTTCGGGGCCGCCCCAGAGCCCTATCAGGGACAGATGCTGCTCCGCGGACAGCCCGTCCGTTTCCGGCACCCGCGCGAGGCCTGTGCGGCCGGCGTGGCGCTGGTGACCGAGGATCGCAAACGGCTGGGGCTCTTCCCAGCCATGAACGTCGCCGAGAACATCTCGCTGTGCATCCTGCCCAGGACGGGGGCTGCCGGAGTGATCAATCGGCGTCGCGAATGGAGCTGGGCGGCGGAAGCGGTCCAGCGGCTGGCCATCAAGACGGCCGGCCTGGCCGCCCCGATCACCAGCCTCAGCGGAGGCAACCAGCAAAAGTGCATTCTGGGCCGCTGGCTGCTCACCCGGCCAGATGTCCTGCTGCTGGACGATCCCACCCGAGGTGTCGATGTGGGGGCTAAGGCCGAACTGTACCGACTCATCGACCAGTGGGTGCGGGAAGGGCTGGGCGTCATCATGACTTCCAGCGAGCTGCCGGAACTGCTGACCGTCTGCGACCGCATCCTGGTGCTGGCGGAGGGACGTTTGACCGGCCACTTTACCCGCGACCAGGCCACCGAAGAGAAAATCATGGAGGCTGCAACGCAGCTCGCACGCCGCGACGACTGACCGCCGCCGTGGCCACCACGCCCACCCTATGTCCAGCCGCGCGACATTGCCCGCTCATTCTTTCTCATGGGTTTCACGTGCCGCCGTGGCCAACATGCGTTCTATCGATCCTGACCGGGCGGTATCGCGGGGGGACATCGACGCGGGCGGCGCCTGGGCCTCCGATGGCAGCACCGCGGCGACTTGTGACGGCTCTGCTCACCTATGTGGTTGACTAGCTTGACCTTACAGCAATTCCTGACCGTGAACCTGATCCTGCTGGCCGGGAGCGTGGTGCAGGGTGCGGTCGGCTTTGCGGCAGGGCTCTTCGGAATCCCGCTGCTGGTGCTCAGCGGCATTTCTTTTCCGGATGCCGTCGCGATAAGCCTCGTCGCCTCGGCAATTCAGAACTTCTTGCCAGCCTGGAAGTTACGACGCGAGATCGACTTTCGCCGGGCGCTGCGCCCCATGCTGATCCGCTATGCCCTCATGCCGCTGGGCGTGGCGGTGCTGGCGCTGGTGGGCCGCAGCAGCAAGCAGCTTGCCAGCCAGCTTGCGGGAGGATTGGTGCTGGTAATCGTGCTGGTGCAGTGGGCCTGGCGTGTCCGGCCGCAGCCCAAACTCCATCCCGCGTGGGAATGGCTGGCGTTCGGGCTGGGCGGATTTTTGCTGGGATTGTGCGGGATGGGGGGGCCGCCGATGGTGCTGTGGGTGCTGGCCCACGACTGGCCGCTGAATCGCGCAAAGGCTTTCCTGTACTACATTTTTGCGACGGGCGTCATCCCCCAGGCGCTCTTGCTTTGGGTATCTTTCGGACAGGAAATCCTTAGCGCAATGCTCCTGGGGCTTGCTGCCCTGCCCGCGGTGTGGCTGGGCTTGACCCTGGGGATGGCGATCGGGCAGCGCGTCCCGGATCAGCATCTGCGAAGGGTGAGCCTGGCGGTCTTGGTTGCCGTGGCGATCAGTGCTCTCTTAGCCCCCTACACTCCGGGCCAGGCGCGGTAACGGCGGCGCGTCGCCGCCAGGCCCGACAGCGACAAACGGCCATCTCCCAGGAGCGGTCCATCGCATGGGGGACCATCGCATACGGTATGGGTGCGTCAAGCCTGCTACGGCGCCGAGGGTCGGCCGAAAGGCCAGCAGCCGCATCGTCGTTTTCCGACCGCAATTGACCGGATGTAAGGGCGGCAATAAACTTTTACGGCGGTAGAGCTTACGCCGAGGATGTCGAGCAGGGGCGGTGCGACTTGCGGGAGTCAGCGGTGCAGGTCGGGTCGTCGCTGGAGGATAGGACCGCCTCTCCGCGGCGCTAGCGGTCGCCAAGTTGCAACGTCTGAAGTCTTCCAATTGCGATTCACCGGGGTCCTGGTGCGTGCCTCGCTGCGAGTCGTGCCACCGCGAGGGCGTGGTCGTGTGTCGGCGAGTGCGTGCGGAGGCGTCTAGCCAGCGGATGGGCATCCAGGGCTGAGAGGTTTCTTTGAAGGATCATCGTGCCAGCATGGCGAATTCGGATTTGCTGGAACGCGCCTGGGAAGGCGTGGGCAATTTTCTGGGCGGCCTGATGCACGGCTTCGAGCGGGGAGTGACGGCTGTGTTCGGCACGTCCAACGCCCGCTACATCCGCCGGCTGCAGGCCAAGGTCGAAGCGATCAACGCCCTGGAGCCGCGCTACCAGGCGATGAGCGATGCCGAGCTGCGGGAGCAGACGTTCAAGTTCCGCGAGCGGCTGAAGGCGGGACAGACGCTGGACGACCTGCTGATCGAGGCGTTTGCCGTCTGCCGGGAAGGGGGACGGCGGTTTTTGGGGATGCGGCATTACGACGTGCAGCTCATCGGGGGGATGGTGCTGCACAGCGGCGCCATTGCCGAGATGGTCACCGGGGAGGGCAAGACGCTGGTGGCGACGCTGGCGGCGTACCTCAACGCCCTGGAAGGCAAGGGCGTGCACGTGGTGACAGTCAACGACTACCTGGCCCGCCGCGACATGGAGTGGATGGGCCCGCTATACCTGGGGCTGGGCCTGACGGTCGGCGCGATCCAGAGCAACATGGATGTGACGGAGCGGCAGAAGGCCTACGACGCGGACATCACCTACGGCACGAACAACGAGTTCGGCTTCGACTATCTCCGCGACAACATGCGGCCGGCGGCGCGGGGAGACAACCGCTATCCCAAGCATCTGCAGCAGTCGCAGCGGCACCTGCACTATGCCATCATCGACGAGGTGGACAACATCCTGATCGACGAGGCTCGCACGCCGCTGATCATCTCCGGCCCGGCCTACGACAACCCGGCCAAGTACGTCGAGGCGGACCGCATCGCGCGGCAACTCAAGCGGGATGTGCATTTCATCGTCAACGAGAAGGACCACACGGTCAACTTGACCGACGAAGGGGTTCGCGAGGCGGAACGGCTGGCCGGCGTGGAGAGCTTCTACACGGCCGGGAACATGGAGTGGCCGCACCTGATCGACAACGCCCTCAAGGCCCACCATCTCTACCAGCGCGACGTGCGGTATGTGGTCGAGAACGGGCAGGTGATCATCGTCGATGAATTCACCGGCCGGAAGATGGAAGGGCGTCAGTGGAGCGACGGCCTGCATCAGGCGGTCGAAGCCAAAGAAGGGGTCAAGATCAAGGAGGAGACGCAGACGCTGGCCACGATCACGCTGCAGAACTTCTTCAAGCTGTATGACAAGATCTGCGGCATGACCGGCACGGCGATGACCGAGGCCGCCGAATTCTGGAAGATCTACAAACTGGATGTGGTGGCGATCCCGACCAATCGCCCCCTGCGGCGGATCGAACATCCCGACGTGATCTACCGCACGGAACGGGAGAAGTTCATCGCCGTGGCCGATGAAATCGAGCGGATGAACAAGTTCGATGTCTTGGTCTTCAAGGACGGCAGCGAGTGGCTGGGCACCCTGCACAAGGAGACCGAGACCAGCGTCGAGTTCCAGAAGCACGAAAGCCGCCAGCGGGACGTGGTGCCGCGCGACCAGATCGCCCGCATCGAACGCAAGGGGCGGCCGGTGCTGGTGGGCACCGTGTCGATCGAGAAGAGCGAGCGGCTCAGCGCGCTGCTCGAGCAGCGGGGGATCAAGCATCAGGTGCTCAACGCCAAGCACCACAAGCGTGAGGCCGAGATCATCGCCCAGGCCGGCCGGCTGGGCGCCGTGACGATCGCCACGAACATGGCCGGCCGCGGGACGGACATCATCCTGGGCGGCAACCCGGAGACGATGGCCTGGGCGATTTTGCAGGACAAATACCCCACCCGGCTGGATGTGCCGCCGGCCGAGTGGGACGCGCTGGTCCGCCAGATCGAAGCCCGCGAGAACATGAAGGCCGAGGGGGAGCTGGTGCGGCAGCTCGGCGGGCTGCACGTGATCGGCACGGAACGGCACGAGGCCCGGCGGATCGACCTGCAGCTCCGGGGGCGGTGCGGCCGCCAGGGAGACCCCGGCAGCAGCCGGTTCTACCTTTCCCTCGAGGACGACCTGATGCGGATCTTCGCCGGTCCGTGGGTCAAGACGATCCTCGAAACGCTGGGCATGAAGGAAGGGGAGCGGATCGAAAGCCGGATGGTCAGCCGGCGGATCGAAGCGGCCCAGAAGAAGGTGGAAGAGCGGCATTTCGAGGCCCGTAAAAACCTGCTGGAATACGACGAAGTGATGGACGAGCAGCGGAAGCGCGTGTACGGCTTCCGCCAGAGCATCCTCAACGGCGAAAGCTGCCGGGCGGTGCTGCTGGAGATGCTCGACAAGCAGGTCGAGCGGGCCGTGGGCGAGTTTTTGCAGCGCGACTACGGCGCGGCGATGTTTGCCGCGTTCGCGGGCCAGCGGCTGGCCGCCCAGTTCGACCCGCGCGACTTCCGCGGCATGACGTTCGACGAAGCGGTGGTCTTCGCCAAGAGCGAGGCGGAGCGGGCCGCCGAAGGACACATCCAGGACGGGATCGACGAGAACCTGCCGGGCGACGAAGACAACGAAGAAGACCAGAGCGAGTGGAACTGGGGGGCCCTGGCCAAGATGGCCCAGGCCCGCTGGGGCGTGTCCGTCCGCGACCGGGACCTCAAGAAGCTGGGCCGCGCCCAGGTCGCCGAGTTCCTGCTGGAAAAGGCCCGCGAGGCGATCCAGGAAGCGGACCTGAGCGAAGGGCGGATGTTCCTGGAGGAGGATTTTCCGCTCAAGTCGATCCTCGGCTGGGCACACGCCAAGTTCGGTCTGGAACTGGACGCGGAGGAAATCCGCCGCCGCGATCCCAAGGCGATCCAGGAATACGTCCGCCAGCAGGTCCGTGCCGCCTACGAGCAGAAGGAGGCCCAATACCCGGTGATGGCCGCCTTCTACCGCTTTACGGTGGGACAGGGGCCGCAGGCCCGCCTGGACCGCGAGGGGCTCGTCGCCTGGGCCAGGGAGCGGTTCGGCGTGGACCTGTCGATCGAGGACCTCAAGCACAAGTCGAAAGACGAGATCGCTGCGCTGCTCATCGAGCACAGCCGTGCCGCCTGCCGGAAGGCGGAGGAAGCGGTGCGCGACATGGAGGCGCGGCTGGAGCGGCTGTTCGCGGCCAGCGAGCGGCGGCTGACGGCCCGCGCGGCCAGCGGCTCCAACGGGCAGCTCGATGCACTGGCCGACTGGCTAGCCGAGGCGACCGGACAGGCGCTGCGCCCCGAGGAGCTCGGCGAACTGGACCGTGCCGCGCTGGCCCGTCGGCTCCTGGCTGCCATCGACGACCGCTATCGCCCGGAAATGCGGCGGATGGAGCGGATGCTCCTGTTGCAGATCGTCGATTCGGCCTGGAAGGACCACCTCCTGGTCATGGACCGGCTGCGCAGCAGCGTGGGACTGGTGGGCTACGCCCAGGTCGATCCCAAGGTGGAATACAAGCGCGAGGGCATGAAGCTGTTCGAGCAGATGTGGACCGCCATCGCCGACCAGGCCACCAGCCTGATCTTCCGCATGGAGCAGCTCGACGAGGGCTTCGTGGGGTCCACCTGGGTCGAGACGGCCGCGATCCACGAGGCGGCCCCCGGCGCCACGCAGGAATTCGCCCAGCACCAGCAGCAGCAGGAACAAGCCGATAAAAGCCCGGATGCCAGGCCCGAGCCGATCCGCAATCGAGGCCAGCGTGTCGGGCGGAACGACCCGTGCCCCTGCGGCAGCGGCAAGAAGTACAAGAATTGCTGCCTGCGCAAGACCGGGGGCGGCGTGAGGATGTGACACGCGCGGAAAGTCCTGTGCGTCCGCGCCCGACGCGACCCTAAGTTGCGATCGGCAAGGCGCCGCGGGCACGACCGCGCCCACGCCTCGGCGGGAAAGGAGGCCCCGATGGCGCCGTTGCTCGACCTCGTCTATCTGGCGCTGGCAGTCGCCGCCCTGCCCTGGCTGGTCTACCAGCGCCTGCGCTACGGCAAATACCGCCAGGGCTGGTCGGCCAAGCTGTGGGGGACGGTCCCGCGCCGAGCGAGCCATCGCCCTTGCCTGTGGCTGCACGCGGTCAGCGTGGGGGAAGTGAACCTGCTTCAGCCGCTGATCCAGCGCTGGGAGGCCCGCCATCCCCAGTGGGATGTGGTCGTTTCCACGACCACGCAGGCCGGTTATGAACTGGCTTGCCGCAAATATGCCCCCCGCATGGTCTTCTACGCTCCGCTCGATTTCTCCTGGGCGGTGCGACGCGCCGTGCGCCGCATCCGTCCCACCTTGCTGGTGCTGGCGGAGCTGGAACTGTGGCCGAACCTGATCGCCGCCGCGCACCGGCAGGGCGTGGGTGTGGCGGTCGTCAATGGTCGCCTCAGCCCGCGCAGCTTTCGCGGCTACCGGCGCGTGCGCTGGCTGACCCGGCGAATGCTGCGGCAGCTCGACCTGGTGGCGGTGCAGAACCGGGAATATGCCGATCGGTTCGCCGCGCTGGGGGCCGACCCGCAGCGGCTGAGGATCACCGGCTCCGTCAAGTTCGACGGAGCTCGCACCGACCGCACGGCCCCCCAGGTCCTGCGCCTGGCGCAACTGGCGGGCCTGAGGCCGGACGACATCGTGTGGCTGGCCGGCAGCACGCAGCATCCCGAGGAGGAGCTTGTGCTGGACGTCTACCGGCGTCTGGCCGCCGAGTTCCCGCACCTTGCGCTGATCCTGGTGCCTCGTCACCCGCAGCGTTTCGAGGAGGTCGCACGCTTATTGGATCGGCTCGGGCTGCCCTGGCAGCGGCGCTCGGCCCTGCGTGAGCCCGCCGAAGGAACGTCACCGCCACAAGCTGCGCCGATCACCGCGCCGTCCGCGGGCAGCGCGGCAGGCCCGAGTGCGACGCGCGTGGCGGCCATGCGGCCTGTGCTGCTGGTCGACGTGGTCGGCGAACTGGGCTGGTGGTGGGGCACCGCCCAGATTGCCTTCGTCGGCGGAAGCCTGACGCAGCGCGGCGGGCAGAACATGATCGAGCCGGCCGCCTACGGGGCGGCGGTCGCCTTCGGTCCGAACACCTGGAACTTCCGCGACGTGGTGGAGCTGCTGCTCCAGAACGAGGCGGCCGTGGTCATCCGCGATGCAGCCGCGCTGGAAGCGTTCGTCCGCCGCTGTTTGACCGAATCGGACTATGCCTGCCAGCTCGGTGCCCGCGCCCGGGCCGTGGTCCTGGCCCAGCAAGGGGCGGCCGACCAGACGGTGGCTTTGCTGGAATCCTTGCCGCAGGCGGCCCCGGCCGATGCGGCAGCCGCCCCGCCGCTGCGCCCCCAGCGCGGTGCCACGCCGGCGCGCCTCGATCCCCACCATCTTCCGGAGCGGAGCCGTCCGCAGCCGGCGTTCCCCGCCGCGCCGCCCCCCTCAGCTTTCCCGCCCGGCGATCCCGCCCAGTCCGCTGGCCGCTGAGCGATCCGCACCCCAGCACGACCGCACGGCAGGCTCGTAAGGGGCCTTGCGGCACACCGGCCCGGGGCGATGCGTGTCAGACGCCGTATCCCGCATCCGCCCGCGGCGTCGGGTATACTGCTCCCCAAAGTCGCGGTCGGATCGCAGCGTCGGCCGTGCCGCCTGGATCCCCTCCCTTCGCATCCAACGTCTTTGGCAGGCAGCGATGAACCTAGTGGCGCAGCAGAGCGGGTGTGTTCATCCTTCGTCGTGGCGGACCATGTGGCAGGCCGGAGCCCTCTGGCTGGCATCTGTCGGCATCGTCGTCACGGCGAGCCTGGCGCAAGATCGCCTGGAAGAGCACGTGGCGCAGTGGCTGGCTCAGGAGCATTTGCAGACGGCCCATGTGGGCTGGCTCTTTGTCGAGCTGGAGTCGGGCCGGGTGGTGCTCGAGCGCGACAGCGGCAAACTGTTCGTGCCCGCCTCGACGACCAAGCTGTTTTCCGTCGCGGCGGCCCTGGATACCCTGGGGGCGGATTACCGCTTCCGCACGCCGGTGGTCCGGCGCGGGTCGGTCAACGATGCCGGCGAACTGGACGGCGACCTGATCCTCGTGGCTAGCGGCGACCTGACACTCGGTGGACGCAGCACCGCCAGCGGCGAAATCGCCTGGCGCGATGTGGACCACACCTACGCGAACTGGTCCAACGACGCAGAGCTGACCGACGAAGACCCGCTGGCCGGCCTGGACGACCTGGCGCGGCAAGTAGCCGCCGCCGGCATCCGCACCGTTCGCGGGGATGTGCTGATCGACGATCGCCTCTTCCAGCCGACGACCGGTTCCGGCAGCGGCCCCCAGCGGGTCACCCCGATCCTGGTGAACGACAATGTGATCGACGTGACCTTCACAGCCACCCAGCCACAGCAGCCGGCCCTCGTCCGCTGGCGGCCCCAGACCGGCTGGATCGAGATCCAGACCGAGGTGCAGACGACCGAGCCCGGCGGAACCCTGGAAACGTGGCTGCAATGGGCCAGCCCGCGGCGGCTGGTCGTCCGCGGCAAGCTCCCCGCAGGGCACAAGCCGCTCGTGCGGATCGCCGAAGTTCCCGACCCAGTGCTCTTCGCCCGCGCCCTGTTCATGGAAGCGTTGCGGCGGCACGGCGTGACCGTCTTGGCTCCGCTGGCCGAGGCGCCATCCCCGACCCGCCTGCCACCGCGCGAGGAAATAGCCCGCTTGCCGCAAGTGGCCCAGCTCGTCTCCCCCCCGTTCTCCGAAAACGCCCGGCTGATCCTCAAAGTAAGCCACAACCTGCACGCCAGCACGCTGCCGCTATTGGTGGCCGCACATCATGGCGAGCAGACCTTGGCGGAAGGCTTGCGGCGGCAACGCGACTTCTTGATCCGCGCGGGGGTGGCCGCGGCCGATACGCTGAGTTTCGGTGGCGGGGCCGGCGGCGCCCGCGCCGATCATGTCACCCCCCGGGCCACCGTCGAACTACTCCAGGCAATGGCCCGACGCCCCGATTTCGCCGTCTTCGAGCGGGCGCTGCCGGTACTGGGAGTCGATGGCACCCTGAGCAAGGCGGTGGCACCGGACAGCCCGGCACGCGGCAAAGTCCAGGCCAAAACGGGGACGCTTACCTGGGAAAACCTCCTTTGGGGACGCACCCTGTGCACCAGCAAGGCGCTTGCCGGCTACCTCACCACCGCCCAGGGGAAGCGGTTGGCCTTCGCAGCCTTCATCAACGGCGTGCATCTCAAGGATGGCATCGACACGGCCCGTCTGGGCCGCGACCTCGGCCGGCTGTGCGAACTAGTTCACGTCCACCGCTAGTCCGCCCCGACTCTTGCCGCCTTGCCCTGGGTGTCGCCCAGCACCTGAGCGAGGCGGGAGGCGCAATGATGCAACAGCCGGACACCGTCCACCCGGCTGCCGGATCGCTGCGTGCGCTGGTCCGTTGAGACACCATGATTTGTTCTTGTTTTCTTCTTGACCGCCAACGCTCCAATGCGGTATGTACCGTCGCGGCAGCCCGCTGGGCGGACTTGGCCCAGTACAGGCGAGAAGCGCCTACTAGAGGCAGGAAGGAAAGGATGGTCGCCTGATTGCGGCAAGCCGCAACATGTCCACCGCGGGCGGTCCGCGCCGGCCGACCTGCGGTAAGAAGCCTTCGCACTGGGCTGAGCAACGGCACGTGGATAATCACCATAACCTATTGCCACTGAATAACATCCGTTGAAAGACTACTCGCACGAACCCGTGTTCGCATAAGGCAATTTTGATGATTGGCAACGCGTCGCTGCGAGCCTGCCGGATCGCCTTCCTCGCGGCCAGCCTCGTGCCGACGTTGGCAGGCATCGCGGGGTTGGTGTGGCACGCGCGGTCGCATCAGACGCCGCCACCGGCGGAAGTGTGGCCCGGCACGATCGAGTTGCTGCTGGGAAGTGCGGTGCTGGTAGAACGCGTGGAAAACCAAGGTCCTGGTCACGCGACGCTGGTGGGGGTCACGCTGGTCGATCCGACCACGGGCACGTCACGTGCCCGGCTGTCCCAACTCACCATCCGCCAAGGTGCCGCAGCCTGGGAGCTATCGACCGACCTTTTGATTTTGCATGCCGAGCATTTGGTTTCCGCGGCGGAAGCTTGCCTTGTCTTGCCCCATGCCGCGGGAACAGGTCGTATTCCGTCACCCGGGGACTGGACATTGACGGCACATCGCGTGCTGCTGCAAGCCGGCCCGTTTCAGCAAACGTTCCAGCAGGCGGTGATTTCCGTCTCTCGGAAGACCGCTGCCCCGCCCGAGGCGAAGCTCACGGTCGTGGCCTACGCAACCGATCAGAGCCTGGCTGGTCGTCCTTTGTCTCTGGAATGGGTGCAGACACTCAGCGAAGTGGGCGTCCGCTCGGCCGGTCAACTGGCGACGGGCGCGGCGAGCGTGGCGTGTCGTGCCGTTGCGACGCTGTGGCCGCCTGCGGCTCGGCTCGGCACGGCTTGCGAGTTTCGGGGAGAATGGTGGTGGTCGCATGTCGGTCAAGACCGACGGGTTGCCTTGCGAGGGGAGCTCGTCGATGTCGACCTGGACGCTTTGATCAGCGAGCAGTTTCCTCACCGGCTGAGCGGCCAAGCGCGAGTGCAGATCGATGAGGCTGTGGTGCAGCAAGGCCGATTGAGCGAGCTACGGGGCACGATCGAAGCGGAAGGAGGCGTGCTGAGCGCCTCGCTGCTGGCCGCGGCCGCCGAGCATTTGCAACTGGCCGCTCCCCGCAATCTTCTTGAAAATCCGCCGACCGCGGCGATCGGGTTCCAGCGGCTCAACGCAGCGTTCGCTTTGGATGGGTCGCGGCTGACCCTCCAGGGAAACGCGGACGATCATCTACCAGGCGTCCTGCTGGCCGGCAGGGAGGATGCCCTGTTGACCGCTCCGGCCGACCATGGCGTTGCGGCCGTTGCTCTGGTGCGGATGCTCGTTCCCACCGCCGACTACCAGGTGCCCGCGACGCGGCAGACCGCCATGCTGGTGCGGCTGCTGCCAGTGCCAGAGGTCATGGCCAGCACGGGCACCGCCGCACGGCATACGCCGACCCGCCTGGCACCGGCATCCGGAGTGGACGGCGTGTCGCCGCCGCTCCGCCCGCCCGGACTGCGGTAGCCAGCGACGGCGGTAGCCACGAAGGGCCTGCTGGGCTATGTTGAAGCGGGAGGGGTGCGGAGCATCCCTCGAAACGGTGGGGCCTCGCCTTAGTGCACCACAAAAGAGATCGGTTTACTGTGCTTTCAGGAGCCGCGTGGATGCGTTTTCCCTTTCTTGCCTTGTGCCTGTTCCTCGTTGGGGCCGACCTGGGACACGAACTGCTTGCTCAAGGTTCAACGGCCCCCGGGGCAGGGTCTGAGGCGGCCGGGACCGTGCCGGTGCCACTCATTCCCCGGCGGGCGTTTTTCGGCAACCCGGAAAAGGCACGGGCGCGGCTCAGTCCCGACGGCAAGCGGCTAGCGTTCATCGCCCCGGTGGAAGGGGTGCTCAACGTCTGGGTCAGCGAGGATGACCGCCCCGAGGGGGCCCGCCCCGTGACGTTCGACAAGCATCGCGGGATCGTCAACTTTTTCTGGGCCTATACGAGCCGGCACATCCTGTACACGCAGGACAAGAACGGGGATGAAGACGACCACGTGTATTGCATCGATCTGGCCAGCGGCGAAGTCAAGGATCTCACGCCGATCCCGAAGATCGCCGCGGAGATCGAAAATGTCAGCGAGCGGTTTCCGGAAGAGATCGTTGTGGGGATCAACGACCGCGGAGAGCGGCAGTATCACGATCTGTACCGGGTGAACATCCTCACCGGCCAGCGCACGCTGCTCCAGGAAAACCCGGGTCTGGCCGGCTTCCTGACCGACGACGACTACCGGGTGCGCTACGCGGTGAATATCACGCCGCAGGCGGGCAAGGAACTACTGCGGCCTGCCGGCGAGGGGCGGTGGGAGCCTTATCTGAGCGTCGACCCTCTGGACGCGATGACCACGCATTTCGTGGGGTTCGACAAGACAGGCGGCAAATTGTACCTCTTGGACAGCCGCCAGCGCGACACCGCCGCCCTGACCGTGCTCGACTTGGCCAGCGATCGGTACCAGACGCTGGCCGAAGACCCGCGAGCCGACCTGTCGGGCGTGCTGGTCCACCCCACCGAGAAGACGGTGCAAGCGGTGAGCTTCACCTACACGCGGACGGAGTGGAAAGTGCTCGATCCAGCGCTACAGGCCGATTTCGACTACCTGCGTACCGTCGCCGATGGCGAAATCCAGATCACCGGACGCACGCTCGACGACCGCCGCTGGACGGTGGCCTATCTGATGGACAACGGCCCGGTGCGGTTTTATCTCTACGACCGCCAGCCGCAGCGGCAGGCACGCTTCTTGTTCACCAGCAACCCGGCCTTGGAAAAGCTGCCGCTGGCGCGGATGCATCCGGTGGTGATTCCGGCCCGCGATGGGCTGAAGCTGGTCAGTTACCTGACGCTGCCGCCGTGGACCGACCCGGACGGCGACGGCCGCCCCTCTGCCCCGCTGCCGATGGTCTTGAACGTGCATGGCGGACCCTGGGCCCGCGACGAGTGGGGCTACGACCCTGAGCATCAGCTCCTGGCCAATCGGGGCTATGCCGTGCTGTCGGTCAATTACCGCGGGTCGACCGGCTTCGGCAAGCATTTCCTCAATGCCGCGCAGCGGGAATGGGCCGGCAAGATGCATGACGACCTGATCGACGCGGTGGAGTGGGCGATCCAGCAGAACATCGCCCGCCGCGACCGGGTGGGGATCATGGGGGGCAGCTACGGCGGCTATGCCACGCTGGTCGGCCTGACGTTCACGCCGACCACTTTCGCCTGCGGGGTGGATATCGTCGGCCCTTCCAGCCTGATCACCTTGCTGGAGAACCCGCCCCCGTACTGGGCTTCGTTCATGCCCGTCATGAAGCGGTTCGTGGGCGACTGGACCACGGAGGAAGGACGCGCGTTTCTGGCGTCGCGTTCGCCGCTGACCTACGTGGACCGCATCCAGCGGCCGCTGCTGATCGGCCAGGGAGCCAACGACCCGCGGGTCAAACAATCGGAAGCGGACCAGATCGTGCAGGCGATGACTGCCCGCAAGATTCCCGTGACCTACGTGCTGTTTCACGATGAAGGGCATGGCTTCGCCCGTCCGGAAAACCGCTTCGCGTTCTACGCGATCACCGAGGCGTTCTTGGCCACGCACCTGGGCGGACGCTACGAACCGATCGGCGACGCCTTCCGCGGAGCCAACTTCAGCGTTCCTTCCGGCGACGATCAGGTGCCTGGACTGGTCGAGGCGCTCCGTACCCGATGAGGGATGCTCGGAGGCGTCCGCGGCCTGGACGACGTCTGCATCGACCGGCCCCACCGTAGATCGCGGCGGAACGCGACCTGCGCGATGCTCCACCTCGATCCTGCCAGCGCCGTCCCCTACCTCCGCCAGCGCGGATGGCTTGCGCCCGGCCAGGCCTGCCAGGTCCAGGCGCTGTCCGGCGGGGTTTCCAACGTCGTCTTGCGGGTCCACGCGCTGCCCGACGGCCCGCAGATCGTGCTCAAACAGGCGCTGCCAGAGCTTCGCGTCGCGCAGCTCTGGCAATGCCCGGTGGAACGCATCTGGCGGGAGGTCCAGGTGCTGCGCTGGTGCCAGCAGCTTCTGGGCGGTACGGCCGACGCCGGATTCCATCCCTCGCAGCGCGCTGCCGAGGGGGCACCGGCTCCTGCCGAAGCGTTCCTGCGCTATCAAGTGCCGGAGCTGCTCTGGGAGGACCGGGCCAACTACCTCTACGCCATGAGCGCCGCTCCGCGGGCGGCATCGACCTACAAGCAGAAGCTGCTGGCGGGCGAGCTCCATGACGCTTCCGAGGTCGCTTGCGCGGCCGGCCGCCTGCTGGCCGATTTGCACGGCCGCTCGTGGCAGCAGGCGGCGGTGGCGGCCGACCTGGATGATCGCCAGTTTTTTCAGATGCTGCGGGTGGACCCCTACTATCGCCACGTCCAGCAGGTACACCCCGACCGGGCCGCAGCGATCGAGGCGCTGATCGATGCGCTGGATGCCCACCGGCTGTGCCTGGTGCACGGCGACTACAGCCCCAAGAACCTGCTCGTCGCGCCGCAGGCTTTGTGGCTCATCGACTTTGAAGTCGGGCACTATGGGGATCCGGCCTTCGACGTGGGGTTCTTCCTGACGCACCTGGCACTCAAGGCGCTGCACGCCGGGCCGGAGGCGTCCAGCCGGCTGGCGCTGGTCGATTGTTTTTGGCAGGCGTACGCGGACGAGCTTGCCGGCCACGCCGGTCGGGCGGCCGCCATCGCCCTCCAGCCGCGGGCGCTGGGCCATCTGGCTGGCTGCATGCTGGCCCGCGTGGATGGCAAAAGCCCGGTCGACTATCTCACGCCGCAGCAGCAGGCGGCTGCGCGGCATCTGGCCCGCACGTGGCTCGATCGCCCACCCTCCGATCTGGCTGCCGTGTGCCAGACGCTTCAGCAAATGGCCTCGGCGTAAGGCGTGCGTCATCCGGCCGGCGACGCCACCTGGCAACTCCGCGGCCGGTCGCAGCGCTGCACGACCAGCGCCCGCCAGCGGCCGTCCAGTCGGACAAGGATCAAGGTGGCTGCCATCTCGCCCGGTGCGGCAAGCTGACGAGCCAGCCGGGCAGGGTCCACGCCGCTGCCGGCCGCTTTGATCTCCAGGTGCGCGATCCCCCGCTGGCGGCAATACGCCCGCACCTGCCTGACGTCCCAGGGCAGCACCTCGACCAGTTCGTACGCCGTCAGCGCCGGCTCCGCCAGCCACCGCGGTCCGGTGAGGAAGCGTCCAGAGCCCTCCAGGAGCGACAAGCCATGCCTCAGGGCCAAGGTCGCCCCGAGCCCCGCCGCCCGGATCGCCGGATGCGGCTCGAAGAGCCACGCCTGCGGCTGGTCGCAGGTCGGCGGCGACTGCGGCGCGTCTTCGACGACGGTGTAGGGCGGCTGGTTTGCTTCCACCAGCGTCACGACCCGCCGTCCCGGCCACCGCGCCAGCGCACCGCTCCAGATGACCAGTTGCCGGCACTCCCCGCGGCTGCCCAGCCAGTGCCACTCCGTCTGGGACTGCCAGTCCGGTGGAAGCTGTGCCGCACATGCCAGCTTGATCGCAGCCTCGGGGCTGAGATTCCGAAACGCCGCCAGCCTTTCCAGCGAAGGTTCCGACTGGTCGGGCTGCGTGGTGCGGCGACCGGCCGCGCGGCGGTCCGGGTCGCAATGCCAGGCCACTGCCCGAGCCAGCCGCACCCCCGCGACGTCGCCGACCTCGACCCTGGCACGATCGCCCAGCCCCAGCAGTTCCAGATTCGCTTGGGCCAGCAGGACCACCACCGGATCGCGCTCGATGCCCACCACGCGGCTGGCCTGCCGCGCCAGGGCCACCAGATCGCCACCCACCCCGCAGCACAGGTCGAAGGCAGGACGGGCTGCAAAACGACACGCTTTGAACTGCGCCAGCGACGATTCCGTCGCTTGCTCCAGCCCCTGACGGGTGAAAAACAGCCGCCGTGCCTCGGGAAATCGGGCCTGTGCCCGCCAGCGGAGCTCTGCCTGCTCCGCCACCAGATGCGCCCGCACGGGCGAAAGGTCCTTGCGAAGCGTTTTCACCAGCTCGGCCGCCAGGCTCCGCAAACGTCCGCCAGCATCCAGCGACGGGCCGCGCGCCGCCAGTTCGTCCCACGCCCAGTCCAGCCAGCGCGTCGCCGCGCTGCTCACCAGCCAGCCATATTCGCCCAAAGAAATGTCCATCCGGGTGCGGCCGACTCTCGTCAGGTCTGTGGTCGCCTCATCATAATACGAGCATGATCCCGCCCATCGAGCTCTTGGCCAACTACCTGCACCTGGCCCTGGCGGCCGAACGGCGCCGGCAGATGCTTGTCCGCGATCGCGTGCTGGTGTTGGCCGGGGTGATCGCCGCGCAAATCCGCTTGCCGCCGATCGCGGCCGCCTGCCGCCAGCGGGTCCTGGACCACAATCCGCGGCACCTGGTGGGTCGCTGGCCGACCGTTGCGGCCGCTCTGGAAAACGAAGAGTTCCAGACGCTGGTGCGGCAGCTTGCCAGGCGGTATGCCCCCGAACGGGTCGAACAGCTTCTGGTCCAGCTTGGCATCGAGCGCGGCCGCGAGCGGGCCACGTATGCCAGCGATGGCGAATATGCGGCGGCGCTGCTCGGTGCCGATTGGGACGACTTGTGCCGGCGGTATCGTGCCGAACCTGGCGGTTGAAACGCCCAGCGCCGCCCGCGCCGGCCCGCACCTTGACGGCCTGACCAGTCCGACGAGCGGCCAGGTGAACGCCGCACCCCTCGCCAGCCGATCTACGTTCGGGGTGTTCGGCCCTCCGACTGCGATCGTAGCCAACCCATGCTCCAGCGACCGCTTCTGTTCCTGGCCGTCCTGGTGACCGCCGCAGGGGTGCCTTACCTCCTGCTCGACCCGCACCTGGGACAGGCACTCGCCCGGCAGTGGCGGCGATGGCGCCAGCCTGCGCAGCCTCCGCAACAGCGCGTGGCAGAAGTCCCCACGGGCGAGGCGCCGATGGCCCCGGCCTCGGCTGCCTCGCCCGGCGTCGTCCCCTTGGAAGAAGCGTTCCGCTTCGACATTACACCGCAGTGGGTCGCCAGCCGCTGGCCACGCGTCACCACCGTCGCCGGCGACCCGGAGCATCTGGGCATGCGCGTGGCCTGCGTCTCGGGGACGGCCGACGACGATGTGGCCGGCTCTCTGACTTACTTCTTCGACCGGCACCACCAGCTCCAGCGAATCACGTTTACGGGATTGACCGGCGATCCCAAACGCTTGCTGGCACATACCGCCACACGCTACGGCCTCAAGTCGCAGCCGACCACGGCTGCCGCACACTACGTGGCGGGCGACCCCCAAAAGCCGTCGAGCGAAGTCGTGGTCCGTTTCCTGCCCGTCCTCACGTCTGAGCCGCAGCGGCAGCGCTACGAGGTCCGCGTCGATCTGCGCCGCGGCGACGCCCTGACCTGGCAAGCCAAGGCCCAGCAGCAGGACGACCCGAAACTCTTGCCGCCAGGGTTCCGCCGCTGGTAAGCACAACGCTGGCCCAGCCGCGCCAGAATCGTCCAGCCGCGCCAGCACACACTGCACCCCTCGATGCCCGCCGCGGCATAAGCCGACCTCGTAGCGCTCCCGCCTTGACCTACGGCACGGTCGAAAAGGTGCCCTCCGGCGCGGCAAAACCGGGAGTCCGCGGATTCGACGCCGGTGGGCCCTCAAATCCAGGCGCCGCCCCAGACGGTGCACGACCCGACGGCGGCGTGGCAGGCGGGGCCGAACCGCCTAGCCGCTCCTCCAAAGCCTTGATCCGTTCTTTCAACGACGCCACCTCGGCGGTCAACTCGGCGACCTTCTGTTGCAGTTCGGCCATGGCCAGCGGGTCGTACACCGTCGAAGGACCGGCTGGCGACGTCGCCCCCGGTCGAGTGAAGCCCTCGACCATCCGCTCGACGCGGCCCAAAAGTGGCCGGCTGCCGCCAACTCCGGGCAACAGTCGCGAAGGAGGCGGTTGGTCCACTGCGGGCGCCGCAGGCCCCACCGGTGCTCCAGGCGCGGCGGCTGCCGTGCTGCCTGCAAGACGGATTGCCTTACGCGTCAAGCGGTTACCATCGAAATAAAGCAACTCGACGACCTGTCCGGGACGGGCCGCTCGAATGGCCGCCACCAGGTCGTCCGACGAGTCAACTCGACGCCCGTCGATACTTACAATCACTCCGCCTAATGGCAGGCCCGCCTGGTCGGCCGGCGAGCCGGGGCGGATTCCCGTGATCAGGGCACCGCGTGCGACGGGAACGCCGTAAGTCATTCTGGCATCATCGGTTAGCGTCACCACAGTAATGCCGAGCGTCGCTCCGCCGGCAGGGCGATCCGCAGCAGTTCGCGATGGCCTGGGCTCGGTGGGCGCTGGAGGAGGCAGCTCGTCGGCAGGGGCGACCGGAGTGGACGGAGCTGGCGAGGGGACGCTCGACGCAGGCGGTGCCGCCGACACAGGGGGCGAAATCGTGGGCCCAGCATTCGGTGGAGGAGCATTCGCTGGGGATGAACCTGGCGGGGGCAAAGTCGGAGTGGGTAAGGCCGGGGGTGCGGAACCGGGCGACGCGGGAGGTAGTAGCGAGGGGGCGGTCGATTCGGCTGGCGGAGCAGGCCGGGTGCCTAGCGTGACGGTCAGACTGGCCGCCTTGCCGTCCCGCTCCACGATGATTGGCAGCGACTGGCCGGGAACCGCTCGATCGAGCACCTGGTCGAGGTCGGTCAGACCTGCGACCGGCTTGCCGGCGATCTGAACGATCAAATCTCCCTCGCGCAAGCCGCCGCGAGCGGCCGGACCGTCTGGCTTCACAGACGCGACAAATACGCCCTTTTGAGGGGGCTTCGCGTCGTCCAGGATGGCCCCCAGGTAGCCTGTTCCCGGAACGGCGGGGGTAGCCGTGGGGGCATTCGGAGGTGCGGTGGGTGGTGCGGCTTCCAGCCGCTGCTCGACCTGGTCCAAGGCGGATTGGCCCAGGACCGGCGACGACCTCGCCGCTGCCAGCAGAAGCATTCCCAAGAGCACGATGGTCATCCCGTTGACGCGCATGGCACTAGCCTCCCACAAGCGACCGTTTTCATCCTGCTGGCCCGCGATCGTCATTGTACCCGCTGCATGGAAACGAGGGATGGCAAAAGGCGAGGATTCTGCGGGACGTTCTCCGCGAGGGCACGTCAGACTACAATCCCTGACACACGGCGCCGGCGGTCTTTTGATGCAGCCACCCGCAGAGAAAACCATACCCCTGCGCAGGTTGACCAGCGGCTGCTGGATGGTCGCGGCGATGGCGCCTTTTTCCATCTGCAACCCTACGTGTCGATTCCGATGCGATTCACCAAGATGCACGGCCTGGGAAACGACTATGTGTACCTCAACTGTTTCGAGGTACCATTTCCCCGGGACCCGGCCGACCTGGCCCGCCGGATGTCGGACCGCCATTTCGGGATCGGCAGCGACGGGCTGATCCTGATCTGTCCCAGCGATAGCGGGGCGGACGCGCGGATGCGGATGTACAACGCCGACGGCAGCGAGGCCGAGATGTGCGGCAACGGCCTGAGGTGCGTGGCGAAATATGTGTACGACCACGGCATCCGACGCGCCCCCTCGCTGACGATCCAGACGGGGCGAGGCAACCTGACGGTCGATCTGGAAGTCCGCGACGGAAAAGTTGCGAGGGTGCGGGTCAACATGGGCCAGCCGATCCTGGAACCGGAGCGGATTCCCACGCTGTTGCCCGGCCGGCCGCCGATCGATGTGCCGCTCGACGTGGGTGGGCAGACATTGAAGGCCACGGCCGTGTCGATGGGCAATCCGCACTGCGTGATTTTCGTCGAGAAGGCGACGGACGAGCTGGTGTTGGGACTGGGACCGCAGATCGAGCGGGATCGGGCGTTCCCGGCCCGGGTGAATGTCGAGTTCGTGGAGCGGATTTCTCCCCACGAGGTGCGCCAGCGCACCTGGGAACGAGGTAGCGGCGAGACGCTGGCCTGTGGGACGGGCGCCAGTGCGGTCTGCGTGGCCGGCGTGCTCAGCGGGCGCACCCAGCGGCGGATCGTCAACCATCTGCGGGGCGGGGATCTCGAACTGGAGTGGCGCGAGGAAGACAACTGCGTGTACATGACCGGCCCAGCCACCGAGGTCTTCTGGGGCGAGTGGCCGGACGAACCCTAAACAAGCACCCCTAGGCAGTGCATGATGCCGCAGGACGCGGCACGACGATGTGCGGTGACCATGCGCGGTAGTGATGGGCAGTGACGAGGCGAGGTGACAGAGGGCGGCGGTGATCGCGGCGCCCCCGCGACGAGAGGCACGACCGACGTGGCTGCGGGACAAAGTCCGATTCCAAGCCGAACGTTGCCGCACGCGGCGGTGCGCGTGCTGAGCGTCACCGAGCTGACACGGCTGATCAAGGGGACGCTCGAGTCGGCCTTCCCTTCCGTCTGGGTCAGCGGCGAGGTGGCGGAGGTTTCGCAGCCCGCCTCGGGACACGTCTATTTCACGCTGCGGGATGAGCACGCGCAGATTCGCGCCGTGATCTGGCGGAGCGTGGCCAGCCGCTTGCGGTTCTCTCTGGAGGAGGGGCTGCAACTGCTCTGTCAGGGCGAGCTGGATGTGTATCCGCCGCGAGGGAGCTATCAGCTTTGCGTACGGCATGTCGAGCCGGTGGGGGTGGGGAGCTGGCAACTGGCGCTGAGGCAGCTCTACCAGCGGCTGGCCGCGGAGGGGCTCTTCGACGCGCGGCGCAAGCGCCCGCTGCCACGCTTCCCGCAGCGGGTGGGGCTGATCACCAGTCCGACGGGCGCGGTGGTGCACGACTTTTTGCAGATCGCCCGGCGGCGATTTCAAGGCGTGCACATCCTGATCGTGCCCACGCGGGTGCAAGGAGAGGGAGCGGCGGAGGAGATCGTCGCGGCGATCGCGCAGGCCCACCGCGTGCAACCTCCTTTGGACGTGCTGGTGGTGGCACGCGGCGGGGGCAGCGTGGAAGACCTGGCTTGCTTCAATGAAGAAAAGGTGGTGCGGGCGATCGCGACCTCGCGGATTTGCCTAGTTTCCGCCGTGGGGCATGGCGTGGATCAAACGCTGGCCGACATGGCGGCCGACCTGCATGCCGCGACGCCCAGTGAAGCGGCCGAGCGGGTGATCCCCTCGGCCGCCGACCTTTTCCAGCACCTGGAGAACCTCCAGCGGCGGATGCAGTCGCTGTTGCGGTCGCGCGTGGCTGCCGCCCGCAGGTATCTGGACCAGCTTGCCAGTGCCCGCGTGCTGACCCGGCCCGAGACCTGGCTGGCTGAGCGGGCCCGGCGCCTGGACGAACTGAACCTCCGGGCCACCCAGGCCATCCGCCAGCACACGCAGCTCGCGCGCCATCGACTTTCCAGCCTCGCGGCCCGGCTGGAAGCGCTCAGCCCGCTGGCGGTGCTTCAGCGCGGCTACAGCCTGACCATGGACGCGGCGACCGGCCGGCTGCTCCGCACGGCGGAGGATACCGAGCCTGGCCAGACGATCCTCACCCGCCTGGCCCGCGGGCAGCTCGTCAGCCGCGTCGAGCAGATTGACCCTGGTACCCCTCTCCGCGACGCCGCAGGCAGTTCGGGCGACTCGGCGAGCCCTCCGCACGCTCCGGCAGGGTGAATCGCCCCTCGACCGATGACTTTGCCTGCCTTGCGCGGCGCATCGGCCGGGCAGCCCCATCATGCGGCACCCGCGCCGCGGGCGGGCGTGGCATCGCTCACACAACTTCTTCGATCAGCTTGCCCTCGACCAGTGTGAGCCGCTCGTCGCGCCCCAGGTGCGGAAAGACCAGGTCATGCTGTTCGAAGCCCAGCAAATGGAGGATCGTGGTGTGGATGTCGCGAAGGTGATAGGGTTTTTCGACCGCCTTCAGGCCGATGTCATCGGTCGCCCCCACCACTTGCCCACCGCGGATGCCGCCACCGGCCAGCCACATGGTAAAGCCCAGATTGTGGTGGTCGCGTCCCTTGCTACCCTGGGCTTCGGGGGAACGGCCGAACTCGCCTCCCCACCAGACCAGCGTCGTGTCCAGGAGCCCGCGCTGCTTCAAATCCGTCAGCAAACCGGCGATTGGCCGATCGGTTTCGCCGGCCATCCGCAGGTGGTTCTCTTCGATGTCGCCATGCGCATCCCACTGTTTGTTGCCCGGCCCGCCTCCCGAAACGACGACCACGAACCGCACCCCACGCTCGACCAGCCGCCGCGCCAAAAGGCACCGCCGGCCGTAGTCGTCGGTGGCCGGCTGCCCGATCCCGTACAGATCGAGCGTCGCCTGGGTCTCCCGCGACAGGTCGAACAGCTCCGGGGCTTCGGTCTGCATCCGGAACGCCAGCTCATAGGCCGCGACGCGAGCCGCCAGCTCTGTATCCTCCGGACTCCGTTCGGCCCGGTTCAGCGCATCGATCAGTTCGAACGTTCGCCGCCGCCGCTGCGGATCGACCCCCGCGGGAAGGCTCAAATTGCGGATCGGCTGCTCGCCAGCGCGGAGCACGGTCGGCTGATACGCCGCCGGCAAAAAACCCTGGCCATACATCGGCTGCCCCGCTTCCAGGGCCCCGTCCGGGTCAGGCATCACCACGTAGGCTGGCAGCGACTGGCTCTCGCATCCCAGCCCATACACCGTCCAGGAGCCGATACTCGGAAAACCTGGGATGGTCCGCCCGCTGAACAATTCGTACTGCGCCGCGGAGTGCACGACCTTGTCGCCGTGGCACGAGCGGATGACCGCAATGTCGTCGATGCACTGGGCCGTGTGCGGGAACAGATCGGACACCTCGATCCCGCATTGACCATACGGGCGGAAGGTCCTCCGCGACGCCAGCAACCTCGCGTCGGGACGGACGAACTGGTATTTCGCCTCGCCGAACTGGGCCGGGCGCTTCTGGCCGTCGAGCTTCGTCAACAGCGGCTTGGGATCGAACGTATCTACGTGGCTCGGCCCGCCCGCCATGAACAGGAAGATCACCGCCTTCGCCCGGGCTGGACGTGGTGGAGGCAACGGCGCTAAGGGGTCTGTGACACGACTGCGGGACGACCGCCCCCCATCCGCCCGCGCCGCTTCGCCTTCCAGCACGGCCAGCACCAGGCCCCCCAAGCCGCACAGTGCCTCGCGCAGAAAGGCCCGCCGGGCCGGCCACAACAGCTCATTGGGCCCTAAAGAATTGCCACGCGGCCACTTGCGCGGTCCGGTCGAGCGAGGGCGTGCTGCCGTCGCCGGCGTGGCCTGGCAATCTGCAGAAAGTTTATGGGACATAGAGCATCGCGTGAAGGTTGAAAACGGCCAGAGCAAACTCGCGCAAGGCGGAGTGCATTCCCCACGCGGCCCCTTGCTCTTCGAGGAAGGCCAGGCTCAAGGCCCGCTCGGCCGCGGTGGGGGGACGACCTGCCGCCAGCCAGAAGGCCTGCTCGACGATCCGCTCGGGGGCCTCGCCCGCCTCGCGACGCAAGCGCTGCGCGAAATCGCCCGCCAGGCGGCTGGTCAGCTCGCCGTTGAGCAGCTCCAAGGCCTGCGGGGCGTGCGTGCTGGACTGCCTGCGGGCGCAACTGGTCTGCAAATCGGGCTGGTCAAACAGTTCTAGCAGGGGCAGCCGCAGGTTCCGCTTGGCCACCAGATAGATGCTGCGCCG
>Ga0101944_10003005_pt1 | contig 25008 bp, 24 predicted proteins | sample DewCreD2012metaG_FD_75245 | JGI IMG/M metagenome (GOLD analysis project Ga0101944, IMG submission 75245) | Hot spring sediment bacterial and archeal communities from British Columbia, Canada, to study Microbial Dark Matter (Phase II) - Dewar... ... | reverse complement strand
TTGAAACATCAATGAACGCGTTTCATTGTTCATTTTCTGTAGAATTGACAGGACATCCAGCATCTCTTTGTGTAAATCTGAGGGTGATTTTTGCAATAGCGCATCCAATTTTAAATTGGCAAGTGCCAGCATCTGACCAACATTATCATGGAGCTCTGTAGCTATCCTCTTCCTTTCTTCCTCTTCGGCAATTGCCAGTTTCGAAGTCAGGTCGCGAAGCTGTGCATTCAACATTTCCAGTTCTGCAGTCCTCTCTTTTACCTTCATTTCCAGGCTTTCATTAGCTTTTATCAGGGCTTCCTGAGCTAGTTTTAAATCTGTAATATCATGTATGACCATGACTATAATCCAATCCTCTCCAGTATTTCTGGCAGATAATGCCACCGAAACTGGAAATGATTCACCACTTCTCCGCAGTGCAAGCATTTCGCCGCGGGTTTCGATAAAACTTGAGCCATTCCATGCCAGTTTCAAGTCGGCTATTTTCTTCTGCAGGTATTGTGCGTTCTGATCAATAAATAGCTGGTTGATCGAAAGTCCCTGTGCTGCGCCTGGCCCCCAACCGAACATCTTTTCTGCTGCGGGATTCCACTGGATAATTTTTCCTTCTCCATTGGCAGCGATAATAGCATCACCAGAGACCTTGATTAAAAGCTCATAATTTGCACGCAAATCCCGAAAAAATCCAGCTACTGCCTTCTCAACGCCGATCTTCTTTTCACGGGCATACCTTAAAGCACTGAGAGTAGAAATTAAGAAATATATACCGCCGGTGTATTGAATGATCCTGCCTGACCAGGCTAAGATGCTGCCAGGTGGAGCCATATCCTGCACAAAAAGCCCTGTTGCCAGCAACAAAATCGCCAGTGCATACCAGAAGAAAAACTCAATTCCATTCTGATAATGCGCCATTAAATAGATAGCACTGGAAAACAACAGTAACGTGATTGTCACTACTGTAAAGAGATTACTGATAAAAGTTGAACCATCGCCGGGAACGAAAAAGGGAGGAAGAATACCTGTAAGATAACACAAAGAAAATAACAACACTGATGCTGAGACACCTGCATAATAAATGCATAGTCTCCAGACCCTTTGGGATGGGTTTGGGATACGGGTCATCTCCTCTGAAAAATTCCTGAATGTCCCATGCAGAAAAAAGATTGCCGCAAGCAGAGTTGTGAAATCTGATACAGCCATACTGAAATTCAGATCGAAAATTGTCTGGATGCCTGCAAAAAGACTACCTATTCCGAGCACAAATACGCCCGAACCCAACCACAACACCTGCCATTGTCCCGTCAACAGGAAAACCCTGGCTCCCCAGCCAGCAATGAAAAAGAGGACTATTGACAGGAAACCCGCGTTGAATACCGCTACCAGAAACGGACGAACTGGAACTGGTTGCCTGCCAGCTCCGGTAAAAGAAAGGGCAATGGCGGCGACTACGAATAACCCGACGATAATTAAACCCAGCTTTTTAAACATCGCATCTCCATTCGCTCTGATAATAGAGAGCGACCATGTTTCAATTCTATTTTATCTTTTTTATTCAGGGACTACCGCGAATACGCAGAACCTGTTTGTACCTGAAGCTCTTTTCATTTCCAGGGTAAAAGAAACTTCCTGAATTTTTATGGCGTTTTTACGTAGCTAAAATAAGCATAACAATTGAAAATTTTGGCAAAATCCATTTTATTCTTTCAGAAGCGCCGATTAAAATGGAATTAAATATGTTGTGGGGAGGTGAAGAAGTGGCGAGTACGCGATCAGTACTTGAGAAACTGAACCGGGAACATGAGATAATTGAAGAAAATATCCACAGAATTTCAGATCTGGCGGAAGATTTCGAGATAATATCAAGAGTACAGGATAATCCCTGGGAACTTTCCATTTTTCAATTTGATTTCCTGAATGAGCGCAAAAATACTTTACGGTTATATCTGGATGAGTTTGAAAAGATTCTTTCACTGCATTGCAGATTTGAGGAGAAGGTACTGACACAGTTACTGGGCGAAAGCCTGCTGGATTTCATTGCTACCGCTCACAATCAGGTGCTAGCAAGCATTAATTACCTGAATAATTTATTGCTTGACCTGAGTCCGGTTGGCATACTTTTCAACAGTACCTGCCTGAGACAGAAGATAGCATCGTTAAAAACTAAAATAAATCAAAACAACTCCATGGAAAATTCGATTCTGGAAGCTCTTAAAACTTATGCGATTTAAAAACGGGATAGCTCTGAGCATCTTTCTCAGGGCTATCCCGTTCATCAATAAATTGCAAATTTCTTATGACCCGTAAACAATTAACTGTGTTGAATTCAGGCTCAATTAAGAGTTTTTAACTCCTTGATTCGGCTACTTCCAATTGTTTGACGGTTTTAACATTGGTTTGATTCTTTTCTGACGAAGAATGGCTGTCAGAAATATCCTGGAGACCATAAGTTTTGAGCAACGAATCACGCCGAGCCTCATAAGCCTTTTCAGTTAAATCAACCAGGAATTTCCAGAATCTGTTCATGCCAACCTCCTGTTACTCTTACCATTAAATCTTCATGCTATGATTATCATATCATGATTATCGTATTGTGTAAATGCTCGAATAAGATTAACCCCTGTGACTCATTCCAACCTGTTGTTTGACACTATTGCTCCCCCATCTCCGTGATTTACCAAATTCCAGGTAAGGTTTGACGCCTGCTTCTGATTATGCTATAAGGATATCGAAGAGAATGAAATTTGAAAAAGGTTGGCAGAAATGAGAAAGATAGCCGTTTATGGGGGCCTGCTGGTTATTGCACTGGTTCTTTTCACTTCAGGGATCGCGGGATGTTCATCCAGAACCGGTTCACCCACAACAGCGACCACTTCACCGGCTCAGACCGGGCTTGACATTCAGGCTATCCGAGCCTACGCTGACCCTGCCACGGAAACCACCCTGCAGGGTTTGAGCGAAAGCAATCTCGCAAAATATACCCAGTATGCCAGCAATGAGTTCAAGGCAGCCCTTACACAGGATCAATTTAACAAAGTCGCCGCACAGATAAATGCGCAGTACGGCTCTTATGTTTCCAAAGAATTCCTTAGAGCCGAGGAATCTCAGGGATACATCGTGGTTCACTATAAAGCCAGATACGCCAGAGGTGAAATCGGCGTCCGCATGGTTTTTGACAAAGATCACCTGGTGGCCGGACAGTGGTTTGAATAATAATGCGGTTATCAGCAAAACAAAACCTTTGAACACCTGCCATGCCGGATAACCTGAGATTTAAGGGGGGAAATGCTCGACCAATCAATTGAATTCTTTAAATCCGCTTTTTATTTCCCCGGTATCGAATGGCAACTTGTATTAATTGGCGTCGCTCTTGGTCTTGCCTTTGGTACCTTCTGGCTGGTGGGCTACTATCCCACCCTGATCAGAAAACCGGTTTTCTGGATTCTTGCTGCTGCCAGCGCAATACTCACCTGGACCGCTATATCATTTATCCAGATACCTCTCCAGAATTGGACAGGCAGGTTGTTGCTTGTCTTCTGGAGTCAAAATACACTCCAGAACTGGATTCTGCTGGCAGCAATACCACAAATTCTGTTAAGTGGACTGGTACAGGAAGGCGCCAAGCTTGTACCAGTGACATTTATCTGGTTGAAAAACTCCCGCAAACTTTCTTTGAAATCCGGTCTGATTTTCGGCGCAATCTCCGGGGCAGGATTCGGTGTATTCGAAGCCGTCTGGGTGCATAACAGCATTTTTGCCGCTGGCTGGACATGGCAAACACTTGAGACGAGCGGTTTCACGGCACTTTTAGGCTTCTGGGAGAGATTTTTTACCACTGGCTTTCATATTGCCGTTTCTGCGCTCGCCGCATATGGTCTCGTTAGAGGTATGGGATGGCAGTTCTACCTTATTGCATCCTTCATACATGGATTAGCCAATTACTCGGTAGTACTGATGCAAAGTCTTATCTTCAATGCCTATCAAATCGAATTGTATATCACAGTTTTAACCTTACTTTTGGCCGGATTTGTTCTATACCTCAGATGGAAAAAAGAAAAATTGGCCTGAATTCACCGATTCAGGTAAAATTGTCTCATGAAGATCACAATATATCAGCAGGTAGATGCTTATGTCCAATGACCTGAACCGCAGAGAAAATTCTACACCGAACAACCCGGTATTTAACGCATGGCTGCGTAAAATCCTCGAAAAAGTTCAATCACAGGAAATCCCGGTTGAACAGGCGATGCAGGAGTTGAGCATCCTCCCTTATGAGGAACTCGGTTTTGCGCAGATTGACCACCATCGGAGTCTGCGCTCAGGTCTACCGGAAGTGGTTTTCGGCAGGGGTAAAACCTGTGAACAAATAATTACGATTGCCTCCAGTCTGATTTCACACTCTGACAGGCTGTTGATTACACAAACTACAAACGAAGTCTATCAATCTTTGTGTGAAGTAATCAGTGATGCAGTTTATCATCCATTAGCCAGGGCAATCACAGTTAACCGCTGCCCGAACCGGATTAGTAAACCGGGGATAATTGTCATCTCAGCCGGAACTGCGGATATCCCCGTAGCAGAAGAAGCTGTGATTACTGCAGAACTTATGGGTAATCGGGTAGAAAAAATTTACGATATCGGAGTAGCAGGGCTTCACCGTTTGCTGGATAAACTGCCTCGCCTCCGCACGGCAAAAGTACTGGTAGTGGTTGCAGGAATGGAAGGAGCATTGCCAGGTGTAATTGGCGGACTGGTACCGGTACCAGTAATCGCCGTTCCCACCAGTACAGGCTACGGAGCAAGTTTCAACGGTCTGGCTCCCCTCCTGACCATGCTCAATAGCTGTGCTCCGGGAGTAGCTGTAGTGAATATTGATAATGGTTTCGGAGCGGGTTATTTAGCAGGACTGATTAATAATGCTGGTAAAGAGGCGGTTGATGGAGAAAAATGCTGAAAACAAATTGATTTTGCTCAAGAAAATTCTGGTAGAAATGGGCAAAGTGCTGGTAGCCTATTCTGGCGGTGTGGATAGCAGTTTTCTTGCTTCCGTATCCAGTGAAGTGCTGGGATCTAACTCTCTGGCAGTATTTGCCTATTCTCCATTATCTCCCACAGGAGAAAGAGAAGAAGCAGAATCCTTAGCCCACCAGATAGGATTTCGCCTGAAAATCATCGAAACTAATGAAATGGAAGACCCTGATTTCCTCGCCAACCCGCCTGAACGCTGCTATTATTGTAAAAAGGAACTTTTTCACGCCCTGCGAGATATCGCCCAATCAGAAAATATCACCTGGATTGCAGATGGGACAAACACCGATGACCTGAGTGATTACCGTCCAGGCAGGAGAGCTTGCCTGGAAGCCGGAGTACGCAGCCCCCTGCTGGAAGCGGGACTGACCAAGGATGAAATTCGCCTTCTTTCAAAGCAAAGAGGATTGCCTACCTGGGATAGACCGGCTTCTCCCTGCCTGGCTTCCCGCATTCCCTATGGGATCCAGATAACCAGGGAGATTCTGGAGAAAATAGCAGCAGGTGAACGATATCTGCGTGGTCTGGGATTGCGTCAGCTTCGTCTGCGCCACCATGGCGAAATAGCCCGGTTGGAACTGGATGTAAAAGACTTTAGTATTATACTTCAGGATCGGATCCGCAAGGAAGCCATCAGCCAGCTAAAATCTCTGGGGTATCGATATATTACATTAGATCTGGGAGGTTACCGTACAGGGAGCTTAAATCCGGTATCCCGATAACTCGAATTGCAGAGGTAAATTAATGGCAAAAGTATTGTATTTTGATTGTTTTTCTGGTTGTAGTGGAGACATGATACTGGGAGCCCTGCTGGATGCCGGGGTAAGCCTGGAGACATTACAGGAGGGCTTAAAAGATCTTAGCATCGGCACCTTTCGATTAAACGCAATCAAAGTGAAACGTGCCGGAATCCAGGCGCTGAAGTTCGAGGTTATATCTGATCAGCAGGCTTATCAGGGACATCGAGGGCTGCATGATATCATCGATATTATCAACGCCAGCAGACTGCCTGAAAAGGTAAAAAACCGCAGTTGTGCTGTTTTCAGACGTCTGGGCGAAGCTGAAGCTAGAATTCATGGTGTTTCTCTTGAAGAGGTTCATTTTCATGAATTGGGAGCAATTGATACAATCATTGATATCACCGGTGCAAACTATGCTCTGGAATTGTTGGGAGTTGAAAAGTGCTACTCCTCACCGCTGCCAGCGGGAGGAGGCAACGTTGCTACACAACACGGTATTCTTCCCGCTCCGGCACCCGCGACTCTCCAATTACTGGCTGAAGTTAAAGCTCCTCTTGTCCAGAATCCCGGTATTTCCCGAGCACCGGGAGAACTGGTTACACCGACAGGTGCCGCCCTGATCACCTCGCTGGCTACTTTCAGTCGTCCCGAAATGCAAATCACAGGAACTGGATATGGCGCTGGCAGCCGGGATATCCAGGAATTTCCGAACATTCTGCGGGTGTGGCTGGGTGAAACAGCAGAAGACACAGGAGATGAAGAGCTGGTTTTGCTGGAAACCAATCTTGATGATATGAATCCCCAGATTTTCGGTTTTCTGATGGAAAGGCTATTGGCAGAAAAAGCTGCTGATGTCTGGTTTACCCCAATCCAGATGAAGAAAAACCGCCCGGGGATTATGCTCAGCGTTCTGGCACACCGCACTGAGGAAAACAAACTCGCCGGAATCATCATGCGAGAGACTACTACACTGGGAATACGCGTGAGCAACGTATCACGCCATATTGCGCAAAGGGAAATCTTTGAATTTGATTCCAGCATCGGCCGCGCCCGGGTAAAAATTAAACGTTCACCAGAATTTACCGGTATATCTCCGGAATACGAGGATTGCCGGCGAATTTCTCTCGAAAAACAGATCCCACTCCAGGAAGTAATACGCATTATTGAATCTGAAGCCCGCCTTCGGATTGACGGGAAAAAATAGCACTGTACTATTGACAGGAAGTCGATTTTTGCAATATACTTGCAACCAGGTGCAGAAACAATGAGTTGCCTTGAGACTTTGAAAAGCAGGGGATGCAGACTTACTCCTCAGAGGCGGTTGATTATTGAAATAATCCACGATGCAGGATCACATTTAACCGCTGAGGAGATTATAAACCATGTCCAGAAGCGGATGCCAGGCGTAAATAAGTCAACCATCTACCGCACTCTTGAGCTTCTTGAACAATACAATTGTGTCATTCGCAGTGAAAAGGACGATCGTTTTATCTATCACCATGCCGAAGACGGACATCATCACCATCTGGTCTGCACCGATTGCGGGGCAACTATAGAATGTAACGAAGACCTTTTTACTTCGCTGGAGAAGAGACTCTCTGAAACATACAGATTTAAAGTCGAATTTCAGCATATGGTAATTCACGGACTGTGTCCGTCATGCCAGATTAAAAACAGATAAAAACCTTATTTTTTAAGATGTTGTTGCAACTGGTTGCGAGAAAATTTTTCAGAAAATTAAAAATGCGGAAATTCCCGACTCCGTAAATTTAAAGGAGGCAGGTTATGCATATCCCGGATGGCTTTCTGAACATCGCCACTGTTGCTACCGCTTCAGCAATATCCGCCGGTGGCATCGCAGCAGCAATAAAAATCACAGGTAAACAGCTTAAAGAAAAACAGGTTCCTCTGATGGGTGTAATGGGAGCATTTATTTTTGCTGCTCAGATGCTTAATTTCCCGATCGCCGGTGGCACTTCAGGACATTTCATGGGAGCTGCGCTGGCTGCCATACTGCTGGGACCATGGGCAGGAATGCTGATCATGACCTGTGTCCTGATCGCCCAGTGTCTGATCTTCCAGGATGGCGGACTTCTCGCCCTGGGAGCCAACGTTCTGAACATGGGATTGATTGGTAGTTTTAGTGGATACGGAATATACAGGCTGGTAACTCTTCTGGCTGGACAAAGTGCACGATCCAGGCTGATCGCTGGTTTTGCCGGTTCCTGGGCAGCCATCGTTTTAGCCTCAATTGCCTGTGCTCTGGAGCTGGCAGTTTCCGGGGCTTCACCACTTAAAGTCGTATTGCCAGCAATGGCTGGTGTACACGCTTTGATCGGTCTGGTCGAAGGAGCAATCACTGTAGCCGTGCTTGGTGTGATCATTGCTACTCGAGCGGATTTGCTAGGAATGGTACGAGTTAAGGCAGGAGGAGATGTGAAATGAAGTCGAAATGGTGGCTTATCGCTTTATTCTTTTGTCTGCTGGTAGCTATACTTTCACCACTCGCTTCTTCTTCACCCGATGGATTGGAGCGGGTAGCTGAAGATAAAGGTTTCATCGGCTTAGCCGGAAACTCACCTTTCCAGATCATTGCTGATTATGTTTTTCCTGGCATTGAAAATGAAGCACTGGCAACGATCGTTGCCGGTATAATCGGTACGCTACTCCTGTTCGGCCTTGCGTACGGGGTTGCCTGGCTGCTTGTAAGCAATACAAAACGCAAGACTGTCTGATGGGTGCGTGCTGGGGGGTGGCTGTGGAAAAAGATTCAATTTATCTACCCTGCGAGAAGCATAGTACTGAAAAAGACCTGGATCCCAGGATAAAACTACTCTCGGTTTTATCCGTCATCATCCTTATAGTAATTATACCCCCGGGTAAGTGGCTGGCTTATGTTCCATTTCTGGCGATTGTGCTGGCTTTAATCTTATTTCACAGGCTCCCCCTGAAAAAAGTGCTTCTGAGATCGATTTCAATAATCCCTTTCGTGCTGGTGATTACCATCTTCCTGCCCTTTTTCAAAGGCGGACCGGCTATTTTTAGCGGTCAACTGTGGATTTTCCGGATCAACATTTCGCAGGATGGCATTGTGGCAATGTTGAGCATCCTGATTAAAGCATGGTTATGCATGCTGAGCCTGATCTGGCTTACTACTACGACCACCATAACCAGTCTTCTCGAAGCTCTCCGGCGTCTTCACTTTCCGGCAGTGATGGTAATGATCCTTTCCTTCATGTACCGTTTTATTTTTGTGATAATTGAGGAGACACGGCGAATGAAACACGCTCGTGATTGCCGACTTTGTGGGAAAGACAGGTTGATTCAATTCCGCAGTCTGGGCAATTTGATTGGGACTCTCTTTATTCGTAGCTACGAACGAAGCGAACGCGTCTATGCTGCTATGCTGGCACGTGGATTTGATGGCACACCCCGAACAGTGAACACTTTGAGACTTCGCAAAAGCGATTTTGTATTTGTTGCCAGCCTTGGATCGGTTCTGATTTTTGTCCTGGTGATGAACTATCGTCTTTTTATTTGAGGTAAATCATGCCAGAACCCGTAATTGAAATAGAAAATCTCAATTTTTCCTATCCTGACGGGAGGGAAGTTTTAAAAAACATCCATCTCACCGTTTACCGCGGTGAGACGCTTGCGGTAATTGGTCCTAATGGTGCAGGTAAATCTACCCTTTTATTGCACCTGAATGGTATTCTGCATAAGAACGGTTCAATCAAAATTCTTGGTGAAACAATCGGTGACCATAACCTGCATCGGATCAGAGCCAGAGTCGGGCTGGTCTTTCAAAACCCGGATGACCAGCTATTTTGTCCACTGGTATATGACGATGTGGCTTTCGGTCCCCTGAACCTGGGATATTCACCGTCAACAATACGCGAAAAGGTTGAGAAAGCACTGGCTGAAGTCGGTATGTCCGGCTTTGAACAGAGGGCTCCTCACCACCTGAGCCTGGGTGAGAAAAAAAGGATCGCGATTGCCGCAGTACTTTCTATGGATCCTGAAATTCTGGCTTTTGATGAACCAACCAGCAACCTGGATCCAAGAGCAAGATGGTTATTGATTAATCTGTTAAAAAGATTACCAGCGACCAAAATAATCGCCACCCACGACCTTGATATGGTGCGCCTTTTATGCGAGCGTACCGCAGTCCTCGATAAAGGTCAAATTCTGGCAGACGGACCAACCGATTCTATTCTTAACAATCTGGAATTATTGAGAACGGCTGGGCTTGCTCCTTGAGACGAGTTTCGAAAAACCCGCAATATTAAACCAGCCAACCAGCAGAAAAAGTTGTCAGGCCCTACATTTCATATTTTCCAAACAGGTCTCTGGTAATAATGTAGTCCATCATCTGGGTTGTGCCCTGAGCAAAGGACCAGATTCTGGCATCACGGTAAAGTCGCTCAACCACCTGTCTCTTAGTGCAGCCGAAGCCGCCATATACTTCAATCGCCATGTTGGCAGCTTCTAGCATCACCCGGGTAGCCAGCAGTTTTGCTTTGGCAGTTTCCACAGTATGCCTTTTTCCCTGGTCGTGCAACCAGGCAGCCTGATAGTTCATCAACCGGGCTGCGTCTATTCTGGCAGCAATTTCTGCCAGAGGGAAACTGATAGCCTGACGATGAAACAGCTCTTTGCCAAAAGTTTTTCTGACCCTTGCATAACGCACAGCTTCATCCAGACATAATCTCGCAAGACCGATAAATCCGGCATTTAACGTGGTTCTGGTTACATCCAGAGAACGCAGGGCATAACTTAAACCCTTCCCTTCTTCTCCAATGAGATTCTCCTCCGGAATCCAGCAATCTTGAAATTCAAGCTCTTCCTCCTGATGTCCCCTCAGCCCCAGACACTCAACTCGATCAACTACCCGGTAGCCGGCGGTGTCGGTAGGCAAGATAAAAGCACTGATCTTTCCGGATGAAGTCCCATCCTCAACAACTGCGAAGAGTATAATATAGGCCGATTGGTGGGCAAAACTGGTAAATCTTTTTCTGCCGTTGATTAAATACCCACCGGGGACCTTCTTCGCTCTGCAGGTGATACCGGAAGCATCCGAACCAGTACCGGGCTCGGTTAATCCGTAAGATGCCATTTTTTCTCCCCGGGCAACCACCGGCAGATACTTTTTCTTGAGTTTTTCGCTGGCATGGTTTACCACCGTAACCGTTCCCAGACCGGCAATCTGAAGCAAGACAGCAGAGACTGGACTCTTCCCGATGAAAGTAATCTCTTCAATGATCAACACCTGATCCATCAACGAACGCGGACTGCCGCCATATTCCACGGGGATATGCATACCGGTGTACTGATAAGGTTTCTGGCTCATTGCCCTCCAGATATCTACTGGAGCAGTATCAGTTTTCTCGATTTCTTCCGCTCTGGGCAGTACATACTTTCTGGCAAACCCTGCTGCCTCAGCACGGATTTTTTCCTGCTGTTCGGTCAATTGAAAATCTGCCATTTTCCAGCCCTTTTATTTTTTTGGCCACCATCCCCACCAGCGTTCCTTTCCGCAGGTGGTGCACTTGATCAGAGCTGCCACATAACTCCCTGCGCCACAGGAGTCGCATTTAAAAGTTTTACGCAGCCCATAAAGCGGAATCGCCTTCAGGTTGCCTTCCAGCTCAGCTATTCTGGTTTTGAGATCCTGGACGATATCATCCTGAACCGGCAGTGTATTTTGTCCTCCACGTCCTGCAAAGGCACTTAATCTCTCAACCCTTGCTTCAAGCTGTTCCAATCTCCGGACCGTTTCCTCAAGTTTGTCCAGACGGGCAACAATTTCTGCAACGGAAATATCCTGTGCAGCAGCCGGTGTTCTGACTGAACGGGCTGACACGCCTTTCTGGGTTTCAGATGTTGCTGATGGTTTGATTGGACTCTTTGCAGTGGATTGGGCTGCTGCCGGAGAAGAAGAATGGGCGTTACCGGTTCTTCTGGCGGATTCCGTGGTCGCCAACTTGCGCGCATTTCTGGCCAGAATCGCGTCTATTTCTGCCTGTGAGAGTACCCTGTCTCCATTATTAGCCATTAGTCATACTCCAGTACTCTGGTTATCAGCCTATGCTGATTCTCCGGTTTGGATAGATCGATATCATAAGGTTCACTTACCGGGAGTCCCCGGCTATTATAACAGATTCTGATAATTGGTCTACCGATGAAACCCAGGTTGGGATCAGAGATAATACCTCTTTCTTTTGTGTTTAGCTCAATACTCAACCCGCTGGGATAGCACGGGATCTGTCTCACGAACACTTCCACCAGATCCGGTTTAAACATCTCACCGCTATAAGCCATTATATACTCAATAATTTCATGAGACAAAGTCCGGCTCTGACCGGGTTTTATTAGCAAAAAGGACGAATATTTATCAGCGATGGCAATAATCTGAGCAAAGTGGGAAATTGCCTCTCCCTTCAAACCCTGAGGATATCCGCTGCCATCCCAGTGTTCGTGATGTTGTAAAACTGCTCTGGCCACATCCCCACTGGTTGATTGAGATTGACTTAAAAGTTTATACCCGAGAACTGGATGATCGGCTACCAGTGAAACATCCTCCTCCCCATTTTCTGAGAGTTTATTTAAAACCTCTGGTGGCATTACCAGGTATCCTACATCCTTGAGTACAGCCGCCATCCCCAGTTTGATCAGTTCTCCTTTAGGAAGACCGATCTTATGGCCAATAGCCATCGAAATTATTGCAGTTTTTACTGGCTGAACGTAGATATAATCTTCCGGGAAAATGCACCCCGTAGCATTTAATTCACCAATAGATTCAAGACCCAGATTTCGGGTCAGATCTACCACAGCGACCTGAACTTCATCCAAACTAAACCTGCTGATGCTGCTCTTCCCCCGGTTGTCTATTACCAGATGGTGATATGCTCTGGTTAAACGACCTTCCAATTCGGGTGAAAACATCAAGACAATAGGCACATCATTGGTGCGCCAATCTTCAAGGAATATCTCGGAGACACCACTCTGCAACATAAGCTGGATATTTTCCTCATCCAGTCTTGTAGTAGGATATAGAAGCAAATTGCCATAATTATCATATACCGGTAAGCTCAAAACCATACCAGGCCGGGCATATTTTGCCGAAATTCGCCTCATTTTACCGCCTCCACTCAACCATTGAAATTCCTGAATAACGGCCTAAATTCTTCAAATCCCGGACCCCTGTGACCTTTTTGAAAAAGCACAGATGAATTTTCTGGAAGCCGATATCTTCAGCATCTAGCATGGTCTCTGTAGCACCGATAAAAAGTATTCCCCCTTCCCTTAAGGATTGATGAAACTTTAATTTTAATCTCTTTTTAGCTTCTTCAGAAAAGTAGATCACAACATTACGGCAAATAATCAAATCGAAATCACTCTCATATTCATCCCTTACCAGATCATGTTTTTTAAAAATAACTTTATTGCGAAAGTTATCCAGGATCCAGTAATTTCCATCGACCACATTGAAACATTCCTTTAATACCTGTGCTGGAACATTTCTGACTTCGTGATGACGATATGGACCACCTTCCTGTGCCCTTCTCAAAATTCCTTCATCAATATCGGTTGCCAGTATTTTATGATTTCTATGAGGAGATAGCCTTTCCAGGATTAATGCCACCGAATAAGCTTCTGCCCCATTTGAGCAACCTGCACTCCAGATTTTCAAAAGAGGTCTCTGTTTGAGAAGATCGGGTAAAACGATGTTCTGCAAAACATCAAAATGCTGGCGATCGCGGAAAAACTCGGAAACGTTGATGGTTAGAAAATCTTTTAATCTGGCACATTCTTCTGGATCCTGTTCGATCAGTTTTACAAAGCTGATGACACCGGGAAGCCCTTTTCTGGAAATCAGCCCATCCAGACGTCGCATCATCTGATTGCATTTATAGCTATCCAGATCGAAGTCAATTAACTTCCTGAGCTTCAATTTCAGATAGTTATATTCATCCCGGGTCATCACGCCCTCCGCATCAGACGGCAACCCTTTCCATGCACTCTTTGATGATTTCAGACGCCATTTCTGATATTGGTAGAACCTTATCTACATAACCGGCTTTAATCGCGCTCATCGGCATCCCATAGATAGTACAGGTAGATTTATCCTCTGCTAAAACTTTGCCACCCTGTGCCTTGATATGGGAAGCCCCCAAGGTTCCATCCGAGCCCATACCTGTTAAAATCACACCAAGTGTAGAAGACTTGAAGATTCGGGCAACGGATTTCATGGTAACATCCACTGATGGTCGCACCCCCATTACAGGAGGTGACTGATTCAGGGTGATTTTTCCATCATCGCTCAATTCCATGTGATAATCACCAGGTGCAACCAGTACCAGCCCACATTTGATTGGGTCTCCCTTTTGAGCTTCTTTCACCTCCATCTTTGAAACCTGTCCAAGTCTATCTGCCAGAGTCCTGGTAAACACTGGAGGCATATGCTGAACCACCAGAACTGCTGCAGGTAAATCACCAGGCAGTTCAGGTATCACCTGCATTAGTGCCCTTGGTCCCCCTGTCGAACTACCGATCACCACAACTTTTCTTAGAATTGAATCTTTTCCGATATTGCTTTTCGGTCTTTCCGCATTTGCTGCCGCAGCTTGAGCCCTGAGCTTTCTGATCAGTATTTTAACCTTGGCAGCAATCTTTACCTTTTCAATCAGCGTACTGGTATCCTTCCCATTCCCAGCAGGATTCACCACTGAAGGTTTTAAAAAGAAATCCACCGCTCCTAACTCCAGCGCTCTAAGTGTACTTTCGGCACTTTCGTCTGTCAGGGCACTGAGCATTATAACCGGAGTGGGATACTCGGACATGATACGCTCGAGAGCAGTTAACCCATCCATTTCTGGCATAACAACATCCAGAGTAACCACATCCGGTTTAAGTGATTTTACTTTTTCAACTGCTTCCAAACCATTATGTGCTGAACCTATTACTTCAATTCCAGGATCTGTTTCCAACTTTTTGGAGACGGTTGAAATCACATAGCTGGAATCATCCACTACCAGGACTTTTATTTTTTCGCACACCTTGTCCTCCCAGCTTTATGTAGACTTTCCGGAATTTTAGCTGGTAATCTTTTTAATCGCAGAAAGCACCCGTGCTGCATCAAAAGGTTTAACGACGAAATCCCGCGCCCCGGCTTTAAGAGCCTCAATTAAAATGCTCTGCTGCCCCATGGCTGTACACATGGCCACTCGTGCTTCTGGATCTAAAGCCAGCATCTCCTTCAAAGCTTGCAGCCCATCCATATCTGGCATGGTAATGTCCAGCAATACGCCATTAGGTCTTACCTCTTTATATTTTTCAACTGCTTCTGCGCCATTTGAAGCTTCCACAACTTCATAGCCATTCTGCATCAGCAACTGGGCGCATTTTTTTCTCATAAATATCGCATCATCAACTACTAAAATCTTCGCCATCTTACCTCCTTGTTTTCGTAACGTAAAATATTTATAATTCCCTCGGTTCCTGTCCTACCGATGTCACAACAACCTTACCAGTTTCCAGAAAGAATCTGACGGTGCGACCTTTATTTCCACCTGTTTCTGAGGCAACAACAGGAATTCCTTCCCGCTCAAGAGCAGCCATTACCTCAGCCAGGTTCCTCTCGCCAGTATTAAAAACATTCTTTACCCCTGAAGCCGTGGTCATCTGAGCTCCACCAGCCAGCTTAATGACCAGTCTGGATTTTGCACCACCCTGCCTGATCATCTCTTCGATTAATAAAGGAACTGCAAGATTACCGTACTTGGCAGGATTTTTACCATCCTTGCCTTCACACCTGGGCAGTACTACATGAGCCATACCACCCACCCTTGTCAAAGGATCATAAGCACAAATCGCAATACATGAACCAATCCCAACACAAACAAGAACTCCACCAGAATTACGACTAACTTTTAATTCGCCCATGCCAACCACAAAAGACTCTGTGGTCGATGCTGTCGTCGTCACCATTAATCTATCCCTCTCTCCTGTTAAACAAATTCCATTTCCGGTGCCGGGACAATCAGGAAAGCCCCGGTAACCTGCCGGTCGGGACTACCAAACGTGGTTTCCACTATGTAAGTGTAATCATCTATTTCCAGGACATTACCCAGTGCGGAATCCAGAATAGCCCCAGCCATATCCATCATCACCGCTGGTGGTGAAGGCTGGAAGCTGAGCCCGGTAGTATTGGCTATGTGATTCAGGAAAAAAGAACCCATAATATTGCCAACTTCACCGAGAACAGATTGCTCCATATCAGAAAGTTCTCTGGTAGTCCCCTGGGGCTGACTCAGCAGCAGGTCTATTAAATCAAAGGCCGTCTGGGGTTCATAGATAACCACCATGTGCCCATTAGCATAACCAGTAATAGACAAATACACACCAATTATCAGATTTTCTGGACCTCCGAAAAGATTCGGAATATCCTTAACCATTACTTTCTTAAAACTCAATTGGGTGATTTTAATATCCCGCCCAACCATCTGAGATAAACCGGTCATGGCATTGCTGATGCCACCACCGAAAACCTCAGCAGCTATTGGACCTCTAAGATTAAGCGTGTTTAAAGCAGTTCCATCTGGCAAAGTTTCCTCCTTTTGACCTGCAAACTCAATTTGCATAATTAATTCTTTCTCTACTTACCCCTGAAGGAATCATGGAAGCCAGATCGCTTCCGAATTTAATCCCTGTGTTCTCGTAATAACCCCTGGCGGCTCCATTGATCAGAGAAGGCACATCTAATATCAGCACCACCTGACCATCTCCCAGTATGCTGGCACCGGTTATACAGTTCGCTCCCCCTACAAGCTGATCCAGCGATTTTACCACAATCTCCTGCTGCTCAATCAGAGAATCAACCATCAAGCCAGCCTGAGTTTCACCAACTTTGACAATGACGATGTAATTCTCTCCAGACCCATCTGCCCCATCTTCTCCCCAGCCGAAGATGTTATTCAATCTCAAAAGAGGTAAAACCACCCCTCTGGAAAGAATAACCTCTTTCCCTCTGACCGTCTTAATCTCGGCATCGTCCAGCTTCCCAACTTCAACAATGTTAGCTAAAGGTATCGCACAGGTAGCATGGCAGGTGGAGACCAGTAAAGAAGGAATTATCGCCAGTGTCAGAGGCAACCTGAGAGTAAACCGGGTACCCTGCCCGGCTCTGGAGTCAACTGAAACTGTACCATTGAGTGCTTCTACATTGGTCTTGACCACATCAAGCCCCACTCCCCTGCCAGATAATTCTGTAATCTTCCTGGCAGTGGAAACACCTGAAGCAAATATTAGATTGACTGCTTCTTCATCCGTCATTTTATCAGCAGCTTCCCTGGTTATGATCTGCTTCCTTATCGCAGATTCTTTTACCAGTGCTGGATTAATGCCTTTACCATCATCCACGACGGTGATTACGATGTTATCTTCTTCATGATATGCAGACAACCTGATAGTACCAGTTTCCGTCTTTCCGGCGGCTTTCCTTTCTTCTGCAGTCTCAATGCCATGATCGATGGCATTTCTGAGTAAGTGCATTAATGGATCACGCAGGTGCTCTATCACACTGCGATCAACCTCTGTCTCTTCTCCTTCAACAATGAAATTGACTTTTTTACCCATTTTGCGAGCCAGATCTCTGACCATTCTGGGCAGGGTATTAAACATAATTTCAATTGGCAGCATGCGGATATTCATGATATCCTGCTGTAGAATGCTGACGATCTTGCCAATCTGGGAAAGGCTTTCACTTAAATTCTGGATCAATTCATCATCAGGATATCTTTCACCAAGTGTCTTGCCAATTGAAGCAATGCGGTTACGATTAATCACAAGTTCACCAATCTGCTCCATCAGAGCATCCAGACGACTTACATCTACTCTGACTGTCTGATTTTGAGATTCTTTCCTTGTATAACCCGTTTCTGAACCGCCTGATTCGAAGCCCTGAGCCCTGATCTCACCGCTTTTTTCTGCTTCAGGTTTTTGAACCTGAGCCTCGGTTGAGATTACAACCTCTTCCACCTCTTCCACAGTATTTATCAATTCCCTGATTGATTGATCATTCAGCTTTGAAGCAAATACCAGCTCAAGTTCGGGACCACCCTTCCCTTCATCTATTTCTTTCAAAGGGGGATTCGACCGGATTATGCGTCCTCTTGAAATCAGAATCTGTATTATCTGGAAGCAACGTACGCCGGTCCAATCTGAATCCTTTTTGAGATTTACCTTCAGGTAATAAGTAGTTCCCGCCTCGCTCTCAGGTGTGCCGGAAGAGATACTCTGGCCAGGAGATTGGCTTTCCACTTTTTTCGCGTCTGACCCGCCATCATGCGCCATTACTTTTTCCAGATCAGCGATCAAGGATTTAACATCCACTTCCGAGGGTTCTTGAGTCACCAATTCCTCTTTTAAGGCTCTCATGGCATCCAGACCATTAAGCAGTGCATCTACAACGCCCGGGCTTACCATGAGTGTTCTTTTTCGAACCCTGTCCAGGACATTCTCCATCGCATGGGCAAGCTCTGACATTCGATGATGACCAATCATCGCTGAAGAACCTTTCAGGGTGTGAGCTGCCCTGAAAATATCCTGCAGCAACTCCGTATTATCAGCTTCTTTTTCTAATCTGATGAAGTCCTCATCAAGTAGCTGAAGTAACTCATCTGCCTCAAGCAAGAATAATTTGAGGTCTTCCTGGGTTATTCCATCCGCCAGTTCCACTCTATCCTCTCCTTATCCCGCAGACATTCTCCTTAAACCAGAAGCAGGGTGATTTCCCTTCAACCTGACTCATCCAGGGCTCAAGTTTATTTCTGGACAGGTCATCGTCAACCCTCTATCGTTGACTTTTCGGCACCGGCTAAACGATTCTGTAACGAAGGTAATGAGGTGATATTAGATTCCTTCGATAACAGTTTATCGAGATCCAGCAAAATCACCATTTTATCTTCAACTTTGGCAATGCCAGTCAGATAATCAGACTCTTCATCCGCAATAATGTCTGAAGTAGCTTCAATTGATTCCTGAGGAATCCGTTTCACTTCTGTCACTGCATCCACAATAATACCGAGGATAGTGCCCTTGATATCCACCACAACTATGCGACCGTTCTTTCCCCTTTCACCCCCTTCCAATCCGAACTTTTTGCCCATATCGATAATAGGGATCACTTTACCTCTCAGATTGATTACTCCCTCCACATAAGCCGGTGCTCTGGGAACTCTTGTAACAGGCTGCATGCGAATTATTTCGTGTACAGCCGCAATATCCACTCCATATATTTCGTTTCCAAGTTTAAACAAGACAACCTGTTTTTCACTTACAACTGCACCCTTGTTCATCACTTTCCACCTCTCGTAAACCTGATTGAATCAGGGTACCATCACCACTCACATGGCGACGGTACCCGTTCAAGAAATCTCAGGCTACTTTTACTTCTTCAGGCCTGGTGCTCTCCTTCCTGCTGGTTGCCACTCCCCGTCCCCCAAGATAGAATCTTGAAGCCAGCTGTTGCAACTCGCGAGCCATATTAGACAGGGATTGAGAAGATGCCACGACCTGTTGAACCTGTGCACTCATCTCTTCTGCAGAAGCAGACATTTCTTCTGCAGCAGCACTGTTTTCTTCAATGGTAGCAGCGACAGTACTGGCAGAATCGCTGACCTGCAACTTACTGGAAGCCATCTGTCGAGCAGCACTGGCATTTTGCTCGGCTACCTTGCTTACTCCATCGATAACTTTTACCATCTGGGTAGCTGATGAACTCATCTCCTGGGCTGCTGCTGAAATCTGTTCTACCTGTGAAGTCATGCTGTTGATTGCGTTCATAATTTGAGTTAATGCAATGCCAGCTTCATTTGCCAGTCTGGAGCCATCTTCAGCCTGTTTTGCTCCTTCCATTGAGGCGTTGATCGATTCCGCTACTCCTTTTTGCACTGAACTCACCAGCGCAGCAATCTCTTTGGTTTCTTTTGCAGTCCTCTCTGCTAATTTCTTAACTTCATCAGCAACCACGGCGAAGCCCCGTCCCTGCTCTCCGGCTCGAGCTGCCTCGATGGCAGCATTCAAAGCCAGGAGATTGGTTTGAGCAGCTATATCATCGATGACTGAAATCATGCCCCCGATTTCTTCTGAGAATTTTCCAAGCTGGGCAATCTTCCTGGCTACATCCTGCATGGTAGCATTGATCCTGCCCATTCCCTCAATAGTTTTCTCAACTGTTGCAGAACCGCGCTTCGCCACGTCGGTAGCCTGTGTTGCATGATGGGCAGCTTCCTGGGCACTGCTGGCAGTTTGCTCGGCTGCACTTGAGACCTGCTGAACAATACCGGTAGCCTGTTCAATAGCTTTAACCTGCTCCTGGCTGCCCTGGGCTACAATATCAATAGCCCTGGAAAGCTCATCAATTGCATGCTTTACTTCACCTATGCCTTTTGTCTGTTCTTCAGAACCTCTGGCAATCTGTTGACTGACTGCAGCAATCTGGTTAGTGGCCGATCCAGATTGTTCTGACGCATTTGCTAACTGGGCGCTTGCTGAAGCAAGAGCATTGGCGTTATCCTGCACTTTCTTCACCATCTGGTTTAAATTGATTACCATCTTCTCAAAAGCCAGACCCAGTGAATCCTTATTGGATTTAGGGGTAACCTGAACAGTCAGATCACCGGCAGCGATTCTTTCGGCAGCTACGGACATCTCTTTGAGATAACGGACTACTCTGGAAAGAGAATCGGCCATATCTCCGGTTTCATCATTGCTTTTTACTTTTAACTCAATTTCAGTATTACCGGTAGCAAGCTGGTCGGCTGCTCTGGCAACTTTCCGGATATTTTTGGAAATCGAACGAGAGAAGAAGAAAACCGCCAGTATACAAATCAGAGCAACCGCTCCTCCGATGATCAGATACCGATTTCTATCTGCATTCATCTGAGCAATCACAGCCGTCGTGAAATCACCAGTACCAATCACCCATTCCCAGGGTTGAAAAGCCTCAATGTAACCCAATTTCTGCTGATAATTATTGCTCTGCCCATCCGGGGACCACTTATAAGTGTAATACCCTTTTCCTTCAGATTTGGCTAATTCAACCATCTCAACAAAAATAGCCCTGCCATCTGCATCTTTAAATTCCTTTAAATCCTGTTTCTCCAGTTCGGGTCTGGATACTTCCAGAATCATCACAGGCTGATAATCAATGATCCAGAAATAGTCCTGACTGCCACCGCCATATCTCAGATTCCTGATCTGGGTCATAGCCATGATCTGGGCAGCACCTCGAGGTAAATTCCCCTCAAGTTCCTGCTGATAATAGTTGTTGATGATGCTCATAGCTGCCTGGACAGAGTTTTTCAGCGAATTCTTTTTTTCCAGCATCAGCGAATTTTGTATTTGAGGCGAGATATAACCCAGAATCAGGGCAAGAAAAACTGCGACGATGCCTAAAGGCACAAGCATCATCTTCCACTGAATGCCAATTTTCATTTTTCTTCCGGTTTTGCCTGGTTTGCCCAATCCCATATTGTCTCCATCCCTCCTCACAGTATATACTTTCCCTGCTGGTGTTTTGCAGGTGTTGTCTCATTTCAAGCTTCATATATTTCTGATAATTGAGTAAAGTTGTTATCGGACATACTTTTACGATCTCTCATGTCATCTAAACGTCTGTACACTAAATTAACGTACTTATGCACGTAGGTAAATCACTCCAAGGTACCAATAATACCTAGGAGCTAAGTACTATCTCGTAATTTTTATCGGTAAACTGAGCCTGCCAATTGAAAATACAGCACTACTGCAAATTAAAGATGGCGGTGATCGTTGTGTTTTCTCTGATAGTAATTTTGTTATCGGTAATTTGAGGACTGAAACCAGCAAATACAGAACCTGTCCCTGGCACGGGGATCAGGGTGACTTCGTCCCCATAATGATAGGTCGGTTTTTGCGGTGATAATTCGACAGAGCCTGTTCCATTTCCGTCATAATTTATGTTAAGCACATATTCATTAGGCGCAAAAACAGCAGAAATATTGCGATCCCCTGTTACCACAAGTGTTGTACTGGGTGAATAAGGATCAGCAACATTCCCGTTATCAACAATCCAATTAACAAAATGATATCCCGCATTAGCAATGGCAGTAACCGTGACTGGAGTACCTTCTTTATATTGATTGCTACCTCCGACGCCCTGGGGATTGAGCGAAATGGTACCATATGGGCTGGCAATTACCGATATCCTGTACAATCTGGCAAAATTAGCCGTGATACTGGCATTACCAGTGATAGTTATGGTTGTGCTGGCTGAATTTGGATTGGCAATGTTGCTAACGCCATCTCCAGTCCAGCCAGTGAAAATATAACCCGGGCTGGCAATAGCATTTAAAGGAACTACTGAACCTGCATTATAAACATATTTCACCCCGCCGGGTATCGTTACAGTCCCACCTGTACTGGTATTGACTGTAAGAGTATAGGTTCGGATGAAATTGGCAGTGATTGTATAGTTATTCTTCATAATGATGGTAGTACTGGCAGATGTCGGGCTATCTATCGTGGCGATATCCCCAGTCCAGCTCAGGAACCCGTAGCCCTCTTCAGGAACTGCTTCAAGATCGATGGCAGTTCCCTCTTTACAGGTAAAACTGCCTTCCCCGGGCTGGACTACACTTCCTCCAGCTACGGCTTTTATCGTCAGTGTGTAAATTTTGTATGTTTTGATGAATTTAGGAGTCAAAACGGTATCTTTTACCAGTGTAATCCTGGTACTCGCAGCAGCAGGATCAGATAACACATTGCTATCACAAACCCATCCCCCGAAAACATAACCGCTATCGGGCACCGCCTGTACTTCCAGATTTGTTCCTTCTGGATAAGTGAACTCTCCCTCGCCCGGTTTGATAACCCAACCTCCGGCAGCAGAATTGATCTTTAATTTACAGATGTAAACAAAGTTAGCAGTGATGGTGCAATTGTTTTTGATCGTAATAGTTGTAGTCGCTGACCGGGGATCAGCCATCGTAGCAATATCGCCAGTCCAGTTGACAAACTGGTACCCGGCATCCGGTTTTGCAGAGACCTCAACTACCGAGCCAGCTGGATAGGCATGCGTGGACTCACCTGGTTTAAGAATAGATCCACCTTTGGAACGAATAGTCAGGATATAAGTCTGCACGAAATTGGCAATCAGTGTACAATCGGATTTAAGCGTAATTGTAGTGCTGGCAGATTTTACATCTGCTACATTTTCTATATCACCAGTCCACCCGGTAAAAGCATAGCCTGAATCTGGAACGGCCAATAGTTCTATCACCGTCCCTGCAGGATAAGCCCCTGTCAGCTGCGATGGAGTAGAAATTGTACCACCTTTTGTACTCTTGATAGTAAGATTAAAGGTTTGGATTGACGACGGTGTTGGTGTTGAACTGGGAGATGGAGAAGCAATCGTCCCGGAATTATTCGTCGCACTTAGCACCGGCTCTCCGGGAGCTTCACCAGGTTTGATTGTAATCTCGTAACCCGCTCTAACAAGAACCTCTTTTCCTGCAGCACTTACGGAGACAATCCCATCCAATACTTTAATAAAGGTAGTCCCATCGGCATCTACTCGAGTCGTGAATTGAGTTCCTCTAACTGAAATTAAAGCCGCGGGAGTTTGAATCTGAAAACTGGAGTCAGGGTTAGTCAATTTTATTACCTGGCTGGTGGTTGTTCCTCTATCTTGCTTGATGAGTGCTCCAATTGAACCATTTTCAGATAAAGTGGCCTTTGTTATTTCCACCTCAGTGTCTGAATCCAGACTCAACCTGCTACCATCGGTAAATTTAATGATCGATCTGGAACTAGCTGCCGTTTTCAACCTGCTACCCGACACTAAAGTAGAGTTGTTGGTGGCAGCCTGCCAGCTTTTTTCGCCTGGCGTCTGAATTTGAGCGCTTCCAGCAGTGATACTGAGAGTACATACTGCCTGTCCCGCAGATGAACCTGAATTCAGGGTTTTTAAAATCCCACTTAATATCAGGGCTGCGGCAATAACGGATACGAAAATTGCTACTGTGGCAATAATTAATATTTTTGAATGGCGAAAAGTCTGGAAGATCCTCTTTAACGGACTTCCCTGTGCTACAACCTGGTCTTCTGTTTTTAGCACCTGAGATGTGGTCTCTTTTTTTTCAGGAGTTCGGCTGATCAGTGAGCGGAGTTTGCCGAAAACCCCCTGGGATGCATCGGGTTTCGACTGTCTGACTGGCTTCTCCTGCCTGTTCTTCAATATCGGCTCAATAGGTTTGACCTGTATCAATCCTGCAGGCAGACGTGAGATCCTCTGCTTCAGATCATCGGGAAAGCTTTTTTTGAATTCGCCATCAGCCTGTGCCAGAGCTCTTTCCTGGATGCCCAACCCAATTTTTATAAGTGGTTCAAGGATATTTTTGTATCTGGCATATTTATAGAGACAGCGCACAATTGATTCGCCAGCAGAAATACGCATGAAGCAATCATCCAGTAATTCCGGTAATTCTTTAGCTATCTTTATCTTTTCATCCTGTTTCTTCTGACTTAATAAAATTAGTGCCCTGGCTTGAATTTTTTTTACCATTGATTGGTTTAATCTGGTGATCTCGCTGATTTGCTGATTTGTAAGTCCCTGGATGAATTTAAACAGGATGACTTGTTTCTCAATAAATGGTAAAGTAGAAACAAACCGGGGATCTTCCAGCATATATGAGTAAGCTACCTGATAAAACCACAGACTGATATCGTGTTTTTCATTAATGGTTTTAACTTTTTTATAAGCTTCCAGAAAGATTTCCAGGATTAACTCTTGAGCAGTAGCCTGATCCCTTACCTGATAAAATACATATCTGTACAGCCGATCCAGATGGCTCTGGCATAACTGGATAAAAGCTTCAATCTCACCATTTTTTATTTTCCGGATTTTCTCTGTATCATCCTGGCTGATGGAAAATATCTCTTTTTCAATTATCGAGCGTATCTGCGATTCTATCCCGGATGTATTTGCGCTCATAATGATTTACCTTCTTCTTTTATCCCCGGATTAAAAACGATCAGCCAGTCTTTTCACTGGTCAAAATGCTTAAAATATTTATACCTGTCTGCTCTGTTTATGGGAGAGCAATTGCAACACCGTCTCCTGCAGCACCTGCATCTCATCCCGCCGCTTCATCAGCCCATCCAGCTCCATCAGACTCTTTATCAGATTACCCCTCACCTT
>Ga0101944_10003004_pt1 | contig 25016 bp, 16 predicted proteins | sample DewCreD2012metaG_FD_75245 | JGI IMG/M metagenome (GOLD analysis project Ga0101944, IMG submission 75245) | Hot spring sediment bacterial and archeal communities from British Columbia, Canada, to study Microbial Dark Matter (Phase II) - Dewar... ... | reverse complement strand
TCCATCATGTAGTTGAAGGGCGCCCAGGTCTGGGCCACGTCGCCCTGCCCGGAGAGGAAGGCGGAGAGGATGGCCGACTGCTCCATGTGGACGATCTTCACGTCGCTCTCCTTCAGGCCCAGTTTCTTCAGGTAGGCCACCACGGCGTAATGGCCGGTGGAGATGGTCGAGACCAGGAAGGTCCGCCCCTTGAGGTCCCGCTTGGGGTCTTTCAGCCAGGTGTTGAAGGCGTCCGGCCGGACCATCATGTTGTTGGTCACCGATTCGTCGTTGGAAATCGCGATCAGGGGCTGCTGGTATTTTACGCCCGCGAAGAGACAGGGCACCGTGCCGATGGCCCCCACATCCCACTCCCCGGCCTGCCCGGCTTCCACCTGGGGCATGCCGGAGACGAAATAATGGAAGGTGACTCGGATGCCGATCTCGTCCCACCATCCGAAGTTGGTGGCCAGGATCGTGGGCAGGGCGTGCATGCAGGGCTGATGGCTGGCCCGGACCAGGGGAAGCTCCTTCTGCTGGCCGAAGGCCGCAGGGGAGAGGGCCAGAACCGTGGCTGCCGCCAGGATGAACAGGAACATCTTCGGGAAACCCTTGCCTTTCATTGCTTTCTCCTTTCTCCTCCAGACGCGTTTTTTGACTCCGTCGCATTCTGCCTTTCGCGGGTCCGCGGGAGCCTCTCCTCCCACGCCCCCGCAGGGGGGGCCGGAACGGCGCCCTGCCGTTTCCATCCCCCCCTCCTCGCCTACAGGATGTGTTTCTCCAGAATCTCCGCCTTGATCAGAGCCCAGATGTCCCCTTTCAGGTCCAGGAACTCCTTCCGGTTCACCACGTCGTCGTAGCGCATCTGCCGCCGGTCGGGAAGGAGGTTGTCCCGGGTGATGGGGATGATTTTCTTGATCTTTCCCGGCCGCGCCGTCATGATCACCACCCGGTCGCCCAGGTAAATGGCCTCTTCCACGCTGTGGGTGATGAAGAGGACGGTCCGTTTTTCGGCCACGAACATTTCGCTCAGGTCTTCCTGCATGATGGTCCGCGTCTGCGCGTCCAGGGCGCCGAAGGGCTCGTCCATGAGGAGGACCTGAGGCCGGTTGGCGTAGACCCGGGCGATGGCCACCCGCTGTTTCATCCCCCCCGAGAGCTCGTGGGGATAGCGACCGAGGAGCTCCGGTCCCAGCCCGACCCGGCCCAGCACCTCGCGCGTCTTCGCCCGCCGCTCGGCCCGGCCGAGCGCGGCGTGGAGCCGGAGCGGCTCCTCCACGGTCTGCTGGACGGTGAGTCGGGGGTTCAGCGCCGCGGTCGGGTCCTGGAAGACGAGCTGGATGTCGCGCCGCAGGCGGCGCAGCGGCTCCGGCCCGAGTGCGGTGACCTCGACGCCGTCGAAGCGCACCCGTCCGGCCGAGGGCTCGGTCAGGCGCAGCAGGCAGCGGGCGAGCGTCGACTTGCCGCACCCCGACTCCCCCACCAGCGCGAACGTCTCCCCGGCCTCGACCGCGAACGAGACCCCGTCGACGGCGCGGACCGCGGGCCACCCGCGCCCCCGTCGCCCCGCGGCCGGTGAAGACCTGCGAGTATTTGTTCACCGCCGATTGCACGCGCCACTGCGCCCACAGCCCGAACAGCAGGGCCGGGATCGTAAAGACTAAGTAGAGCGGGTCAAAGAACATAAAAGGCATGGTATTCTCTCCGTCCGTAACTGGCGCACTTACCAGACTTGCATAGAGTATACAAAAGGATGTGTTAGTTTAATATCTCAGGCGATTAATGGCCGATGAGACCAGCCTGACAACCACCCCCTATTTCCCCGCCGGCAGGCGGCAGGATCGACTTCACCTATGCCTCCCTTCAATCGCTGGCGCCTGAGCCTCCTGGCGTTCGCCCTGGCGGCCTGCGTCGCTCCAACGCCCGCCGCGACCGCGCCGCCGGCCGCGCTCCCGTCGCCCATCATCCGGACCTCCACGCCCGTCCCCTCGGCGACCGCCAGCCCGGCGCCGCCGGCGACGGCGACCGGGACCGCCTCGCCGCCGCCCACGGCGACGGTCGCGCCGACCCCGGCCAGCCTCAACCCGCTCACCGGCCTGCCGCTGCCTGACCCGGCTGTGCTGAACCGCCGGCCGCTGGCCATCAAGGTCGCCCACTTCCCTCGATCCGTGCGCGAGCACCAGGTGGGGCTGTCATCCGCCGACAACGTCTGGGAGCACTACGCCGAGGGCGGTGTGACGCGCTTCACGGCCATCTTCTGGAGCCAGTCCCCGGAGAAGGTCGGCAACGTGCGCTCGGCGCGCCTGATCGACGCGCTGCTGGGCGACGCCTACCAGGCCGTGCTGGTGGCCTCCGGCTCGAGCACCGGCACCATGAACCGCCTGCGCGAGAACGAGGCCCTGTACCGGCGGATCGTGGCCGAGGCGACCGGCTACTCAGGGTGCCCGCTGCTCTGCCGCGAAGAGTCGGCGGCGCTCACCACCAACAAGCTGTTCACGTCGCCGGCCGCGCTGTGGCAGTTGGCGGCGGAGAAGGGCTTTGGGCCGCCGGAGGCGCTGACCGGCTACCCCTTCGACGCGACGCCGCCGGCGGCGGGCGCGTCGGTCACCACCCTGCATCTGGATTTCCAGTTGAATAACACCATCGCCGAATGGCGTTACGACGCCGCCTCCGGGCAATACGCCCGCTGGGTAGACACAAACGCGCTGCCGGAATTGGCGCCGCACGTGGACACGCTGAACGGCCAGGCGCTGACGGCCGCCAATATCGTCGTGTTATACGTCGCCCACGTCGCCAGCAACATCCGCGAGGCCGAGGGCGGCGCGCGCTATTTCAGTTACGACATCCAGATGACGGGGGACGGCCCGGCCCGGGTCTTCCGCGACGGGCGCATGTGGGAGGCGCGCTGGGTGCGCGCAGACGAGCCGGGCCGCCTGCCGAGCTTCCTGAACGCGGACGGCGCGCCGATCCCGCTCAAGCCGGGCGTGACGTGGTTCGAGGTCTTATCGGCCAACTCGCCGACGCAGGTTGACGAGGCGGCCGGCCGTTTCCAGGCCCGTTTCCGGGCGCCGAACCCGTTCCCGGCCACGCCGACGGCGACGCCGTAGGGCGGGCGGCTGTCCGCCCCTACGACTACGACGACGGCCCGCCCAACACCTGGCGCGCGGTCACCGGGTCGTCGGCGATGAGGCCGTCGGCGCCGAAGACGTTCAGGAACCGGTACGCCCAAACGCTCTCGACCCGCCCGAACCACACGAACACGCCGCGGCCCTCGCGGTGCGCCTGCCGGATGAGGCCGGGGTTGACCAGCACCGTCTCGGCCATCGGGCAGACATATTCGGCGTCGGCGGCCGGCCAGCTCACGTCCCAGTGGCCCCAGCCGTAGAGCGCGCCCAGCCGGGCCGAGGGCCGGAGCTGGCGCAGGCGGCGCAGGCAATCCCAGTCGAACGATTGCAGCACGCTGTGTTCCAGGTAGCCGGCGGCCTCCACCGCCTCCAGCACCCGCGCTTCGATGCCGGGGTACAGGTGCGGGGATTTCAGCTCGATCAGCAATTCCACCCCGGAGGCCTTCGCCAGCTCGATCAGTTCCGGCAACGTCGGGATAGACTCGCCCGCGCCGGCTTCGAGGCGGCGCAGCTCGGCCAGGGTGTGGTCCTTCACCCAGCCGCGGCCGGTGGTGGTGCGCTCGAGCGTCTCGTCGTGGATGATGACCGGCTCGCCATCGGCCGAGAGGTGGACGTCGCACTCCAACATGTCGGCGCCGACCTCCACAGCGTGGGCGAAGGCGGACAGGGTGTTCTCCGGCGCGTAGCGCGGGCCGCCGCGGTGGGCGATGACGCGCGTCCGGCCGAGCGGCGCGGTGCGGTTGGCGTAGTGGGCCAGGTAATAGGCGGCGGCCAGGCCGGCGCCCAGGCCGAAGGTCTGCATGAGGCGGCGGGATGTGGACATAGGTGAGGCTCTCCCTTGGCTGGCTGATTATCGCTCAGGTCTGTGCCGGCGGCTCAGGCCGGGGCGGGGCTTAGTCGCCCCCGCCTGGCGGCCAGGCGCCGCGCTGAAGAATCTTTCCAAAATCGTCATACACCCGATACGCTGTGAGCCAACCGGCCTGGGCGGATCGGCCCCGGCGCGGCTTCGGGCCTGCGCTCCACCTGCTGGTTGCGTGCGATCGGCGCCGGCCGATCTAGCAGAAGATGATCTGCCCGCGCTCCGGGCCGACTGAGACCAGGGTGACGGGTACACCCGTCAGTTCCTGGAGGCGCAGAAGATAGCGGCGCGCGGCTTCCGGCAAATCGCCCAGCGACCGGGCGCCGCTAATCTCCTCGTCCCAGCCCGGCATGTCTTCATAAACGGCCTGGAACGGCGCCAGGTCGGTCGGCCCGAGCGGGAGCTCGGTGTAAGTCATGCCGGCCGCGACGTAGGCCGCGCATAGCCGGATCGTCTTGAGGCCGGAGAGCACGTCCAGCTTGGTGAGCGCCAGCTCGGTCAGGCCGTTGACGCGGATGGCATAGCGCAGCAGCACCAGGTCCAGCCAGCCGCAGCGGCGCGGTCGGCCGGTGGTGGTGCCGAACTCATCCCACGGGTTGGCGCCGGTGCCGCGCAGCCGCTCGGCCTCCGGCCCGAACGCCTCGGTCGGGAAGGGGCCTTCGCCCACGCGCGTCTGAAAGGCCTTGGTGACGCCGATGACACGCCCGACGAACCTGGGACCGACGCCCAGGCCGCTGAAGGCGCCGCCGGCCGCCGGCGACGAGCTGGTGACGTAGGGGTACGTCCCGTGGTCGATATCCAGCAGTGTGCCCTGCGCGCCCTCGGCGATGACGCGCGCCCCGGCGCTCAGGCGTTGATGCAGATACAGCGAGGTGTCGGTGAGGTAGGGCGCCAGCCGTTGGGCGTGGCCGGCGTACTCGGCGGCGACGGCGTCCGCGTCGAGCGGCGGCCGGTTATAGAGTTTTTCCAGGACGATGTTGGTCTGGCGGATGTGGCCGGCCACCTGTTCGGCCAGGTCCTCCGGGCGGAGCAGCCGTTCGGCGCGCAGGCCCTGGCGCGCAGCCTTGCTGGTGTAGGCCGGGCCGATGCCGCGCCCGGTGGTGCCGATCCGGCCCCCGGCGCGGGCCGCCTCCTCGGCCTGGTCCAGGGCGATGTGCGCGGGCGTGATCAGGTGGGCGGCCGCCGAGACCTTGATGCGGGCGGGGGAGGTGTCCAGGCCGTAGCCGGCCAGCATGTCGATCTCGGCCAGCAGGCGGGCCGGGTTGATGACCATGCCGTTGCCCAGCACGCCGACCACGCGCGGCTGGAGGACGCCGGACGGCAGCAGGTGCAGCTTGAAGACCTGGCTCCGCCCGTCGCGCGCCGCCACCGTCACCGTGTGCCCGGCGTTGTCGCCGCCGGAGTAGCGGGCGACCACGTCCGCCTGCTCGGCCAGCAGGTCCGTGATGCGGCCCTTGCCTTCATCGCCCCACTGGGCGCCGACGAGGATATCGAGCGGCATGAAGTGGACTCCTCACCTCACTCCTCCCCACCCCGGCTGGAGGCGGGTGAGGTCAATACGCTCCGTTTCCGAACAAGACGCGCGGGATGGTCCGCAGCAGGATCACAAAATCCAGCCCCAACGACCAGTTTTCAATGTAGTAGATGTCCAGCAGGCACATCTCGTCGAACGTCAGGTCGCTGCGGCCGGAGACCTGCCACAGGCCGGTGAGGCCCTGCGGCGCCTCGAGCCGCTGGCGGTGCCACGAGCTCTGATACTGGGCCACCTCCTGGGGCAGGCCGGGGCGCGGCCCCACCAGGCTCATCTCGCCGCGCAGCACGTTGATGAACTGCGGCAGCTCGTCCAGGCTGGTGCGGCGCAGCAGGCGGCCCAGGCCGGTGAGGCGCGGGTCGTGCTTGATCTTGAACAGCGGCCCGCTGGCCTCGTTGTGGGCGCGCAGCCGGTCCTGCTCCTCCTCCGCGCCCTGGCGCATGGACCGGAACTTGTAGATGGTGAACGGCCGGCCGCCCTCGCCGATGCGCGTCTGCCGGAACAGCGCCGGGCCGGGCGTCTCGAGTTTGATGAGCAGCGCGATGAGCAGCATCGGCAGGCCCATCACCAGAAGCACCAGCGCGGCGACGAAGGCGTCCAGCGCGCGCTTCACCACGCGCCCGACGCGCGAGATGCTGGCCTCCTTGATGCCGACCAGCGGGATGCCGCCGATGTCGTCCACGTCCAGGCGGCTGAGCGAGAGCTGGAAGAGGTCGGGCACCACGCGCGCGCGCGCGCCCAGCCGCTCGCAGACGCGCACCAGGCCCACGATTTTGCGCTGGTACATCCAGGGCAGGGTGATGATGACGCTGTCCACACGCTCGCGCCGCAGGAGGGTCTCCACGTCGTCCAGCCCGCCGAGCGATTTGAAGCGGCCGAGCTCGGTTTTGGCCGGGTCGTCGTCCACGAAGCCGACGATCTCGTAGCCGAGCCCCGGCTGGGCGACGATGGTGCGCATCACGGTGCGGCCGAGCTCGCCGGCGCCGACAATCAAAACGCGCGCCACGCCCACCCCGCGCCGGCGCAGGTAGAGGCGCGCCAGACGCTGGATCAGGCGCGCCAGCCCGAGCAGGGCGATGGTGAGCACGATGGCCCACAGGATCAGCCCGCGCGAGTAGACCAGCGGCCGGATGAAGAAGACGACGGCGAAGAAGATCACGCCGACGGTGGTCGTGGCGTTGACGATGCGGTACAGCTCGGTGAACCAGCTCCCGCCGCGCGGCGGCGTGTAAGCGCCGTCGACGGCCAGGAAGATCACCATCAACGCGGTGAAACCGAGCTGGAAAGGCAGATAGGCGCTGTAGGGGGCCTGGAAGGCGTCCAGCACCGGCACGAACAACTCCAGCGTGTAGCGCATGACGTAGGCCAGCGCGAACGCGGCGTTGATCAGCCCGATGTCGGCCAGGACGGTGAGCGCCAGGGCGCGGTTGAGTTTCATCAGATGACAGACGGCAGACAACCGACGACGGACGGCCGACGGCGGATGAGTTTAGTGTTCGGCTTTCGTCCGGCGTCCTTCGTCTTCAAGCGCCAGGCGATAACTGCGCGCCGTGCTGGCGGCGGTCGCCGACCATGTGAAGCGGGCGGCCTGGGCCGGGCCGCGCGCGCCCAGTTCACCACGATCCGCCAGCGCCCGCCGCAACGCCTCCGCCAGGGCGTCGACATCCTGCGGCGGGACGAGCAGGGCGGCGGCGCCCCCGGCCTCGGGCAGCGAGGAGACGTTCGACGTGACCACCGGCCGGCCGCAGGCCAGCGCTTCGGCTACCGGCAGGCCGAAACCCTCAAAGGAAGAGGGATAGGCGAAGACCGCGGCCGCGTTATACCACAACGGCAAGTCTTCTGCCGGGACGAAACCCGGAAAGTGGACGCGGTCGTTCAGGTTAAGCGCCTCCACCTGCCGGAACAGGTCGGTGTAGAACCAGCCGCGGGCGCCGGCCAGCACCAGGTGGACCGTTGGCGCCAGGCGCGCAAACGCGGCCAGCAGCGCGCCCAGATTCTTGCGCGGCTCCAGCGTGCCCAGATACAGGATGAAACAGGTCGGCAGGCCCGCCCGAGAACGGAAGGCCTCGACCTCGGCGCGCGGCAGCGGCCGGAACCGCGCCTCCACGCCGGGATAGGCGACGTCCACGCGCCCGGCCGGGATTCCGAGCAGGCGCACCACGTCGTCCCGCGTGCTCTCCGAGATCGCAATCACGCGCCGCGCCCGCCGGCAGGAAGAGGCGGTCAGCGCCGACAGGTACAGCCTTTGCGCGGCCGGGAACTTCTCTGGCATCCGGCGAAACGAGAGATCGTAGACGGTGACCACGGCCGGCGCGGGATTGAGCAGCGGCGACGCGAAAGCGAGCGAATGCAGCAGGGCGGGCCGCAGCCGGAGCAGCGCCAGGGGCTGGACGAGCTGCTCCCACAGGACGCGCACCGCCGGCCGATGAGTGGGCCAGCGACTCGTCTGCACCCGGGCGCGGGCCAGGGGCGGCCGGCCGCTGAACGCCGCCGGCCCGGCAAAGACCGTGAAATCGAAATCGGGCGCGGCGTCGGGCAGTTGGTGAAGCAGGTTGTTGATGTATTGGTGAATCCCGGCGCTGCGGTACGACGCACCCCCAAAGAGTAGGTGCGCGTTCAGCGCGACGTGCGGCATAAAACGATTATAGCTGATTGCGGGCGGCGCAGGGCAGATCGCAGACGGCCGATTACCGGTGACCGATCGGCGCGAGGTCAGGGATTGTGCGGCCGCGCCAGCTGGACGAGCGCCACGCCCAGGCCGGCCAGGGCCAGGCCGGCGATCTCTTTGCCGGTCAGCGCCTCGCCCAGGAAAAGCCAGGCCAGGACCGCGATCTGGATCAGCAGGGTGCTGTTGAGCAGGCTGGACTCGGATGCGGTGAGCGCGCGCAGCGTCTGGTTCCACAGGGTGAAGGCGAGCGCCGTGTTGACGACGGCCAGCCAGGCCACATAGAACCAGTGGATCGGGCGCAGCGCCGGCCACCCCTCCAGCCCGAGGCCGAGCGCCAGCAGCGCCGCCGAGCCGATCCCCATACTCACGCCGGTGACGGTAACGGCGTCCAGGTCCCGCCCCCGGTTGACATGCCGACCCAGGATGGACGAGAGCGCGTTGGCCAGCGTCCCGCCCAGCGCGACCCCCAGCCCGAACGTCTGCTCACCCGTGAGCGTGAGCGGGAGGAAGTAGATCAGCACGCCGGCCAGGTTGACGGCCACGCCGGCCCACTGCCATCCGGTCGGGCGCTCGGCGAGCAGGCCGACGCCCAGCGCCGTGACCAGGGCCGTGGTGAAGTTGAGCGTCAGGCTGACGGCGGCGGCGGGCAGGTGCTTCAGGCCCACGAACTGCGCGCCCTGCGTGGCGGCGTAGTACAGCAGGCCGAGCGCGGCCAGCGCCAGCCAGCGGCGGGCCGGCAGACGCCGCAGGGCCGCCAGGCGCTCCGGCCGCAACATGAACGGCAGCAGGCACAGGCTGGCCGCGGCGTAGCGCAGGCCGGCGAAGGCCAGCGGCGGCAGGTCGGCCAGGCCAAACTTGATGATGACCCAGGAGGTGGACCACAGAAAGGTGACGAATAGGGCCAGCCCGATGGCGCGCCCGCGCGGGGTCATTTCCCGGCCGCCAGCGAGCGGTAGACGGCCACGGTCTGCTCGGCGATCTTCTGCTGAGTGAAGTGCGCCAGCACGCGCGCGCGGCCCTGCTCCGCCAGCCGGGCGCGCAGGACCGGGTCGTCGCGCAGCGCGCGCAGGTGCGCGGCCAGCGCTTCCGCGTCGTCCTCGGGGAAGACCAGGCCGGCGTCGCCGATGACGTTGGGCAGCTCGCCCGAATCCGAGCCGACCACCGGCACGCCGCAGGCCATGGCCTCGATCAACACGCGCCCGAACTGTTCCTTCCAGTTAGGCCGCGTGCGAGACGGCAACACCAGGGCATCGAACTGCGCCAGCAGCGCCGGCATCTGCGTCGACGGCGCCATCCCCTCCAGCGTCACGCGGCCTTGCAGCCCGAAGTGCCTGATCATGTTCTCCAACAGCCCCCGCTCCGGCCCGGCGCCCACGATCCGCACGCGCACGCCCGGCGTCTGCGCGGCGGCCAGGAGCAGCAGGTCCACGCCTTTCTCCGGCACCAGCCGGCCGGCGTAGCCCACGGTGACCTCACGTCTCACTCCAGCGTTCGGCCGCGCAGCGGCCGCCGCCGGGGCGGGGGGGGAGGCAAAGATCTCCGGATCCACCCCAAACTGCGGGATGACGTACAACGGGCCGCGATAACCCTTGGCGCGCCAGACCTCGGCGGCGGCCTGGTTGCCGGCAATCCCGGCGTCGGCGCGGGCCAGCACGTCGCGCTCGATCCAGTTGAACGGCGGCGGGTAGCGGCGCAACAGGTTCTGCCAGGAGAAGAACACGGTCCGCGCCCCGTGGCGCGCCGCCAGCCGCAGCGCGTGCCAGGTGGCCAGGTTGTACGGCTCCTCGTCGATGTGGACGAGGTCGGGCTTCAGCCGGACGACCAGTTCGCCGAAGCGCGGGTAGACGTGCAGGTGAAAGTTGCCGTTGAACCAGATCGGCGTCACGACCAGGCCGTATCCCTGCGTGTGCGCGCGTTCCAGCGTGAGCACGCCGCGTTCGTCGCGCCACTCGGGCGGCACGGCCACGGTCAGGTCTACGCCCAGCGCCGCAATCAACTCGAGCTTGCGCTGGTAGGCGCCGACGACGCAGGCCTTCGACAGCATCAGGACTCGCATGGGCCGAGTATAGACCGAGTTGTCCCAGGTCAGAAAGGTCAAACCGAAAGCGCGTTCACAGGCCGGCTGGTTTAGCACGAGTTAGAAACGCCCGGCATGGGCGACAAAACCTGCGTCCGCCACCGCTGCCTGGGCAAAAGAAAGCAGAGAATCACGGGTCGCTTTGTTATATACTCGACTCGAGCCTGGTTCACCTGGCCCAATCCAATAACTTGCAAGGGGAAATCTTATGCGCCGCCAAATCGCGCTCCTGACCCTCCTGGTATTCGCAGTGGGTATCGTGCTGCGTCTGGAGTCGGCGGCGGCGGCCCCGCCTTCCAGCCTGCAATTCGACGGCGCCAACGACATCGTCCGGACGGCCAATCTCCCTCTGTTGACTCAGTTCACGGTGGAGGCCTGGGTCAAGCGCACCGCGGACGCGGGCACCTGGCAGACCTTCCTGTCGGACGCCAACAGCAGTTATTCCCAGGCGATGTTCACGCTGTATGTGGACGGGGGCAGCCGCGATTGCTCCGGGGTGAGCGATCAGTTCGCCTTCTACCAGGCCAGCGGGAGCTCCCTCCAGTGTTCGGGCGTCACCGCCGCGCCCGGCGTCTGGTATCACGTCGCCGTCTCGCGCGATGCAAACGGCGCGCGCCGGCTCTTCGTGAACGGCGTACTGCGCAGTACGCAGACCAACAGCCCCGCGCCCACCGACAGCTCCGGCGTGCTGACCTTTGGCCGCGCCGGGGACTTCGCCGGCGAGTATTTCGCCGGCCTGATCGACGAGGCGCGTCTCTCGAACGTCGCCGTCTACACGGCTGACTTCGCGCCGCCGGTTGCGCCGCTCAACGCCGAGGCCGGCACGATCGCCCTCTGGCATTTCGACGAGGGCGCGGGCCAGACGACGACGGACGCCTCCGGCAACGCGCGCACGGGCATCTTGGGGACCAGCGCCTCCGCCGACTCGGCCGACCCGGCCTGGTCCACCGACAGCCCGATCGGCGCCGCGCCGTCCACACCCACAGCCTCCGCGACCGCCGTCGCCACGCCCACGGCGACGGGCACGGCGACGGCCACAGCCACCCCTACGGCCACGCCCGCCGCCAGCGTGACGCCGACGGATGGCGCCACGTCGCCGGCGGCGACGCCCACAGCCACAGCTTCTACGACGCCTGCGGCGACCGACCTGGCCTCGGTCACGCCGACCCCCAGTCTGACGCCGCTGCCTTCCGAGGTCGGCTACGCGTTGCGCTTCTTCGGCAACGGGCAGAACGACATCGACCGGGTCAAAATCCAGATCGACGACCCGGCGAACACCAACCCCGGCCCGCCGGCCGATGTCGGCGCCCAGGACTTCACGCTCGAGTTCTGGATGAAGGCCAACGCCGCCGACAACCCGGCCGCGGCCGTCGCCTGCGGCGCGAACAACAACTGGATTTTCGGCCACGTGGTCATCGACCGGGACCGCTTCAACCAGGACCGCAAGTTCGGCCTGTCGCTCGCCGGGGGCCGCGTGGTCTTCGGCGTCGCCGGGGAAGGCGCGGGCAGCCTGACGTTGTGCGGCGTGACGCCGGTGCTGGACGGCCAGTGGCATCACGTCGCCGTGCAACGCCGGCGCTCGGACGGCTGGTTGTGGTTGTACGTGGACGGCCTCCTGCAGGCGCAGGCCGATGGCCCGGACGGCGACATCTCGTACCCGGATGACGGCGTCCCCGGCAACTTCTGCGGCGGACCGTGCACGAACAGCGACCCGTATCTGGTCTTCGGGGCCGAGAAGCACGATGCCGGCCCGGAGTATCGGTCTTACAACGGCCACCTGGACGAGGTGCGCCTGTCCAACAGCCTGCGCTACAGCGCCGACTTCACGCGGCCGGCGCAGCCGTTTATGCCGGACGCGGCGACGGTGGCGCTCTATCATTTCGACGAGGGCGCCGGCGACATGATCGGCGACACATCCGGGGCGGCAGGCGGGCCGAGCCACGGCGTGCGCCGTTTCGGCGGCAGCCCGGCCGGGCCGCTCTGGGTCGTCGATTCGCCTTTCCCGCCGCCCACGGCCACTCCCACGCCGACCGACTCGTCCCCGCTCACGCCGACCGCCACGGACGCGCCGGCGGCTTCGGAGACTCCGACGGGCACATCCACGGCGACGAGCGCGCCATCGCCCACGGCCACGGCGCCGCCATCGTCCACAGCAACCGCCACCGCGCCGCCGTCCTCGACGCCCACCCGGACGGCCACGCCGACCTCGGGGACGCCGGGCCCGGCCCAACTGGGCCAGTGGACCGCGCCGATAACCCTGCCGCTGGCGCCCGTCCACCTGATCCTGCAGACGACCGGCGAGTTGTTGATGTTCGACGAAGAGGACGGCGGTCTGTCGGCCACGCTCTGGGACCCGGTCGCCAACACCTTCACCGCGGTGCCGAACACGCAGACCTACCTGTTCTGCGCCGGGCACTCCCTCCTGGCGGACGGGCGCACGATCACGATCGGCGGCCACCTGGGGCCGAACTATTACGGCCTGCCGGACACCAACTTCTTCGACCCGGCCGCCCGGTCGTGGACGCGCATGGCCGACATGGCCTATCCGCGCTGGTACCCGACCTCCACCACGCTGCCCGACGGCCGCGTGCTGGCGATCAGCGGCTGGATCACGACCCAGTCGTTGGCCGATGTCCCCGAGGTCTACGACCCGGCCACCAACACCTGGACCGCGCTCACGGCTGCGACCCGCTATAACCCGATGTACTCGTTCATGCTGGTCGCGCCGGACGGCACGGTCTTCAACGCCGGCCCGGACATCTCGACCCGGAGCCTGAACGTCGCCGCGCAGACCTGGACCAACGTCGGCAACAGCTTCATCACCGGGCACAGCGCCGTGATGTACGCGCCCGGCCGGGTGATGAAGTCCGGCACGTTCGGGGACCCGGATGACCCGGCCTCGTCCGTCCACGGACGCACGGTCGTGATCGACCTCAACCAGCCCGCGCCGGCCTGGCGCGAGGTGGCGGCGATGGCCTCGCCGCGCGCTTATCACAACCTGGTCCAGCTGCCCGACGGCACGGTCCTGGCGGTGGGCGGCGAACGGACGGCCATCGGCAACAACGTGAGCCAGGCCGTCTACACGACCGAGCTATGGAACCCGCAGACCGAGACCTGGACGACGATGGCCAGCCTCCAGCGGCCGCGCCTCTACCATTCCACCGCGCTGCTGCTGCCGGACGGCCGGGTCGTGTCCGCCGGCGGCTACTTCCCGCCCTACGTCGAGCGCAACGCCCAGATCTACTCGCCGCCCTATCTTTTCCGGGGCCCGCGGCCGACCATCCTCTCGGCGCCGGCGTCGGTCGGGTACGGGGCGGCGTTCACGGTGGAGACGAACGAGGCGGCGGGCATCGCCTCCGTCTCGCTCATCCGTCTGCCGTCCACCACCCACGGGTTCGATCAGAACCAGCGCTTCGTCCCGCTGACGTTCCAGGCCGCCGGGAATGCGCTGACTGTTCAATCCCCGGCGAACGCGAACCTGGCGCCGCCCGGTCACTACATGCTCTTCATTGTGGACGGCGCGGGCGTGCCGTCCGTCGCCAGCCTCGTGCGCCTGGACGCATCCGCGCCGCCGCCGGCCAGCCCCACGCCCACCACGCCGCCGGCGTCGTCGCCGACCAACACGCCGGGCGCGCCCCCGACGGCGACGAATACGCCCACGGCCTCCCGCACGGCGACGAGCACGCCGACCGCCACGACCGCGCCGTCGGACCTGATCTTCGCCGACGGGTTCGAGAGCGGGAACCTGAGCGCCTGGTCGGCCAGCGTCGTCGACGGCGGCGACCTGAGCGTGGCGGCTGCCGCGGCCCTGGTCGGCGGCCAGGGGCTGCAGGCCGTCCTGGATGACAACGTCTCCCTGTATCTGACCGACGACCGGCCGGCGGCCGAGACGCGTTACCGCGCCCGCTTCTATTTCGACCCGAACACCATCGCCATGACGAACGGCGACGCCCATTTCCTGTTCTACGGCTACGCGGGCACGTCGACTCTGGTCACGCGCCTCGAGTTCCGGCGCAGCAGCGGCGTCTACCAGATCCGGGCGGCGCTGCGCAACGACGCCAGCACCTACACCAGCACCAGCTGGTTCACGCTCAGCGACGCGCCGCACGCCGTCGAGATTGACTGGCGGGCGGCCAGCGGCGCCGGGGCCAACAACGGCGGCCTGACGCTCTGGCTGGATGGCGTCCAGCGCGCGGACCTGACCGGCGTGGACAACGACACGCGCCGCATCGACCGCGTGCAGCTGGGCGCGGTGGCCGGCGTGGACAGCGGCACGCGCGGGACGTATTACTTCGACGCCTTTGAGTCGCGCCGCCAGACCTACATCGGCCTCGATCCGGGCCAACCGCCGGCGTCCACGCCCACGCCGACGCTCCCCCCAACCTTCACGCCCACGCCCGCCCCGAGCGCCACACCCGGCGGCAATGCGGCCCTGTCCTTCGACGGCGTCAACGACGAGCTGCGCGCCGCGGCCGTGACCGGGACGGGGCCGCTGACGGTGGAAGCCTGGGTGCGGCCGGCGGCGGCGGGCGCTAACGACATCCTGATCATCAACGGCGACGCGAATACGGGTTGGTCGCTGGAGATCAACAGCGGCCGGTTGACCTTCTGGCTGTCCACCAACCTGGGCTGGCGTTCGGTGCAGCACGCCACGGCCCTGCAATCCGGCCAGTGGTATCACGTCGCCGGCACGTATTCCGGCGGCAGCGCCCAGGTGTTCGTGAACGGGTCCGCCTCGGGGTCGGCCAGCGTCGGCACCCTGAGTCAGGGGCCGAGCCTGCGCCTCGGCGGGATGGCGGGCTTCCCGTACTTCGCCGGCGTTCTGGACGAGGTGCGCCTCTCGAACGTCGTCCGCTACAGCGGGGCCTTCACGCCGGCGGCGCGGTTTACGCCGGACGCCGGCACGCTCGCCCTGTGGCACCTGGATGAGGGCGCCGGCCAGTCCGCGGCGGACGCCTCGGCCTCGGCCAACCATGCGACCCTGGGCGCGTCCACGGGCGCCGACAGCGCCGATCCGGCCTGGACGGCCGGCGGCCCCTGAGAAGAAAATTGGAGCCGCGCGCCTCCGCCGGTATAATCCGGGCACGATCCCCGGAGCGGAGGCCCGATGCCCAGCAAACTCTGTCCCCACTTCCTCGGCAACGCCGATCTGGCCCGCTTCGTCGAGGCGGGCTGCCCGGCCGTCAAGCTGGCCGGCGTGTTTGGCGAAGCCGAGGCGTTGCTGGCGCTGCGCCCGGACCTGCTGCTGATCGGGCGCGTGGTGGAGCCCATCGACGTGCTGGCCGAGGCCGACGCCGGCCAGGCGCCGGAGGTCAGCGCGCGCGCGTTCCTCGACCGGCAGCGCGAGCAATACCAGCGCAATCCGTTGATCAAGGTCTGGGAAGGGCCCAACGAGCCGACCTTCGGCCCGGCGACCGATCCGGCCGGCATGCGCCGCATGGCCTGGTACGCGGCTTTCGAGGCCGAGCGTCTGCGCCTGCTGCATGAGCTGGGCCTGCGCGGCGTGGTCGGCAATTTCCCCACCGGCTCGCCCGACCTGCCGCTGTGGACGGCCTTCCTGCCCGCCCTGGACGCCGCCGAGCGTCTGCAGGGCTTCCTGGGCCTGCACGAATACTCGTCGCCCTTCATGTGGTCGCTGACCGGCCGCTACCAGACCGCGAATTGCGGCGGCGCCCTCGTCGCCGACGAGGGCGACACCGGCTGGACCACGCTGCGCTACCGCAAGGTGTACCGCCAGTTCCTGGCGTTGAACGGCCTGGACGAGGTGCCCCTGCTCATCACCGAATGCGGCCTGGACCGCATCGGCGCGGTCTGCCCGGGCCAGAGCGACGGCGCCTGGCGCGACCATATCGGCTACTGGAACAGCTACGACGGGGCGCAGGACCCGATCGATTACTGGCGCGGCCCGGAGCGCGACGCCGAACGCTATTATGCCGAGCAGTTGATCTGGTACGACCGCGAACTGCAGAAGGACCCGTTCGTCGTCGCCGCCGCCGTCTTCACGGTCGGCAGCACCGAACCATGGCGGCCCTTCGAGATCGCGGGCACGCGCGTCGCCGACGCGCTGATCGAGCACATCCGCGCCAGCCGACCGGCGGCGATGGCCGCGCGCCCGACGCTCCCGCCGCGGGAGCCGCCGCCGGCCGGCGAGCCGGAGCGCGTCGTCGTGCCGCCCGGAACCGGCCCGGCGCGCCCGCCGGCCGCCAACCTGCTGGCCAACGCCGGGTTCGAAGAAGGCCAGGCCTACTTTGCCGACGAGACGCGTGAGCGTGCGGTGCCGGCCGGCTGGAGGCTGGCCTACGCCGGCCCGGATGAGGCGCCGGAGGCGGATCAGGCGGCGCCCTACGGCCGGCCCATCACCGTGCTCATCAACAACCGCGCAGTGACCGCCGCCGACCGGAACCGCATCTTCGCCGGCGGCGCCTACTGCTGGAAGGTGTGCGGGACGCAGCCCTTCCGGGTGCGGCTCTGGCAGGCCGTGGCGGGCCTGGAGGCCGGGCGGACGTACCGCTTTGCAGTCAGCCTCCTGCCGGATGTCTTCATCAGCCCGGGCGTGTATGCCGGCGAGCCGCTCAGCAGCGAGGTGCGCCTGGTGGCGGAGGCGCCCGGCCAGGCCGCCGACTCCGGCTGGCGGACCGGGCGGGAGACGCCGTTCGGCCAGTACACGCGCCTGACCCTGGACTTCACGCCGGCCGGGGCGAGCGCCACGTTTGCGGTTGAAGTGCGCTGCCGTTCCCGGCTGCCACTGGCCGCCTGGTACATCGACGAACTGAGCGCCGCGCCGGCCTGAACACCGGGCCCTTCGTGTGTCTGCGTGCTCTTCGCGGACCGGCCTCACACTTTCAACCGTTCATTCCTCGGATCGAACAGCGGCTCCTTCTGGTACATCGACGAACCGAGCGCCGCGCCGGCCTGAACACCGGGCCCTTCGTGTGTCTGCGTGCTCTTCGCGGACCGGCCTCACACTTTCAACCGTTCATTCCTCGGATCGAACAGCGGCTCCTTCGCCACCGTCGCCGGAAAGCGGTCGCCGAAGGAATAGACCTCGACCCGCGCCCCCTCGGCGGCGTGCGTTACGGGTAGATAGGCATAGGCCAGGCTCTTCCGCACCGAGTAGCCGTAGTTGGCGGAGGTGACGTAGCCCAGCACGGTCTCCGCGCCGGGCGTCAAGACCGGTTCTTTGCCCATCAGCGCGACCCGGGGATCGTCGAGGACCAGCGCGCACAGCCTGCGCCGGACGCCTTCGGCCCGGATCTTCTCCAGCGCCGCTTTTCCCAGGAAATCGCCTTTGTTAAGCCGCACCGCGAAGCCCAGCCCGGCCTCGTACGGGTTATAGTCGGTGTGGATGTCCGCGCCCCAGGCCCGGTAGCCCTTCTCCAGTCGCAGCGAGTCGAAGGCGCCGCCGCCGGCCGCGATCACGCCGAACGGCTGGCCGGCCTCCCAGAGCGTGTCCCACAGCGCCAGGCCGTACTCGCTGGGCGTGTAGACCTCCCAGCCCAGCTCGCCGGCGTAAGAGAGGCGCACCGCCCGCACCGGGACGTGGCCGATGAACAGGTCGCGCGCGGTGAGGTACGGAAAGGCCGCGTTGGACCAGTCCTCGTAGGAGACCGACTGCACCAGGTCGCGGGCGCGCGGCCCCCACACGCCGAGGGTGGTCCAGGCCGACGAGACATTGGCGATGTGGACCGAGCCGTCCGTCGGGGCGTGCTTCTGGAGCCAGGCCAGGTCCATAGGCCCGGTGCCGCCGCCGGTCACCACCCAGAAGACGTCCTCGGCCAGGCGCGTCACGGTCAGGTCGCACTTGATCCCGCCGCCGGGCGTGAGCATGGCCGTGTACGTCGCGCGGCCGACCGGCTGGTCCATCTGGTTGGCCGTCATCGTTTGCAGGAAGGCCAGCGCGCCGGGGCCGCTCACTTCGATTTTGAAGAAGTGGCCCAGGTCGAACAGGCCGACGCGCTCGCGCACGGCCAGATGCTCGGCGCCGATGAGGGGCGACCAGTAGCGCGCGGCCCAGCCGGAGCGGACCGGCCAGTCGACGGCGCTGGCGTAAAGCAGTTTCTCGTTGGCCGCAAACCACATCGGGCGTTCCCAGCCGCCGCTCTCGAAGAAGAAGGCGCCCAGCTCCTTGAGGCGTGCGTAGTACGGCGGGACACGCAGCGGGCGCGGGCTTTCCATCTGCTGCTGCGGGTGAAGGATGTCGTAGACCTCGATGTACTGGCGCTCGGCGCGCGCTTTCAGATAGGCGCGGCTCCCGGCGTGCGGCTGGAAGCGGTTGACGTCCAGCTCGCGCAGGTCCAGGCCCGGATCGCCGTGGACGAGCAGGTTGGCGACGGCGCGAGCCGTGCCGCCGGCGTGCGTCACCCACACCGCCTGGGCGACGATGAAGTGGCGCGCCTGCGGCGCCTCGCCGAAGATCGTCTGGCCGTCGGCGGTGAACGAGAAACAGCCGTTGAAACGCTCGATGATCGGCGCGTTCGCCAGCGCCGGGAAGCGTTCCACGGCCCGGCTCCAGGCGGACTCGGTGTGCTCGTCCAGCGCCGGATAGAGCGCGGGGTGGTCGTCGGCGCGCAGGTCGTCGGCGAAGACGATCAATGGGTCGTGCGCGTACGAGCCGAAGCCGTAGCCCTGGCCGTGCTGACGGTAGTACATGTCGCGGTCCTGGTCGCGGATGATGGGGTGGCGCACCTCCTCGGTCTCGCCGGCCAGCTCGGCCAGGGGGCCGGTCTTCACGTACAGGTGCTGGCACGGCGTCATCGGCAGGTTCAGGCCCGCCATCCGCCCGACGACCGGTCCCCACAGCCCGCCGGCCGCCACGATGTACTCGGCCCGGATGCGGCCGGCGGGCGTCTGGACCGCCACGGCGCGGCCGTTTTTGATCTCGATCCCGGTGACCGGCGTGTTCGCGTAGAACTGCGTCCCGGCCGCGCTGGCGATCTTGGCCAGCGACTCCACCACTTTCACGCCGCGCACGTCGCAGTCCGTAGGCACATAGAACGCGCCGTACAGGTCGTCGGTTTTCATGATCGGCACCAGGCGCTTGACCTCGTCCGGGCCGATCAGGCGCGCGTCCAGGCCCCAGGCCAGCGCGTTGCCGAGCTTGCGCTTGAGTTCCTGCCAGCGGGCGGCGGTGTGCGCGATCTCCAGGCTGCCGGTCTGAAAGACCGTCCGGCCGATGTCGGCCTCGCGCTCGGCGGCCAGGTAGGTTTCCACGCTCCACATCGCCAGCTGGCAGACCGCTTTGGAGTTGTTGTGCTGGAACATCAGGCCGGGCGCGTGCGACGTGGAGCCCAGGTTCTTGAACAGCGGGCCCTGGTCCAGCACCACGACGTCGCCCCAGCCGAGCCTGGCCAGGTGGTAGGCGGTGCTGACCCCGACGATGCCGCCGCCGATGATGACGACGCGGGCGTGTGTCTTCATGCTGACCTTCCTTTCACGAACGCGGCAAAGGCGCGGATGGCTTCGAGGTGGTCGTCCGGCGCGGCAAAACCGCGCCCCATCGTGTTCAGCGAGAGATGCGTCGCGCCGAGCGCCTCCCAGTCACGCAGCAGCGCGTCCCAGGCCGGCGGGTCGTACGGCAGGCGCGCCTCCACACCGAACGCGGCGCGCGAGCGGCCGGCTTCGGCCAGGTCCTGGTTGAGGCGGTCGAGCGCGGGCCGGGCGTCGGCGGGCGTGCGGAAATTGGGCAGCCAGCCGTCGGCCAGTTGCGCGGCGCGGCGCAGGACGTTGGGGTGGCTCCCGCCCATCCAGATCGGGATGGGGCGCTGGACGGGCAAGGGGTTGAGGCCGGCGTCCGGCACCCGGTGCCAGCGGCCCGTGAACTCGACCAACGGCTCCGTCCACAGGCGGCGCAGCAGCGCGATCTGCTCCTCGATGCGGCGGCCGCGGTCGTGGAAGGCCTCGCCCAACGCCGTGTACTCGACCTCGTTCCAGCCCAGGCCGACGCCCAGGCGCAGGCGTCCGCCGCTGAGCACGTCGACCTCGGCCGCCTGCTTGGCGACCAGCGCGGTCTGGCGCTGCGGCAGGATGATGACGCCGGTGCAGAACCCGAGGCGGCGCGTGACGGCGGCCATGAACCCGAACAGCACGAACGGCTCGTGGAACGGGTTTTGGTAGGTATAGGGCCCTTTCCAGCCGCCGGGCCGCTCCGGGTTCGCGCCGAGCACATGATCGTAGGCCAGGATGTGGGTGAAGCCGAGGTCCTCGGCCGTCTGGGCGTAGTCGCGCAGCGCGGCCGGGTCGTTGCCGAATTCAGTCTGCGGGAAGACGAGGCCGAGTTTCATCCAGATTCTTTATTCAAGCTAACACGGCGGATTGCGCGGAGACGCCCCGCCGGACGGGCGCGCATGCCAACACGGCGGATAGCCCCGCCGGGAGGGGGTGTATGCGCCAGCGTGTAGAGACGCACCGCCGGGATGGGGCGCATGCGCCAGCGAGGTTGGAGGCGTAGAGACGCCCCGCCGGGGCGTCTCTACTACATCCACACGTCGGACGGGTGGTGGTGGTCGGTTTCCCATTGGGCGGGGTTGTTGGCGATGTAACGCCGGATGTTGGTCAATTCACGCTGGTTGCGGATGATGTGATCGTGAAATCGCGCCTGCCAGCCGAATTCACGGTGGCCGACGGCATAGATACGTCTGGTACAGGCTGCTTTGAATTGGCCGATAATTGCCCCGAGGGAATTGGGTAGCAATTGGGATGGCGGCGGGGGATCGCCCCGTCGGGGGTGGGTAGAGACGCCCCGCTGGGGGTGGGTAGAGACGCCCCGCCGGGGGTGGGTAGTAGAGACGCCCCGCCGGGGCGTCTCTACTACCGGTTCCGATTTTAGGAGGACGATTCCATGGATATGGTCGGGCATCACCACCCAGGCATCCAGATCGACGTACGGCCGGATTGACGGCGTTTTCAGCCATTCATCGGCAATGATTTCGCCGATGGGTGAAAGGTGCATCACGCCAGTCTTAATCTCCCCGAAAAAGTATTCCCGGCGGCGTGTGCAGATCGTCACGAAATATAAGCCTGGCGCGGCGTAATCCCAATTCTTCAACCGTGCGGATTCGACCCGATATTTATCACGAAACCACGCCATGTTCACGTCCGATCAGACGGCCCATCGGGCCAGACCGAGACGGCCCATCGGGCCAGACCGAGACGGCCCATCGGGCCAGACCGAGACGGCCCATCGGGCCAGACCGAGACGGCCCATCGGGCCGTCTCTACGATGGCGACCAAAACGGCGCGATGTCCGGGACGGCGCTGGCGCGCTGGCCGTAGGCTGTGGCCGCGCCCGCGGACGCGCCGTGTCCGCCATGCCCCGCGCTCCCGGTCTGCACGGTCTCAATGCCGTGGATGACCGCATACTGCGGGTCCGTGAAGCGCGCCAGGCGGAACAGGCGCAGATCGTGCCGGGTCTGGCCGCGCTCAGCCAGGTCGGCCACCACCTCGCCGACGACGCTGGCGAACTTGAACCCGTGCCCGGAGCAGGGCGAGGCCAGCACCACCTGCGGGAACTCCGGGTGCAGGTCCAGGATGAAGTGCCGGTCGGGTGTGTTGGTGAACAGGCACGACTTCATCATCATGGTCGGCCCGGCGCCGTGCGGGAAGTAGCGCGCCGCGAACTCGCGCAGGATGCGTTCGTCCTCCCGGTTCGGCCCGCGCTCCCAGTCGTCCGGGTCCACCACTTCTTCGAAATGATGGTAGCGCCCGAACTTGAAGCCCGGCACCGCGAACTGCGGGAAGCCGTAGTAGCGACCCTCGTCCACCAGCAGGTTGAAGACCGGGAAGCGGTCACGCTGAAAATACTCGGGCTTCTCGGGCTGGAGCCAGGCCAGCACCTGACGCTCCGGCACCGCCAGGCCCTCCAGCTCCGGGATCAGACGCCCGGCCCAGGCGCCGGCCGTCACCACCAGTTTGTCGGCGTGGTACTCATCCTGGTCGGTGATCACTTTGACGCCGTCATAGTATGGCTCCCAGCCCAGCACCTGTTCGCGGGCGTGGACCTCGGCCCCCAGCGCCTGGGCCGCCATCACATAGTTGACGATGCAGCGCTCCGGCAGCAGGAAGCCGCCCTCCGGCTGGAGCAGGGCCAGGGTCTCGGCCGGCAGGTTGTAGCCCGGGAAGCGCCGGCGCAGCTCGGCGCCGGTGAGGATTTCGTGCGGCAGGTCGTGCTCGCGCGCCGAGCGCCAGGCGCCCTGGAAGACCCAGCTGTCGCGCGGGCCGGCGTCGATGGAGCCGGTGATATAGAGCAGTTGCTCGCCGACGGCGGTCTGGATCTCGCGCCACAATTCGTAGGACCGGCGCAGCAGGTCCACGTAAGACGGATGCTCGTAGTAGGCCAGGCGGATGATGCGCGTGTAGCCGTGCGACGAGCCTTCGAGATGGGGGATATCGAAGCGCTCCAGGCCGAGCACGCGCCGCCCGCGCCGGGCGAGGTGATAGACCGCCGAACTGCCCATGCCGCCGACGCCGATGACGATCACGTCGTAGTGTTTGGGGATTGCTTTGAGCATGGAAGCCTTTCCAACTCATCTCCTCCTCCGGCGCCCGGCCGCTGCGCGGCCACCGCTCGGGGGGAGGGATGAGATTACCCGCGCAGGCGCGCGTTGTCGGGATCGAAGAACGGCATCGGCGTGACCGTGCAGACTTTGGCGCGGCCGTTGACGACTGCGGCCAGCCGCGCGCCCGGATAAGCGTGCGTGGTCCGCACGTAGCCGGCCGCCAGCATCTTGCCCACGCTGTGGCCCTTGGAGCTGGACGTCACCCGGCCCACGGCCTGGGCGCCGGCCTTGATGCGGTCCTCGAGCTGGCCGGCCTCCGGGCCGGACTCGATGAGGTCCTTGAAGACGGCCATGTCGCTCACGGCGTAGAGCGCGTCGCCGTTCTTGAGCGGCGCGTCGGCGTCCACCGTCAGGCCCACCCAGCGCTCGGCGATCCCGCGCTCCTGCACCCGGAGCAGCGCATCGCGGCCGATGAAGTCGCGCTTCTCAAAGCGGATCCAGCGCTCCAGGCCGAGGTGGAACGGCGTCACCGCCTCGGAGATGTCCGGGCCGTAGAGCGGGTAGCCCTTCTCCAACCGCAGGGACTGCATGGCCAGGACGCCGTACGGCAGCAGGCCGAAGTCGCGCCCGGCTTTGAGCAGCGCCTCCCACACCGGGCCGACCTCCTCGGCGGGCGTGTACAGCTCGTACCCCAGCTCGCCGGTGTAGCCGGAGCGCGAGAGGATCACCTCGGTCTCGCCGATGGTCGCGCGCATGAAGCGGAAATACTTCAGCGCGGCCAGTTCGTCGGCCTCTTGGACCACGCTCTTCAGGAAGTCGCGCGATTTTGGCCCCTGGACCACCGGCAGGGCGATGGCGGCCGACAGGTCGGTGACGTAGGCGGCGTGGCCGGCGGCGTGCTCGGCCAGCCAGCGCACGGTCTTCTTGCGCGGCCCGGAGCTGGTGATGAGCAGGAAGTGCTCGTCGCTGAACTTGTAGAGGGTGATGTCATCGACGATGCCGCCCTGCTCGTTGACCAGCGTCGAGTAGCGCATCTGGCCGGGCACCAGGTCCTTGACCTCGTTGACCAGCAGCCGGTGCAGCAGCCGTTCCGCGCCCGGGCCTTTGAGGTCCACCTCGCCCATCGACGAGAGGTCCTGCATCCCGACGTTGGCGCGGGTGTTAAGGTGCTCCTCGGCCGCGCTGGTGTACTGGGCCGGGAACAGGTAGTCGCCGCCGCCCTTGATGAGCTGCGCCGAGGTCCGCAGGTGGTAATCGTAGAGTGGGCTGCGTCTTTCCATGGCTCCTCCGGATTGTGGCCACAGAGTACACCGAGAGCACTGAGACGGGCGAGCGCCGTCAGCGGCTCGGTGAACCCCGGGCTCTCTGTGGTGGGATAACGGGTAGCCTGCTGCGCAGGAGCGCGCCCGTGCGCCAGAAGGCGACGGCGGCCAGGCCGTGCGCCAGCACCGCGAAGAGCGGCGGCGTCTCGAGCGTGTAATAGGTCCAGCAGGCGCGCGTGGTGCCCCACAACTCCAGGCCATAGCCCAGCCCGCTGCCGGCGGCGAAGATCAACACGGCGGCGCGCCTGTCTCCGGGCGCGGCGATGAGCAGCGCGCACACCGCCAACGCGCCCAGCGTCAGCGGCCTGTCCCGCGTCGGCCAGACGAAGTGGAGCATGAGCAGATAGAAGGCCGGGAAGACGATCCAATAGAGGGAGGCCCACGGCGGACGGAGGCGGGAGGGAAGACGAAGGACGGACGCGGATCGCGCCACCCGGGCGCCCGTCACGGGTCCAGCGTCTCGGGTCAGGCGATCCAGCGCGCGATAGAGCCGGTCAATCGCCAGGCTCGCGATCGGCCAGGCCGGGATGATCCACAGCGGCGGGCGCTCGTGGGTGTAGTACATCCACAGGCTGGTCTGCGTGCCCCAGGCCTCGATCACCAGGCCGCCCCCGACGCCGACCAGGACAATCAGGGCGTCGGCCTTCAGGTCCGCGCCGGCCATGATCAGCAAGGACATGGCCGCGAAGAGGCCGATCAGGAGCCAGTCTACCTGCAGCCACCACGGGTAGTGCGGGCTGAAGGCGGCCAGGTAGTCCACGGCCAGCGGCCACCAGACGTAGCCGATGACGAGGAGCGTGGCCAGGAAGCCGCTCAGCAGCACGTAGCTGTGCCGGTTCCAGTTCAGGACGCGCGCCAGGCGGCGGGCCATGTCAGCGCGCCTCGGCGCCGGCGGCGGTATGCCGGTAGAAGGGGACGGCCTCGGCGGGCAGCGGCGTCTGGCCCAGGATCAGGTCGGCGG
>Ga0101944_10003003_pt1 | contig 25021 bp, 23 predicted proteins | sample DewCreD2012metaG_FD_75245 | JGI IMG/M metagenome (GOLD analysis project Ga0101944, IMG submission 75245) | Hot spring sediment bacterial and archeal communities from British Columbia, Canada, to study Microbial Dark Matter (Phase II) - Dewar... ... | reverse complement strand
ACAACGATTAGCTTCCGCTAGGGCGCGCAGCCGCGGCGTACGGCGCACTACTCTTCGAGGGCGCTGCGGCCCCGTCGGAGCAGAGGCGACGGCCCGGGAGGTGACTCCCGGGCCGTCGCTTTTCTCAGCTAGGCGGAGCGACCTGAAAGGGATTGACCACGCAGACGCCCTCGAAGAAACGGCCATGTGTGAGTCGAATGGGAAGGGGGCCAGGCCCCCGGTGAAAACCGGGGGCCTGGCCCGACCGACGAAGGATCAGAGCTGGGCCAACGGGGAGGGGAGCCGCTCTGACACGCCGGCTTTACTTGGGGGCTGGAAGGATATTGTGGAGCGGGTAGGACCCGAGTTCCACGATCTTGCCGCCCTGGGCCTGCTGGCTGGCCTGGCCGCGGGCCTGGGATGGCGCCTCCCGCGCGCGCCTCAACCGGCGCCGCCGGCCCTTGAGGCGGAAGGTGAACGGCGGGGCGCCCGCCCGGCGGCGTGATCGCCCCGGCGCGCCGGCGGAGAGCGTCCATCCATCACGGCCTGAGACCTTTGCCTCAGTAGCCATACTCACCCAAGGCTAACCCGTCATGAGCACCTCCTCCCCGTCCCTGGCCCGCGACTATGTTCTGCCGTCGCTCAACCGGTTGGCGCGCTGGCTCGGCCTGACGCTGTTGCGCGATGTTGTGGCGCTGACCGTGATCGGCGCGGTCCTGCTGGTGGCGCTGCTGCCGCTCAGCACCCTGGTGCCGGCCCCGGTCTGGATCGCGCTGGCGCTGGCCGAAGCCGCGCTCGTCGTCGTTCTGCTCCGGTTCAAATGGATGCTGCCCGCCGCCGGCGGGGTCTTCGCCGGGTCGGTCGTCGTGGCGGCGCTGGCCGTCTTCGCCTCGCAGGCCTATGCCGGCACGCCGCCCATCACCGACGCCCAGGGCCGGCCTTTCAGGAACGGCATTGCGACGCTGGAGAAGGTCACGCTGAACGGCAGCGAGCAGTGGATCACGCTGCGCGGCCAGGACGTGGATAACCCCGTGCTGTTGAACCTGGGGATGGGCGGGCCGGGCGGCGGCGGTTTCGCCACCCGCACCCTCTTCGAACCGCTGGAGGAGCACTTTGTGGTGGTGAGCTGGGACGAGCCCGGCACCGGCAAATCCTACAACGCCGTGCCGATGGAGGCCCTCACGCCGGAGCGTTTTGTGGAGGATGCGCACGCCCTGACCGAGCTGCTGCGCGCGCGCTTTGACGAGGACAAGATTTACGTGTACGGCACCTCGTGGACGAGCATCCTGGGGGTCTGGCTGGTGCAGCAATACCCGGAGCTGTACCACGCCTACATCGGCAACGCGCAGATGGTCAACACCACCGAGAACGACATCCTGGGCTACGAGCTGGCGCTCCAGTATGTGACCGGGCGCGGCGACACCGCCGCGGCCGAAAGGCTGCGCCGCAACGGCCCGCCCCCGTACGACGGGCCGGGCATGCTGGACAAGTACGTGGCGTATCTCGACATCTTGAATGACTACATGGACGCTCCGCGCTATACGCTGGTTGTGCCGATTGTGCCCTTCCTCGCGCCGGAGTACGGCCTGATCGACAAGGTCAACCACACCCGCGGCCTGATCGAATCCTTCCAGGTGGTGTATCCGCAGCTGAGGGACCTGGACTTCCTGGTGCAGGCAAACCGGCTGGAGGTGCCCGTGTACTTCTTCGTCGGCCGGGACGATGTGAACGCGATGGCGTCGCTGGTGGCGGAATACCACAACACCCTGCAGGCGCCGCACAACGAGCTGATCTGGCTGGAGGGCGGGCACGGCCTCAACGGCGACAATCTGGGCCATTTCACGGACGTGATGGTGAACACCATCCTGCCGCAGACGTATGAAAAGTAATCCGTTCCTCCCAGGCCAACCCTGGGTCCTGTGGGACGCGATCACACGAGAAGTGAGAGGCACGATGAAATATCAATCCATCCTCAAGTGGCTCGTCCCGCCGATCGGCGTCCTGGCGCTGTTCGCCGCCGCGATGGGGCTGTTCTACCAGACGCCGGGCGAGCCGTATCCGTACACCAACCACCGCGGCGAGACGGTGATGATCAACGGCCACGGCCTGTACTACTACGACACCGTCAGCACCGCGGCCCAGATGCAGGGCAACGACGTGATCACGCTGGCGGTCGGCCTGCCGCTGCTGGCGGTCTCGGCCTGGCTGGCCTTCCGCGGCTCGCTGCGCGGCCAGCTGCTGCTGACCGGCACGCTGGGCTTCTTCCTGTACACCTACCTGTCAATGTCCATGCTCACGGCCTACAACGCGCTCTTTCTGGTCTACGTGGCCGCCTTCACGTTGAGCCTGTACGCCTTCATCCTGAGCATGCTGTCCATTGACCTGAAGAGGCTGCCGGAGCATTTCTCCCCGCGCCTGCCGCGCGGCTGGATCGCCGGCACACTCTTCGCCGTGGGCGGCTTCCTGGGCCTGGCCTGGCTGGGCCGCATCGTTCCGCCGCTGCTGCAGGGCGGCACCCCGGCGCTGGAGAACACCACCACCCTGGTCATCCAGACGATGGACCTGGGCCTGATCGTGCCGCTGGCGATCCTGGCCGGCATCCTCCTGCTGCGCCGGACCGCCTGGGGCTACCTGCTGGCGTCCGTGGCCGTCCTCAAGGGCCTGACGATGGCGCTGGCGGTCAGCGCCATGGGCCTCAATATGATCCTGGCCGGCGTGCCGGACAGCCCCGCTATCCTGATCCCGTTCCTCATCCTGACCGGGCTGAACCTGGTGATGGCCGTGCTGCTGCTGCGGAACATCCAAACCCGGCCGGCCGGCGCATCTTCGGCGGGTGATAGCCAATTCCTGAATGAATTGAGCCGCGCACCCTGAGCGAAGCGCCGCCTGACAGCACCCGTACAACGGAGTCCGCTGTAGCCTGGGTAAGTAGAGAAAAACAATGAACGCGAACCTTACGAGGTCACCCCATCCCAACCCATCGACTCTGTCCACCCGGCGCCCGTCGGTGCTGAGCGCTAACAGCCTGTATCTGGTTTCCATGCTGCTGGTCGTCGGCGCCGGCAGCGCCCTGCAGAACTGGTCGGTCAGCTGGGGCCTGCTGGCGACCGAGCTCGGCCTCATCCTGCTGCCCACCTTGCTCTGGCTGCGCGGCGCCGGCCTGGACGCCCGCGAGACGCTGCAGCTCCGCTGGCCGGGCGGCCGGATGGTGATCCTGGCGGCCGTGATCGGCGCGGGGACCTGGGCGCTGGCCGTCATCCTGGAGGGCGTGAGCGCCGCCCTTTTCGGTTACACGCCGCCGTCGCCGTTCGCGGCGATGCCCACCGATCCCCTTAACCTGGCCGTGTTCACGATCGCGCTGGCCGTGGCCGCGCCGATTTGTGAAGAGACGCTCTTCCGCGGCTACCTGCTCAGCGCCTACAGCCGCTACGGGCGGATGGTCAGCCTGGTCGCCGTCAGCCTGCTGTTCGCATTTTTCCACCTGCGGCTGCACGGGCTGCCGGCCCTGCTGCCAATCGCCTTCGCCCTGGGCTATCTCGCCCAGCGCAGCCGCTCGCTCGCGCCGGCCGTCATCGCCCATGCCGTCAACAACGGCCTGAGCGCCGGCCTCGTCGTCGCCACATCGCTCTGGCCCGAGATCAGCTCCAACCCGGCCTGGCAGGCGGCGCTGGGCGGCGGCCTGTTCTTCAGTCTGCTGCTGGCGCTCGTCGCGTTCTGGCAGCTGCGGCGCGGCGCCCCAGCCCCTCAGGCCGCTGAACCGCCGGCGCCGGCGGAGGGGCGCGCCTTCTGGCCATTGGCCGGGGCTGCGCTCATCTATCTGGCGTTCGCGGGTTTTGAGCTGGTGGCCGGCCGCTTCCCGCACTGGCTGGCCGAGCCGGCGCTGCGCCTCGAGCCGGCGCCCTGGGCCCAGCCGCTGACGCTGAAGTACGAACTGCGTAACGTGCTGGACGAGGCGGTCGGCGAGGCCGAGTGCACATTCACGCCGCAGGACGGGCAGGTGGCCTTTGAGTGTGTCAGCCGGCAGCGTCGCTTCGAAGCTCATCTGGGCAATTCGTTGTATGCCGGCGGGGCATACGAGCTCCGGCAGACCGGCCACTGGCAGGCGAGCACCATGCGCCTGCTCGACGCCCAATTTGAGTTTGAAGGCGAGTATGACGATTGGACGGCCGCGCTCGCGCCGGCCGCCGATGGCCTGAGCCTGACGCTCGATCAGGCCGCGTCGCAGGCCGTCCCGGCCGAGAGTGTGGTGGCGGCCGAGTGGCCGTGGCGGATGATGGCCCTGCCCTTTGGGCGGTTCCTGTACTGGGGCAGCCGCCTCACCCTGGTGCAACTGCGCCCCGGCGATGGGAGCGGCGGCAGCGAACCGGCGGCCGTGCTGGTCCGTGGCCAGGAGACCGTGCGCACAGGGGAAGGCCCTGTCTTGACGTGGAAGGTGGCGCTGGGGCGGGAGACGGCCTGGTACCGCGTGGACGGCCCGCACGAGTTGATCCAGTACAGCGACGGCTACGGCGTCACCTGGGTGCGGCGCGCCACGCCGTAACCCCAAAAGTGTATGAACTCGATCATCAACACCCCGGCATCTCGCCGGATCAGCCTGTCCATCCTGGGCGGGTTCATCGTCCTGTACCTCGCCATCTTCATCGTCAACGCCGTTTTGGGCATTGGCCCCAACTGGCTGATGAAGTCGCTGGGCGCCTCAGAGAATGTCCAGGCCTTCATCGGCAAAACGCTCGCCTATGGCCTGCGCCTGCTGGCTTACCTCACACTCCCGGCGCTGGCCTTGCAGATGGTGATGAAACGCGACCCCTGGCCGGGCTTCTTCCCGCTCCATCGGCAGGCCGCGAAAGAGACGCTGACGGGCAGCCTGGTCGTCCTGGCGGTCCTGACGGCCATGTTTGCGCTGGAGCTCGCCAGCGGCGGGCTGGTGGTGGCCGGCTGGAACTGGCAGGCGCTCCCCGCCGATGCCTGGCTGCGCACCCTGTGGGTCGGGCTCCTGGTCAACCTGGCCGTGGCCGTCGGCGAGGAGACCCTCTTTCGCGGCTACCTGCTGACCGGCCTGAACGCCGCCTGGGGACGCTGGAAAGCCCTGCTGATGATGGCCGTCATCTTTGGCGTCATGCACCTGCTGGCTTACAGCGAAGGCGGGCTGCGCGACGCCACGCTGGCGCTGGCCCTCCTGCTGGCGACGCTGTTCGGCGTCCTGTTTGGCCTGGCGCGCCTGCAGACCGGGAACTTGTGGCTGCCCGTCGCCTTGCACTTCACCTGGAATTTCCTGGAAGCCGACGTCTTCAACCTGACCGGGGACCCGCATAACGTCAACCTGGTCGGCGCGCTTACCCGGCTCCAACCGCCGCTGACGATGAGCGCCGTCAGCCTGGGCAATGTCGTCGTGCTCGAGTTTTTCGCCCTGGCAGGCATTGGCGGCCTCCTCTGGTTGCTGAGACGAAGCCTTCAGCCCGCCGAAGACGCCCGAGGCCTGTGAGCGCGCATCAAGAGTTGCCGCTAACCGTGCTTTTGCATCGCCACGGTGAAACAACTGGAAGTGGATAATCCGGCGCCCGGCTGTACTCAGCCGCCCGCCCGTACTCGGGCGCCCTGTCCAACTGGCCAGGCCAAGACTCCCCCATTGCCGGGGGAGTTTTCGTTTCCCTGCCGGTATGCTGAGGCCAGTTCAATGCTCGCGGAGGCCGCCGTGTCCATCAACCTGTCTCAGACCGCTTCGCCACTTCCTGCCGTCGAACACGCCGGAGCGGTCTCCGGCCTGCGCCGCGCCGCGCCCTGGCTCCTGCTCTTCGGGCGCACGCTCCTGTTCTTCGCGGTGCAGGCCGTGTTCGCGCTGGGGTTCTTCCTGGCCGGCTCACCCGCGGCCTGGGAGGCGGGCGCGGACTGGTGGCCGCTGACCGTGGCCATCGCCAACGCCCTGTGCCTGGCGGCTCTGGCCGCGCTCTATCGCGCCGAGGGCCGGAGCTACTGGGGCGTGTTCCGGTTCCAGCGCGAGCACGTCAAGAACGACCTGCTCGTCATGCTGGGCACGTTTGTCGTGGCCGGCCCGGTCGCAGTCCTGCCGAATATCCTGCTCAGCCAGTGGCTGTTCGGCGACTCGCAGGCCGTGCTGCCCCTGTTTGTGCGCCCACTGCCGGCCTGGGCCGCGTACGCGGGCCTGGTCCTGTTCCCGATCAGCCAGGGCCTGACCGAAGCCGCCCTGTACTTTGCTTACGTTATGCCCCGGCTCTTCGGCCAGGACCCGGAGGCGCGCCCGTCCTGGCTGGCCCTGTCACTGGCCGCGCTCATGCTGGGGCTGCAGCACCTGGCGATGCCCTTCCTGTTCGACCTGCGCTTCATCGCCTGGCGCGCGCTGATGTACTTGCCCTTCGCTTTCGTAACCGGCCTCCTGCTGCGCTGGCGTCCGCGCCTGTTGCCCTACTTCGCCATCGTCCACACGCTGATGAACCTGTCGCTGGCGGCGATGTTCCTGCCGGCGGCGTAGCTGGCTCAGGCTCGCTGGGGTGCCGCCCGGGCCGACCGCCTGCTCAAGCGCCGACCGGCGCGCCCTGGCGGTATTCGCGCGGCGTCACGCCCGACCATTTCTTGAAGGCCTTGCGGAACACGCTCGGCTCGGAGAAACCCAGCAGATACGTGATCTGCTCCACCGAGTAATTCTGGCGCAGGTATTGCTTGGCCAGCCGCTGGCGGATATCGCGCAGCAGGTCGCTGAAGGCCACCCCCTCGGCCGCCAGGCGGCTCTGCAAGGTGCGGGTGCTGACCGCCATCTCGCGCGCGACCTTGTCGATTGACAGAGCCTCGTCGTCCAGCCGCGCCAGGATGATCCGGGTCACGGCGCGCGTCGTCTCGTCCTGGCGCTCCAGCCCGGCCAGGAAATCCCGGGCATACTTCTCGAAATGTTCCAGCAGAGCCGGGTTCGCCAGCCGGACCGGCGTGTTGAGCAGGCTCAGCTCAAGCGTCAGCGAGTTCTCCCTTTGCCCGAAGCGCACCGGGCAGCGGAAAACCCGCTCATACTCCGCGCGCGATTCCGGCTCAGGGTAGATGAAGGTCACCTCAAGCGGGTTGAGCGGCTGGCCGGTGAGCGACCGCATCATGCGCACGCTGCTGGAGAAGGTGGACTCAAAGCAGTGCCGCGACATCTCCGGCGCATGGGGCGGCGTGAAGAAGACCACCCGGACCGCGTTCAGGCGCAGCTCCGCCCGCGCCTCAATCAGGTTGCCGATAATGCGCGAATACCGCCCAGATTTCTCAAAGGCTTCCCCCAGCGTCTTACAGTTCATCATCAGATAGCCGAGGATGGACCAACTGCCGGCCTCGGCGAATTCCCCCATGTGCAGTCCGAAATATGGATCGCGGACAAACCGCGCGGCTTCGTCCTGGATGAGCAGGTAGGTTTCCACCGGGAGGCGCGCGTCAGGCGATTGAACTGCCGCCGGTTCGACCCCCAGCGAGCGCAGAAAGCCGTCGACGTCAACTTGTAGCGACGTAAGGTAAAGGAACATCTGCGAGAGGACGCTGACGGAGACGGTGATAGGTTCGGGGGCTGTGTCCATGCCGCCATCATACCCCGGCTTGCGTCAAAAGACATAGATTCTGCGGCAAAAATCATTGGCTTCCAGCCCCGGCCCGGCTATGCTTAGGATGACCGAAGGCTCGTCGGCCGAAAGGGAAACCCGCATGTCTGCCCAGATCAAAATTAGCACACGCGCTTCAGAGCAGATGGTCGCCGGGCCGCTCTACCTAGTCTGGTTTCCGCTGCTGGCGCGGGACTTCGCCCGGCTGGCGCGCGGCGGCGCGATGGAGTGACAAACGCAATGGCGGCATTATCGACGTTTCGCATGACCGGGCTCGCTTTCCTGTTGACGCTCGCCTTCGGCTTCTGGCTGAGCCGGGCCGGCCGGCCATATAACGGCGCGCTGTTCAACCTCCACAAACTGCTGGCCCTGGGCGCGGTGGTCGTGGCCGGTATCCAGATCGCGGGGACGCTGAAAAGCGCCGGCGCCCTGACGCTGATCGTCGCGTTGCTTGTCGCAGCCGGGGCGGGCGTCATCGCCCTGTTCGCCACCGGCGCGTTGATGAGCCTGAACAACCCGAACTATGCCCTCCTGTTGAACATTCACCGCGTCGCGCCCGTGCTGGTCGTGATCGCGCTGGCGCTGGCGGCCTGGCTGCTGGCCGGGAGGCCGCGATGAAGTACCGCAGCGTCATCGCCGCGCGGCGGGGCGGGCCGGAGGTGCTGCAGGTCGTCGAGAACGAGCTGCGCGCGCCGGAGGCCGGGGAGGTGCGCGTCAGGGTCCTGGCCGCCTCCGTGACCCTGCCTGAGGTGGAAGCGCGCTACGGCCGCTCGCCGTTCCCGCCCAGAGTCCCCTTCACGCCGGGCTACGCCGTCGTCGGCGTGGTGGACGCAGCCGGCGCGGGCGTCCGCCAGGCGAAGCCGGGCGACCGGGTGGCGGCGCTGACCGTCTACGGCGGCTATTCCGAAATGGTCTACCGGCCGGAGAAGGACCTGATCCCGGTCCCGGCGGGCCTCGACCCGGCGCAGGTCGTCCCGCTCATCCTGAATTACATCGTCGCTTATCAGTGCCTGCACCGCTCGGCGAAGGTCAGGGCCGGGCAGAGCGCGCTGGTCATCGGCGCGAGCGGCGGGATCGGCACCGCCTTCCTGCAACTGGGCCGCCTGGCCGGCCTGACGCTGTACGGGCTGGCTTCCGGGAGCAAGCATGCCGCGCTGGCGGATTACGGCGCGCGGCTGATCGATTACCGGACGCAGGACTTTGTGAGCGTCATCCGCCAACTGGAGCCGGGCGGCCTGGACGCCGTCTTCGATGGCATCGGCGGCGAGTACCTGCGGCGCGGCTTCTCGCTGCTCAAACGCGGCGGCGTGTGGGTGGGCTACGCCAACCCGCGCAGCCTCTCGGGCATGTTCCAGTTGCTGGGCCGTGTCCTCTGGCTCAACGCGCTGCCGAACGGCCGCGCGGTCAAACTCTATGGCACCGGCGCTTCGTTCATAGACCGGCGGCCCTTCCTGGAAGACTGGGCGGCGCTGTTCAGGCTGCTGGCTGAAGGTGAAATCGCTCCGGTCATCGCCGCCCGCTTCCCGCTCCTGGAAGCGGCCCAGGCCAACGCCCTGCTTGAAAGCGGGCGCGTGACCGGCAACCTCGTCCTGCTGGCGCCGGAGCTTTTGTAAAGGGAGCGCTTCTATTGCGACCAGCCGACGGCTGGCCGCCGCCCTGGCGCGGGCCGCGCTCGGCCTGGCCGGCGCGGGCCAAAGACCTGCGTCCTCTGCCGGGGTAATCGCGCCCGCGACCGGATGAAGACAAACCTATGCGGCCGAATACCCGCCGACTGCCGATCACTCGGAACCTGTCGCCGGCCTACGCCCTCTCGCTCCTCACTGCGTTGCTGATGACCGCGGCCTCCTTAGCGGGCCTGCTCTTCCCGGCCCGCCTCTACCCCACCGAGGCTCTGCGCCGGACCTTCCTCGCCAACGACGTGGTCAACCTGTTCATCGGTCTGCTCATCCTGCTGGCCTCTCAGCTGGTCGCTGTTGCGCTGGGACTATTGGCGCTGGCACATCCAGGAGAACATCTTCCGCTTCAACCTGGCCGAGGCCGTCTTCCTCTGGGAGCACGCCGACCAGCTGGCGGCCGTCCTCAACGCCGACAATCCCGGCGAGGCCTTCCTGCAGATCCGTCCGGCGTTCGCGGCGGAGGCCCTGCAGGCCGAGATGCTGGACGTGGCCGAAAACCGGCTGGCGGCTACACAGCCGGACGGGGAACGGACGTTGCGCGTCTGGGCCGATTCTGAGGACGCAGGGCGGCAGGCGCTGCTGACCCGGCGCGGCTATGTCCGCGGCGATTGGCCGGAGTATCAGCGCCGCCGGCCGATGTCGCTCCCGGTCCCGGCGGCGCCCGTCCCGGCCGGCTACGCGGTCCGCGCGCTGGGCGACGAGGCCGAGCTGCCGGCGCGCAGTTGGGCCTCCTGGAAGGCTTTCCATCCGGTGACGTCGCCCTCGCTGCCCGGCCATGAAAAAGCCCGCCTTCAGGTGAAGGCGGGCTGAGGGGGAAGCAATCGGTTACGGCCGGTTCAAGCTTTCCGGGCCGGATGCGATATCGTAGCTGTGGCTGAAGACGTTATGCGGGTCGTACCTGGCCTTGAGCGCCCGCAGACGCTGATAGGCCTCGGCGGAGAAGCCCAGCCGGGCGCTCGCGCGCGCCTCCTCGCCCTCCACGAAGTTCAGATACACGCCGCCGTGTAGATGCGGCGCCAGCGCGCGCTTAAGTGCGGCGATGTGGTCCCGGACGCGGGCGCGCGCCTCGGGCGTCGGGGCCGCGCCGACCACTTCCAGGCTCAGCGTCGCCTCGCGATGGCTGTAGGCCGCCGCCTGCGGGTCCACCCGGGCGATGGCGCCGCCCGCATGCCGCACCTCGCCAAAGATCAGGGCCGGCGGCCCGCCCTGCGGCAGGACGAAGCGGATGAGCGTGTCGGCGGTCTCGTCGCTCAGGTCGCTGAGCCAGGCCCCGCTGCCCTGGGCGGGCACCGGGTCCACCGGGTCATTGCTGATCGCCGCCACCTCCGAAAACGGCATAGCCTTGAAGTCGTCGATGAGCGGCGCCTGCCAGCCGCGCCAGTATTCCAGCAGCGCCTCGCCTTCGGCCGCCGGGCCGGCGAAACAGCCGCGCACCATCACGAAGGATTGGCCGCGCAGGAACTCCGGCACTTCGGGAAACGGCGGGTAGTTCATCAGCACCACGGACGAGGTCAGCGCGTCCGGCGCGGTCTTGATCCATTCACGGAAACGGGCGATCACCTCGGCCGCCAGGTGCGCCGGATAGTAGAGGTTGCCGCCGTACACGGTGGCCACCGGATAAAGCCGGATCTCCATGCCGGTGACGACGCCGAAATTGCCGCCGCCGCCGCGCAGGCCCCAGAACAGGTCGGCGTTCTCGCCGGCGCTGGCCGTCACGATCTCGCCGTCCGCCGTCACCAACTCGAAGCGGTTCACGCTGTCGGTGGACAGACCGTACCGGCGGGCCAGCCAGCCCATGCCGCCGCCCAGCGTGTAGCCCACCGCGCCCACGTCGGGCGTCGAGCCGAGCAGGGGCGCCAAGCCGACGGCCTGCGTCTTGGGCAGCACATGCGCCCACTTCGCCCCGGCGCTGATCCAGGCCGTGCGGGCGGCGGCGTCCACGGTCACGTCCGTCATCGGCGAGGTGACCACCAGCAGGCTGCCGTTCGCCTCGCGGATCACGCCATGCCCGGTCGCCTTGACGGCGATCTCCAGGCTCTGCGCGCGGGCGTAGCGCACCGCCGCAACAAGGTCGTCCCGGGTCCGGGCAACCACAATCAGCGCCGGGTGCTGATCGACCGTCAGGTTCCAGGCCTGGCGCGCCGCGGCATAGCCGGCGTCATCGGGCGTCAGGGCCTCGCCCGTCAGGCGCGCGCGCAGCGCGTCGAGCGACCATGAAGCCCGGTTCTCAAGTGTGGGGGTGAGGGCGAGTGTCATCAGAGTCTCCATCGCTCAGGAAAGAGTGAGTCGCATCGAGGCGGAGGGCCGCGCCTCACGGCAGGGTGTTCAGGTACGCGTACACGGCCGCCAGCTCGTCGTCGTCCATGCGCCCGACGCTCTTCCACGGCATCTGGGCGTTGTCCAGCTCGTGGCCGCTGGGGTCCACGCCCGTGCGCAGGGTGGCGATGAACTGCTCCCGCGTCCAGCCCTTGACCACCTTCAGGCTCGGCCCGATGGGGGCCAACTGCCCTTCGACGCCGCCGTTCAGGTCCTCGCCGTGGCACAGCGTGCAGTCCTGGTAGCTCAGAATGTATTCGCCGTACTCGACTGTCGGGCCCTTGGGCGGGGCCGTGATCTCGCCCAGGATGGGCGGCGGCGCGTCCGGGATCAGCCCCGCGCCCAGCATCACCGCCGCCAGAAAATTGGGCTGGTCGAGCGGCATCTGCGTCTCGTTGACCACCGCCGGCTGGCTGCGCAGGTACGCGATCAGGGCCTGGATGTCGGCGTCGCTCAGGTTGCGGCCCTTGGCCCCGCTCATGACGAACAGCGCGCGGCCGTCGGCGTCAACACCGTTGCGGATGGCGCGGAAGATTTCGCCGTCCGACCAGTCCTTCAGCGGCCCGGCCGGCGTCAGGTTGGCAGTCACGAAGGTGCCCAAGGGGAGCGGAAAATCCTTGCCCAGGTCCACGCCGCCGCTCAGCGGCAGCTCGTTGGTCGTCGAGTGGCAGCTGGTGCAGAAGACGTTCGCCAGGTGCCGGCCTCGTTCGATCTGCTCGGCCGTGCCCGCCACCTGCAGGTCCGGGACCGGGGCCGTGCGCGGCGCATAGAACTTGACCAGGCCGTTAAGCGCGATGGCGCCGACGGCGGCCAGCAGCAGGGCCAGCAGGCCGCTCACGACCAGGCCGCCCCACTTGATCACGACCGATTGGGCGCGAAAGGCGCGCCAGGCCAGCCAGCCGAACAGGATCGCGGCCGCTGTAACCGCCAACCAGACGAGGCTGTTGAGAAGCATGCGTGATCTCCTTGGAATGAGGAAGGACGAAAACAGGCCGCGCGGCCCCCAGCTATTCGGTCACGACCAGCGTGCCGATCATGTTCGCTTCGCGGTGGCCGGGCTCGTTGCAGTAGAAGGTGTAGGCGCCGGGCTGTTCCGGGGTGAAGGTGGCTGTGCCGCTCTCGCCGGGCTGGATGTGCTCCAGCGCGACCCCCAGCTCGTCAATGACCAGGGCGTGCATCAGCGCGCCGCGGTTCTCGAAGACCAGCGTCACCGTCTGGCCGGCCCGGACGGTGACCGCGGCCTGCTCAAACTTCATTTCCTTGCCGACGACGATCAGCGGCCCGTCCGCGCTCGCGCAGGCCGCGAGCAGGAGCGAAAAGGCCGCCAGAAGGATGAGACCGTAGCGCATCTTGCCATCATCTCCCGGCCCGGCCGCCTCTCAGCGGCTCAGGACCTCGGCCAGGACGGCGTCCCAGTCCGGGCCGGCGATCGACTGCATCTCGGTGTAGCCGCGCATCCAGGCGATCTGGTCCCCGGCCAGGCCGAAGATCATGACCCCCCCGCCCATCACGGCCGCCCCGTCCAGGCTGGCGCCGCTCCAGCGCCACTCGGTCCAGACCGTGTCGCCGTTAGCCGCCCAGCGCAGCAGGTCGGCCTGAAAATCGGGGATGGCGTCAAACAGGGCGGCCCAACTGCGCTGCATCTGCTTCACGCCGGCGAGGCCCCAATCCGGGTGCAGCGGGTGGGTGCTGGCGTAACCCGGCCGGAAGCACGCGGCCAGCGCGTCCAGGTCGTGCGTGTTCCAGGCGCGTTGCAGGCGCTCGATCGCGGACGGAGGCTGGGCCGAAGCAGGGGCGGGCATGGACGGATCTCCTGTTCTCACCTGGCGAGCGTTGCGCCGACCATTCACACGGGCCTATTCTGTTCTGACCCGGCCCGCAATTCGTCCTGAAAAGGTCGAATTTCGTCTCAGACTTTCGGCGGAGGGGCGGAGTCAGCCTGTCGCCGCCGGCCCGGAGTGCGCTACAATCGCCGGAACCTGGAGACACCCCCTATGCGTCAAAGTCGCCTTTTCAGCACCACCCTGCGCGAAGTCCCGTCCGAGGCCGAGGTCGCCAGCCATCGCTGGCTGCTGCGCGCCGGCTTCATCCGCCCGCTGGCGGCCGGCATCTTCAGCCTGCTGCCGCTCGGCCAGCGGTCCGTGACCAAGATCGAGACCATCATCCGCGAGGCCATGAACGCCATCGGCGGGCAGGAACTGACCATGCCCGTCGTCCACCCGGCCGACCTGTGGCGCGAGACCGGGCGCTGGTACCAGATCGGCGACGAGATGGGGCGCTTCCGCGACCGCGTCGGCCGCGACATGGTGCTGGCGATGACGCATGAGGAGGTCGTGGCAGACCTGGTCCGCAAGGAGATCCGCTCTTACCGCCAGTTGCCGCAGTTGATCTATCACCTGCAGACCAAGTGGCGGGATGATCCCCGCCCGCGCGCCGGCCTGATCCGCGTGCGCGAGTTCACGATGAAGGACTCGTACAGTCTGGACGCCGACTGGGAGGGCCTGGACCGGCAGTACCGCGCCCACTACCAGGCCTACTTCGACATTTTCCATCGCTGCGGCCTGGACGTGATCGCGGTCAAATCGGATGTGGGCATGATGGGCGGCCAGATGGCGCACGAGTTCATGCTGCTGGCGCCGATCGGCGAGGACACGCTGATCCTGTGCGACGCCTGCGGCTACACGGCCAACCGCCAGGTGGCGCGTCTGCGTAAGCCGCCCGCCGCGCCGGCCGAGCCGCGCCCGGTCGAAAAAGTCGCCACGCCGGGCGTGAACACCATCCAGGGTCTGGCTGAATTCCTGGGCATCACGACGGCGCAGACGGCCAAGGCCGTGTTCATGGTGGCCCGCGTCACCGAGGGCGACCACGACGTGGACAGGTTTGTGTTCGCGGTGGTGCGCGGCGACATGGATGTGAACGAGACCAAACTGGCCAACGCCGTGAAGGCCAAGGAACTGCGGCCGGCGCGCGAGGACGAGATCCGGGCGGTGGGGGCCTCGCCGGGCTACGGCAGCCCGGTCGGGCTGGATGCGCGGCGCATATTGATCGTGGCGGACGACGCCGTGCCCGCTTCGCCCAACCTGGTGGCCGGCGCGAACGAGGACGGTTTTCACCTGCTCAACACCTGCTACGGGCGGGACTATACGGCCCACCTCGTCGCCGACATCGTGGCCGCGGATGCGGGCAGCGCCTGCCCGGACTGCGGGGCGCCGCTGCGCGCCGAGCGCGGCGTCGAGGTCGGCAACATCTTCAAGCTCGGCACGCGTTACACCGAGGCCCTGGGCGCCACCTTCCTGGACCAGGACGGCCAGAGCAAGCCCGTGATCATGGGCTCCTACGGCATCGGCGTCGGCCGGCTGCTGGCGTGCGTGGCCGAGCGGCACCACGACGCCGACGGCCTGATCTGGCCGGTGTCGGTGGCGCCCTACCACGTCCACCTGCTGGCGCTGCCGGGCGGCGGGCCCCAGGCCGAGGCGCTCTACGCCGACCTGCAGGCGCAGGGCGTGGAAGTGTTGTACGACGACCGGGACGAGCGGGCCGGCGTCAAGTTCAAGGACGCCGACCTGATCGGGCTGCCGCTGCGCGTCACGGTCAGCGAGCGGTCGCTCAAGAGCGGCGGGGCCGAGGTCAAGCCGCGCGCGGCCAAGGAGAGCCGCATCCTCCCGCTGGCTGAGGTCCCCGGCCAGGTGAGACTGGTCATCAGCCATCTGCAGGCGGAGCTTGAGAAGAAGGTTGTGCCGGTGCCGTTCAGGGAGTGATGAGTGGACAGTGGTGAGTGGTCAGTGATCAGTGGTCAGTGATCAGTGGTCAGCGATCCTGATGACTAGCCACTGTCCACTATCCACTTCTTCTTATGCAAGACATCTTCGCGCAGACGACCCACCGCCCTTATCCCCTGCCCGCCGAGGCCTGGGTGATGCGGCAGACCTGGTACAACCTGCTCTTCGCCCACTGGCCGGTGCCGGTGGCTGCGCTGCGCGCGCAGGTCCCGGCGCCGCTGGAGCTGGACACGTTCGACGGCCAGGCCTGGCTGGGGGTGGTGCCCTTCGGGATGCGCGACGTGCACCCGCGCTACACTTTCCCGGTCCCGGGGCTTTCAGACTTTCTCGAGTTGAATGTGCGGACGTACGTGAAGGTGGGCGGCCGGCCGGGGGTGTTCTTCTTCAGCCTGGACGCCGCCAACCTGCCGGCGGTGATAATCGCGCGGGCCTGGTACCGGCTGCCCTATTTCCATGCGCGCATGACGATGCGCGAGACCGGCGGAGGCTGGATTGAATATGAGAGCGTGCGCGTGCACGGCGGCGCGCCGCCGGCCATGTTCCAGGGCCGCTACCGGCCCGTGGGCGACGTCTGGCTCTCGGCGCCCGGCTCACTGGAGGCGTTTTTGACCGAACGTTACTGTCTGTACACCGTGGCGGATGGCGGGGTGTATCGCGGCGAGATCCATCACGTCCCCTGGCCGCTGCAGCACGCCGAGGCCGAGATCGCCGTCAACACCATGGCGAAACCGCACGGCCTGCGCCTGGAGGGGCCGCCGCATCTGCTCTTCGCCCGCCGTATCGCCACCGTGGAGTGGCCGATCCGGCGCGTCGTCGGCTGACGACCACCGCCGCCGTCGGGCGGAGCCGTCACAGCCGCTCCATCAACTCCTTTTTCTTATTCTGGAACTCCGCCTCGGTCAGCACGCCGTGCTGACGCAACGCGTCCAGTTGCTGGAGCAATTCCACGACCGACGGCCCGGCCGGGGCCGCCGGTTTGGGCGACGCGGCGGGCGCCGGCGCCGGGCGGGAGGCCCCGTATTCCATCGCTTCCTTGGCGTTGAGCATGGCGGTCTTGAACGCCATCGGGTCCGCCAGGCGCGTGAACTTGTTCACGCCCAGCTCGCTGGCGGTCAGGATCTCGATGTCGCCGTAGCCCAGCAGGCGGCCCCAGACGGATTGCTTCATCTTAACATCGTTCACCTTCTCCAGCGACGAGTCCGTCACCTCTTTCTCCAGCACGCCGTGGACCTGGATCACGCGCCGGTTGGTGACGACGTACAGCCGGTTGGCCCAGATGAGGACGTCGCGGGTGAGGCCGATAAGCGGGAAGGCCAGCAGCAGGTAGGCCAGCGCCACGCGCGCGTCCGGCACCCACAGCGCCCAGATGAGCGAGACCAGCACCGCCAGCGCCACCGCCAACACGGCCTCGGTCAGAATCTCCCCAACCAGCACCAGCCAGTGCCGGCGCGCGACGAGCATGACGCGCTCGTTCTCCCCCAGCAACTGCTCCAGGTAACCGCGCGGTTTGCCTGCCATAAGGCCTCCCAAGTGAGTCAGTCGTCCTGCTCCAGCAAATCCACCAGCAGTTGGCCGCGCTGCACATTCTCGCCCGCGCGCACGGCCACCCGCTCCACGCGCCCGGCGTGCGGCGCCGCCACGCGAATCTCCATCTTCATCGCCTCCAGCACCGCCAGCACCTGCCCGCGCTCCACCCCGTCGCCGGCGGACACCAGCACCTGGCGGACCACGCCCGGCATCGGCGCCTCAAGCACGTCATGCCGGGCGCCGGAGGCCGCGCCGCGCCGCGCCCGCTTCTCAGCCTGCGGCACCGTCAACCGATAGGTCCGCCCGCCGGCCGACGCCCAGCGCTCCGGGCCGTCGGCGGCGACGCAGACCGCGTGGGTCCGACCGTCCACGCTCAGCCGCAGCTCGCCGTCCTGCCAGCGCGCGGCCTCCACCTTCAGCACCCGGTCCCCGATGGTCACCGTGTACCCGGCCCCGGCCGGCTCGACGCGGACCGTGATGTGTTCAGCGCTCGACTGATAGCGAAAGTCCATTCCCGATCCTGAAGTGATCCGCGCGCGCCCACGGGCTGGGATCCCCCCCCGGCGCCGCCGGCCGCCGCTCGGCCGCAGCCAGGAAGTCGGCCAGGGCCACGGCGGCCAGGACCGCTGCCGGCGGCCGGGCCGTTGAGGGCTGCCAGTCCGCCATGTGCTCGGCGATGAAGCGCGTGGTCGCCTGCCCGGCCTGGAACTCCGGATGGGCCAGCACGGCGCGCAGGTAATCGAGGTTGTTGGGCAGGCCGAGCAGGACGTAACGGGCCAGCGCCGCGTCCATGCGCCGGAGCGCTTCGGCCCGCGTCGGCGCCGAAGCGATGACCTTGGCCAGCAGCGAGTCGTAATGCGCGGGCACCACGTCGCCCGTCTGGAAGCCCGCATCGACGCGGACGCCCGGCCCGTGCGGCTCGCGGGCCAGCAACACCGGGCCGCCGGCCGGCAGGAAGTCCTGGGCGGGGTCCTCGGCGCACACGCGGCACTCGAGGGCGTGGCCGCGCGCCGTGACCTGGGCCTGTGTGAAAGGCAGCGGCTCGCCGGCCGCCACGCGCAGTTGCAGGTGGACCAGGTCCAGCCCCGTGACCGCCTCGGTCACTGGGTGCTCCACCTGCAGGCGCGTGTTCATCTCCAGGAAATAGAAAGCGCGCGTGTCCGGGTCTACGATGAACTCCACCGTGCCGGCGTTCTGGTAATTCACGGCGCGCGCCGCGGCGACCGCCGCCGCCGCCATCTGCTCGCGCAGGCCGGGGTGTTGCTCCAACAGCGGCGCCGGCGACTCCTCCACAATCTTCTGATGGCGGCGCTGCACCGAGCACTCGCGCTCAAAGAGATGGACGACCTGACCGTGCGCGTCGCCGAAGACCTGGAACTCGATGTGCCGGGCGCGGTCGAGATATTTCTCCAGGAAGATGGCGTCATCGCCAAACGCCCCGGCCGCCTCCCGCCGGGCGCTGTCCAGGGCTTCGGCCAGGGCGCCCGGCGCGCGCACCACGCGCATCCCGCGCCCGCCGCCGCCCGCGGCCGCCTTCACCAGCACCGGGTAGCCGATCCGGTCCGCGGCTTCCTCCCACCCCCCTCGCCCCAGGGGAGAGGGGCCGGGAGGGAGGGAGGGAGGGTGAAATCCGGGCACCACCGGCACACCGGCCTGCTCCATCAGCGCCCGTGCGCCGGTCTTGCTGCCCATCGCCCGGATCGCGGCGGCCGGCGGGCCGACGAAGACCAGCCCGGCCGCCGTCACCGCCTCGGCGAAGTCCGCGTTCTCGGCCAGGAAGCCGTAGCCGGGATGGACGGCGTCCGCGCCCGCCTCGCGCGCGGCCTCGATCAGGCGGTCGGCGCGCAGGTAGGACTCGCGCGGCGGCGGCGGGCCGATCGGCACCGCCTCGTCCGCCAGCCGGACGTGCAGGGCGTCGCGGTCCGCCTCCGAGTAGACGGCCACCGTGCGCAGCCTCAGCTCGCGGCAGGCCCGGATGATCCGGACGGCGATCTCACCCCGGTTGGCGATCAGGACGGTCTTCAAGGGTTTCATCCGGCAGTGGCAAAAGTCGCTTTCGAACAGGCCGATTGATACTACCCGCCGGGACGTCGCGCGCCTACGGTAACCGAGACGCCCCATCCAATCCCACATCCGCACCTGGAGGTTACCGCCATGCCCCCCACAGTATATGCGGTGTCCGGCGGCGTGTCCAAATTCGCCAAAGCGCGGCCGGACAAAACATTCCAAGCGGTCGTCAAAGAAGCCTACGACTACGCCCTGCAGGACCTCGGCCTGGAGTTTGCGGCGTTCAACGAACTGGTGGACGGCTCAGTGGCGTCGTACTTCTCCGACCACTTCCAGCGCCAGCTCATGGCCGGCATCATGGTTCAGGATTATCTCGGCCTGTGCCCCAAGCCGAGCCACCGCGTGGAGGGCGGCGGCGCCACCGGCGGCCTGTGCTTCCAGGAGGCCTGGAAGTCGGTGGCCTCCGGTCACATGGACATCTGCGTGGCGTACGGGTTCGAGACCATGAGCCATGTGGAGACCTGGAAGGGCAATGAGTTCATCGCCCTGGCCTCGGACGTGAGCTTCGATTACCCGGTCGGCGGTTTCTACTCCGGCTACTACGCCATGATGGTGACGCGGCACATGCAGGCGTTCGGCACCACGGTCGAGCAGATGGCGCACGTCTCGGTGAAGAACCACCGCAACGCCTACCATAACCCCTACGCCCAGAAGCGCCAGCGCTACACGCTCCAGGACGTGCGCGCCGCGCCGATGGTGGCCTGGCCGCTCACGCGCCTGGACATCTGCGTGATGTCGGACGGCGCGGCCGTGACCATCCTGTGTTCCGAAGAAGGCGTGCGCAAGCTGGAGCGCGCCGGCGCCCGGATCACGCGCCCGCTGGTCAAGGTCACAGGCATCGGCCGCGGCACCGACGCCATGCGCATGGCCGACCGCCCGCACGTCGATTACGAGACGTTCATGCGGCATTACGCCACCGAACTGGAACGGTCGTCGGACGAGACGCGCGCCTACTATCGCCGGCTCTGGGAGCGCGGCGTCCGCTACCCCGGCGTGCACTCCTTCCGCGCGGGGCGCATGGCCGGCAACATGGCCTGGAAGATGGCGGGCGTGACGGACCCGTTGCACGAGCTGGATTTTATCGAGCTGCACGACGCGTACACCTCGAGCGAGATCCAGACGTACGAGGACCTGGGGCTGTGCCGCTATGGCGAGGGCGGGCCGTTCGCGGCCTCCGGCCAGGCGTTCATGCCCGGCATCGATTACGGCCTGGACCTGCCCCAGCCGCCGGTCTGCCCCGTCAACCCATCCGGCGGCCTGATCGCCTGCGGCCATCCGGTGGGCGCCACCGGCCTGATGCAGGCCGTGTTCGCGCTCTGGCAACTCCAGGGCGCCATCGCCCGCCACTTCAACGACCCGACCCTGCAGGTGAACGCCGCGCGGCGCGGCGCCATCCACTCCCATGCCGGGACCGGGACATACGTGACCGTTACGGTGTTGGAGCGAGAGGCCACTGATCACTGATCACTGATCACTGATCACTGATCACATTCATATCTCGTCCCAGACCAGTGACCAGTGATCGGTTACCCGGAGAAACGCGATGTCCCAACTCCCCTCCCACCGCCCCGAGACCCTCGGCGGCTACGTCGTCCACAACCTCCCCTTCCCGACCGTGCTCAGCGACGAAGCGCTGGCCCTGCTCAAGCAGATGACGCCGGTGCAGATCGAGCAGGTGTATCAGATCACGTACCTGCATTCGTACGGGCAGGACTCGCCCTTCTTCGCCGGCCTGACCAACGGCGTCTTTCTCGGCTGCCGCGATCCGCGCACCGGCTACACCTACGCCACCCCGCGCGGCCACGACATGGCCACAGGCGAGCCAACGCAATGGGTGGTGCTGCCCGGCGAGGGCCGCGTCCACGCCTTCACGGTCTGCTATTTTGGCTCCGAGGCGTTCCTGCCGGAATGTCCGTTTGTGCTGGCCCTGATCGAGTTCGCGGGCGCGGACACGCTCTTCCTGACGCGGCTGATGGGTGTGGACCCGGAACACCCGTCCCTGGACTGGATCGGGATGAAGGTGCAGGCGCGCTATCTGCGCAACAGCCAGCTCAAACCGACCGACGTGTACTTCGTCCCCGCGTGAGGGCGCGGCGCGCCGTCACATCCGGAACACGCCGTAACGCGTCTCGGACCGCGGCGCCTGCGCGCACACGGCCAGCGCCAGCCCCAGCACCCGGCGCGTCTCGACCGGGTCCAGGATGCCGTCGTCCCACAAGCGCGCCGTGGAGTAGTACGGGTTGCCTTCGTACTCGTACTTCTCCAGAGTCGGCCGCATGAACTCGGCGGCGGCCGCGGCGTCAAGCGGCGGTTTGCCCTCGCGCGCCAGCTGGTCCTGCTTGATGGTCAACAGCACGCTGGCCGCCTGCTCGCCGCCCATCACGCTGATGCGGGCGTTGGGCCACATCCACAGGAAACGCGGCTGATAGGCGCGCCCGCACATGCCGTAGTTGCCGGCCCCGAAACTGCCGCCGACGATCACGGTCAGCTTGGGCACGTTGGCGTTGGCCACGGCGTGCACCAGCTTGGCCCCGTCGCGCGCAATGCCGCCCGCCTCGTAGTCCCGGCCCACCATGAAGCCCGTGATGTTCTGCAGGAACAGCAACGGCAGGTCGCGCGCCGTGCACAGCTCCACGAAGTGCGCGCCTTTCAGGGCCGACTCGCTGAACAGGACGCCGTTGTTGGCCACGATCCCGAGCGGGTAACCGTCGATGGCGGCGAAACCGGTGACCAGCGTCGTGCCGTAGTTGGCCTTGAACTCGCGGAAGCGGCTGCCGTCCACCAGCCGGGCGATGAGCTCGCGCGCGTCGTAGGTTTCGCGGAAGGTGCGCGGCAGCAGGCCGTAGAGCTCGTCCGCGGGGTAGAGCGGCTCCTCGGGCGCGGCCGGTTGAGGCGCACGGCCGTGCGCCCTGACTCCCAGGGTCGCCACGATCTGCCGCGCGATCTCCAGCGCGTGCTCGTCATCCTCGGCGAAGTGGTCGGCCACGCCGGATTTGTGCGTATGGACGTACGCGCCGCCCAATTCCTCGGCGGTCACGTCTTCGCCGGTGGCCGCCTTCACCAGCGGCGGCCCGCCCAGGAAGATCGTGCCCGTGCCCTTGACGATGATGGTCTCGTCGCTCATGGCCGGCACGTACGCGCCGCCGGCCGTGCAGCTGCCCATCACCACCGCGATCTGCGGGATGCCCTTGGCGCTCATGCGCGCCTGGTTGTAGAAGATGCGGCCAAAGTGGTCGCGGTCCGGGAAGACCTCGGCCTGCATCGGCAGGAACGCGCCGCCCGAGTCCACCAGGTACAGGCACGGCAGATGGTTCTCCTCGGCGATCTCCTGGGCGCGCAAGTGCTTCTTGACGGTCAGCGGGTAATACGAGCCGCCCTTCACCGTGGCGTCGTTGGCCACGATCATGACCTCGCGCCCGCTCACCCGCCCGATGCCGGTGACGATCCCGGCCGCCGGCGCTTCGCCCGCGTACATGTGCCAGGCGGCCAGCGGCGAGAGCTCGAGGAACGGCGCGCCGGGATCGAGCAGTTTGTCAATGCGCTCACGCACGAACAGCTTGCCCTGCGCGGCGTGGCGCTGGCGGTATTTCTCGCCCCCGCCCTCGCGCGCCTGGGCCAGATCCCGGCGCAGTTTTTCGGCCAGCGCCCGATGATGCGCGGCGTTGGCCTCGTATTGGGCGTCCTTGACCAGTTGGGATTGGAGACTGTCCATGGCGGGAGGCTCATTCCAGGTCAGAGCAACTGTTGGAGACAAGCGACTGGCGATAGTATACTGTCTTCCGTCCCCGCGCCGATCCCGGCTCGAGGCCGACCCGTCCCAGAGCTCTCGTCTCTCCGATCATGCCCAAGACTTTGTCCCCAACAGACCCGCACCTGCTGGAAGCCGTCCAGCGCCTGAGCCGCGCCCAGAAGACGACCGGCCTGATCCTGATCGGCTACGGCCTGTTCGTCCAGGTGGTGGGCCTCCTGAGCGATCCGCCGCGCACCGTCGGCGGCCTGCCCTTCATCGCCATCGGCTTCTTCGGCTTGATCTGGGGCGATCCGGCCCTGCTGGCCGCCGCCGCCGTCCTGCTCGCGTTCAGCCTCATCCCCGGCGTCAACCCCGCCGTCGGCGTGCTCGGACCGGACCCCGTCGTCCAGTTGACCGGGGTCACGGGCCTGGAGCTGCTGATCGCGCTCGGCGTGAAGGCGGTCCTGGCTTTCACGGCACTCCAGCAGTTCCTGGTCTTCCGCTTCCTCTACGGCACCGAACGGGCTTCCGGTTTCGGGGCCGACCTGGCCATCATCCCGCCCATGGTGCCCAACCGCACCGACCGCCTGGCCCGCTGGTCACGCTCCACAGGTCTGGCCGCCGCCGCCGGCGCGGCGCTCGCCATCGCTTTTCTGCTGACGGACCCCGCCGCCATCGGCACGCGCGTCGTGCCCGAACTCGCCGGCGCGCTGGCCGTCACGGCGCTGGGCCTGGGCCTGGGCGCCGCGTTCTCGCCCACCGACGAGCGGCCCGCGGCGCTCATCGGCCTGGGCCTCGGCCTGCTGAGCTACCTCGCCGCCGCCTTCGTGCTGCTCCGTCTGGCACCGTAAGCCATCAGCGCTCAGCCCCGGTTGCCTTTCCCGCCGACTGCACTAAAATCACCGGTGATGCCCACGCGGACTCTCAACCGACTTCTGGGGGTCGGCCTGCTGCTGGCCGCGGCCGCCTGCGGCCTGCCGCTGCCCCGCCTGGTCTTCGACACACCCACGCCGCCCCCGCCGCCTCCGCCCACGACCACGCCCGCGCCCGGCGGCTTCGTCACCTTCCGCGTCCGCCTCCCGGCCAGCACGCCGGCCGGCGCCATCGTCGCCGCGCAGGTGCTGGACCCGTTGGGCGGCGGCCAGACGATCGTGCCCCTGGCAAACGCGGGCGATAACCTCTGGACCGGCACCACGTCGGCGACTCTGGGCAGCGTCCTGCGCTATCGCTACGTCCGCACCACATCGCCCGCCGCCGGCGAAGTCACCCCGACGGGTCAGGCCGTCCCCTACCGCCTCCTCCACGTCGCGGCCCCCAACACCGCCGCGTCCGACATCGTCGCCGCCTGGAGCGACCAGGCCTTCTCGGGCGACCAGGGCGCCATTGTCGGCGCAGTCCGCAACAGCAACACCGGCCGGGGTGTCCTCGGCCTGCTCGTCTCCGCCGCCGGGCAGGTCACGCTTACCGCCTGGGACGGCAGCTACGCGTTGTATAACGTCCCGTCCGGCGAGCAGCGCGTCACCGTCATGGCGCCGGACGGCTCGCTGCAGGCCACCCAGGGCACGGTGGCCGTCCCCGTCAGCCAGGTGGCGGGCCTGGACCTGGCCGCCCCCGACCCCAACGCCGTCCACATCACCTTCGTCGTCCGCCCGCCGGCCGGCACAGACCCGGCGGCGACGCTGCGCCTGGTGGGGACCGTCTCACAGCTGGGCGACACGTTCGTGGCCAACGCCGCCAACTCATCGGTGCTGGCCTCGCGGGCGCCGACCCTGGCCCCGCTCGGCGACGGGCGCTTCGCCGTCATCGTGCGGCTGCATCAGGGCACCGTGCTGCGCTACGCCTACACGCTCGGCGATGGCGTCTGGAACAGCGAACTGGACTCCGGCGGCGCCAAGCGCCAGCGCGAGTACCTGGTCCCGTTCACCGACGCCATCGTCGAGGAGGCCATCGCCAGCTGGCACACCGGCCCCGCGGCCCCGGTGACCTTCGAGGTGACGACGCCCAGCGCCACGCCCGCCAATGACCTGGTGACCATCCAGTTCCGGCTCAACGATTGGCTGCCGCCGCTGCCGATGTGGCGCGCCGGCCTCAACACCTGGCGTTACCAGCTCGCCAACCCGGAAAACTTCGCCGGCGCCGTGTACTACCGCTATTGCCGCAACTACGCCTGCGGCGCCGCCGACGACGCCTCGACCGCCGAGGCGGCCGCCCTGAGCCGGGCCTTCACGCCGACCGTGCTGCCGCAGACGCTCAAGGACACCGTCATCGCCTGGCGCTGGCAGGCGCCGGTGACGCCGCCCGCGCTCAACCTGCCGCCGCCCGCGCCGCGCGGCGGCTTCGTCGCCGGGCTGGACCTGCCGGAGGCCTGGC
>Ga0101944_10003002_pt1 | contig 25029 bp, 23 predicted proteins | sample DewCreD2012metaG_FD_75245 | JGI IMG/M metagenome (GOLD analysis project Ga0101944, IMG submission 75245) | Hot spring sediment bacterial and archeal communities from British Columbia, Canada, to study Microbial Dark Matter (Phase II) - Dewar... ... | reverse complement strand
AGCAGCAGCGCCATGCCCACCCCCGCCCAGGCCAGATGCAGCGCCGCCAGCAGGGTATACCCCCACGCAATCCCTGCCGCCCCCGCCACCGCCGCCAGCGGAAGCAGTACCAGCGCATTAGGCGGATAAAACAGCGCCATCTGATAGTTCGCCAACAGCGGCGCGCCCATCCCATTCAGCGGGTTCCACCAGGGCATCACCCCCATGCGGATTTGCTCCCAGGCCTGCTGCCACCATGGGACGAACTGCAGTGCGGGCGTCCCCCAGAACAGCGCCTTGCCCTCCGCCAGCATCGGGGCCAGCAGTGCCAGCGGAGCCGCAATCAGCACCCAGTAAGCTTGAATATAATCCCTGATCGTTAAACGGCCCTTACTATTCATCCGGGCTTATCTGTGTCCATCTGTGTTTATCTGTGTCCATCTGTGTTTATCTGTGTCCATCTGTGTTTATCTGTGGTTCCACTTTCAAAATCACCATCTCACCCTGCTCGTACACCGGCTGCAGCGCTCCCGCCTCGCGCGGGTCCCAGTCACCCAACTTACGCTCTGCCGGTCCCCACACCACAAAATCAACGCCAAATTCGCGCAGCAGCGCCGCGCGGGCTTTTTCTGGACAATTTGCCTCGTAAAAGCACTGCACGCGGGTCTCAATCTCCGACGCATTCACGCTCTCTGGACCGCTCCCCAGCAGAACGCGCACCGGGGCCCAGGCCGGCAGGGCTGTGGAAGTCTCAAAACTTGCCAGAACCACGTCGTTTTTACGGGCGTTCTGCGCCAGAAATTCAAAACCCTTCACTTCATCTCTGGAGCGGTACAGCGGCGGCCGCATGGCCGTCACGCCGTACAGGCTGGCGAGATACAACACCAGCGTAGACAGGTAAAAAACGCCCAGGAATGCCCGCGCCCTGCCCAACGCCTGCTTCCCGCGCGTCTCCAGCCAGATGAACGCCAGGGCCGAAAGCGCTACCCACACAGCCTCGGGCATCCGCCTTTGCAGGGTATACGGCGCATAAGCCAACAGCGGAAAGGCCGCCGCCCACGCCGCGATCAGCCAGCCGTGCCAGCCGTTGGCCCGGATCGCCGGCCCCACCCCCGCCGCGGCTAGAGGCAGCAGCAGACCATACGCCAACAGGTAGTGATGCACCGGCGGCGACACGATCCGGTTCTGCCCCTCCCACCCCGCCAGCGTTGGGTCGAGCCGCAGCGCCAGAAACGTATACACCACCACCGGCGCAGAGATGAGGACGATCCGCGCGGCCCGGCGCACGTACCCCCACCACATTTGCCAATCCGCCGCCTTCCTCCGGCCCGCCCAGAACTGCCACGCCCCCGCCGCGGCCAGGTGCAGGCCCACAACGGCCCATTCCACCACCACCGTCAGCGGCTGCATGATTCCAACCCCCAGGCACAACACGCCCGGCAGCCAACCCGCCCACCGTCCAAGAGATGCCGGGGGCTTCAGGTAGCCCGTCAGGCTCCACAACAGCAGTGCGCGCGCCGCCGCCAGGTGCGGCAGGCCCAGAAGCATTAAAAAGCCAAACGTCTCCGGCGAATAGAACTCCAGCGGCTGTTCCATCCCCGGCAGTGTGCCCGACCACAACCCTTCCAGTCCCAAGAGGGCCAGCCAGCCCAGCCCGCCGCCCAGCGTCGCCAGCGCCGTCCCCCATCGCCGCAGGTTCACATCCTGAATAAACAAGGCCAGAAAATCATACACTGCCAAAACCATTGCCAGCCCGGCGGCCACCCGAAACAGGTGGAAGAGCGCCACCAACTGCTCGTACTGTCCTGGCGGAGCGGTTAGCTTGCCCAACAGCAGGTAAGGTAAAAAGGCTAACATCCCACCGCTTGGATAAGCGGTATACGGCGAGCGGAAAAACCACGCCCCCGCCGCCCCCCACAGCATTTTTGCCAGGTAAGAATAGCCATCCTCCGCGCCGAATAACAGGCCGCTGTACTGCCATTGGGGGTTAGCGCGCGCCATCTGAAACCCCACCAGGTACGGGATGGTCGTAACCACCATCACTACCCCGGCGAACCCAATGACCCACCGTCGTTCAGCTCGCGCGGCTCGCATGACCCCTCCCCCACCGGCTCAACCATCCCAGGATCAGCGCGGCCAGCCACGCCGCGCCAGAGAGTCCCGCCCCCACGAACACCGTGAGCGGCGCAAATGCAAACTCCACCACGTGACGGCCCGGCCCCAGCCGCACGGCGCGCAGTAACCCGCCTGCCGCTTCAATTTCTCCCATCTGCCCATCCACCCGCACCGACCAGCCCGGGTACATCACTTCCGCCAGCACCAACAACCCCGGACCGCCGGCCTCCAGCGTCACCCGGTTGGGCCGCCGGTAAACCACCGGCGTCGAGCGGATGCCCTGCCCCAACTTCACCGCCGGGTCCTGTACCCAGGCGCGCGGGAGCGCCTTAAGGTTCTCATAAATGCGCGTCTGGCCCTTTTGTGCAATCAGCCGCAGATCTTCAGAGACGATCTCATATTCCGCGGCAACGTACTTCACGTTCAGCAGGCCAAGCCGCCGCGCATCGGGGATTACTCCGCGGTGATCGACAGCAGGATCGTCGGCGAAAGGCGGCAGGGTCACGCTGTACCCTACCTGCTCGATTCCCGTTGCCGCCTCCATGAAGCCCTGATAACTCGCCAAAATCAGCGGATCAACCCCATCGGCCAGTTCCAACCCGTACCAGGCCGCAATGTGCTGTGGAATGCTGTACGAAGGCGAATACACCCGGAACGGTTCTTCCCCGCCGTGCAGTGCAAGATACGCCGCCGCGCCCGAAGGGTCATCTATGGCCTCGCAGGGGGTCCGGTATTCCAGCCCCACAACATTGACGGCGCTCAGATCGGCCAGCGCCAGCCCCAAAAACAGCGCCGCCGCCCACCGCGCCGTCATTTTCCGCCGTGCCACCGCTCCAATCAGGCCGGCTCCCAACATCAGGGCCACAGCCCCCCATCCAAACTGTAACCGTGCGCGGGGCGAGTCCACCAGCACCACCACCGCCAGCCCCAACAGCACCGCAAATGCCAGCAGAGTGAACAGGAACAGAGCCTTTTTCCTCCCCACGCCGGTGATGCCCTCTTCCCTCCCCTCCAAAGCGGCCAGCAGAACATCTAATCCCCAGGCCGCAGTGATCGCAAAGGCCATGCCGGTTAAAAACAGCGCGCGCGGCGGCACGCGCAGCAGGCTCAGCCCTGGTAACTCCAACAGCCAGGCCGCCGGGGCAAAATACCGGCCCAGCGCGAGGATTAACGTCACCACGATGAGCGCCACCCAAAACCCGGCCCGCCTGCGCAGCCTGGCGTAAAAGACCACCAGCGCGAACAATGTCAGCGCCACCCCGCCAGGATACATCGCCCACTCCGCCGGCCCGCGCAGATAGGGATAGACCAGACCCAACCACTGCGCTGGCGGCAGTGAATCGATCAGATTTTCGCCCGGCAGCATGTACGCGCGGGTCGAAAGGCGCGTATATTCCGCCAGCGGCAGCAGCAGAACTGCCGCCGTCCATCCGGCGGCGGCCAGATTGGCCGCTCCCCGCGCGCACAGCCCGGCTAATCCCTTCCATCCGGCCCGCGGCGCGTGCCAGACCGCATAAGCCAGCCACGCCAGCCCGGCATAGGCCGCCCAACGCGGGTCGGCCAGGGCAATCACGCCGAGGACGAACCCGGGCGCAATCCACCGCGCCTTCCCAGCCTCGCCCGCCGCCCCTGCCGCAGACTTCTCCGCCAGGAACAGCCAGGGAGTCCAGGGTACGGCGTACAACAGCGTCAGATGACCGGCGCCCAGGTGCGCGTACAGCTTGGGCATGGCTTCAAAGAGCAGCGCGCCAAAGAGGGCCGCACGCTCCGCCAGCCCTTCAGCCCGCAGCAGCAGGTACATCCCTACCCCGCCCCACATCAGGTGCAGCGCCACAGCCAGGTTAAAGCCCCACGGAAGCGGCAGTGCCAGCGCCAGCCAGCCGGGCGGGTAATACAACCCCGCCAGCGGATTGGCCGCCAGAGGATAGCCGCTTAAGATCAGGGGCGACCACAGGGGGATGACGCCGTTTTCAGTCAGAGAACGCTGAATGTACAGCGCATTGGGATAGTGGCTGATGAGCAAATCTGAGTATACCGACCCCGGATGAAACGGATAGCGCCCCCACGAGGGCAGCAAAATCAACACCGGCAGCGCCAACGAGGCCGCCAACAGCACCCGGCGCATCATGGCCGCTTCCTCACCGCGTAGACCGTCACCGCGCCGTCTTCAAAAACCGGCTCCACGCCCGCCGGTAGAGGATGGAGAAGAACCCGGCCCGCGGAAGGCTCTCGCTGTGCCAGCGCCTGCTCGCGCTCGCCGAAGAAGATGTAATCCACTCCTCTGGCCGTTAAAAATGCCTGCATCTCAGCCGCAGACCACGTCCCGCTGAAAAAACCGCGCACTTCGGCCTCTTCGCCAGCGGCGTTGACTGTTTCAAACGGGTGGCCGTAGATCACCCGGTGCAGAGTAAGCGCCGGAACGTAGTTGCCAATCTGCGGAGAGGCCAGTACCAGACTTCCGGGTGAGGCCTCGCGCCCCAACCACTGCAAAGCGCGGTATTCTGCCCTGCTCAAAAAAATCTGCTCCGAGCCGCCCACAATACCCAAGATTCCCCCCAGGATCAACACCCCATTGGTTGCCAGCGAACAGCCCATCACCACCGGCACGAGCCAGCGCCCCCGCACCCGCCGCTGTAAAACCCCAATGCCAAACCCGGCCAAAAGCGCGGCGGGGATGTACAGCCCGGTCAAAAAGCGGCGCTGCAAGCCAAACGGCGCGTACACCAACAGCCCGCCCAATACCAGCCAGGCAATCAGCACGCGCCGGGCCGGGTGATCTTTCATCTTCCAGAGATCAACCGCTCCCAGGCACGCCAGAGCCAACGCGGGTGACAGCGACAGCACAAAATCCCACAGCGGCGGCGAAGGCGTTAAGTTTTGGGCGTTCCAGCCGGCCAGGAAGGGATCGGTCTGCGTGATCCAGAACATATAAAGCAGATAGGGCCCACCCAAAAGCCCCAGCGCCGCCGCTGGCTCTAAAACGCGCCGCCCCGCCGCCGGACCCGCTTCTACCCAGGCCCACGCTCCCCAACCTGCCAACACCAGCGCAATCACCACCATGCCAAACGGCAGAATCACCGCTTCTAACAATCCGGCGAGAGCCAGAATCACGTAATGCCACCCGCGCCTTTCCGAGAGGATGCACAGCAAGATGCCCACGAGGATCGCCAGCCCAACCACAAAGTGCGGGTTCTGGTAAGCCGACAGGAACGGGTATGCCTCAGCCACCCAAAAATCAGAAGGCAGCAGCCCGCTGAACACGACCAGCCAGCCCATCCCCGATCCAAATGCGGCCAGCCAGGCGGTAACGCGGGCCAGGCCGGGGCGGTCAATGAATACAACCCGCTGAATAAAAGCCACTAACGCCCACGCCAACAGTCCCGCGCCCACTACCCGTGCCGCATGAAAAACCAGTAATACAGGTAGTTTCGCCCAGCGGGCAAAATATCCCAAAAACAAGTAAAACAGGTGGATATACGCCCCATCGCCGTTTTCAGCCGAATAGGGCAGGCGGAATTTCCAATCTCCCCGCCAGCTCTGGTTCATCTTCGCCAGGTAAGAATTGCCGTCAATCGGATTCAACAAAAAGCCGTTAAAAACCCGATCACCCCCAACAGCCCAGCCGAACCCGAACAGGTACGGGAGCGTGACCGCCGCGATCAGCGTTGCGATAAGAACGATGGTTTGCTTCTTATTCATAGGGTTAAAATTACAAAGAAAAGTATACTTGAGAAAGAACGCCCTCGCAACTTACCCACAGTTTACGGGTGCATTGCAGTTTACAAAGTACGCCAATCAATCGCTTGCCTCATCTTCCATCCACCTCTATAATCACAGGTATGAATCAGGCATTCCATCTCTATCGACTGCAACAAATTGACACGCAAATCAGCCAGATCGAAGCCCAGCTTAAGGAACTCGAAAGGCTCCTGGCTGGCAGCGAAGCCGTCCGCCAGGCACAGGCCGCAGCCGAAGAAAAAAACAGGCTCCTGCAGCGAGCGCGCCAGAGCCTTAAAGAGGCCGAATTCGCAGTTCGCGAACAGACCCTCAAGATCGAACAATGCGAATCTTCCTTATACAGCGGTAAAGTGCGCAATCCCAAAGAACTCCAGGACCTGCAAAAAGAGATCGTCTCTCTTAAAAAGCACCTGGCGCATTTAGAAGACCGCCAATTGGAATGCATGATGGCCGTCGAAGAAGCCGAGCAGGCCAGTCTGGAAGCCGAAAAGCACTATACCCAGGCGCAGGCCGCATTTATGGAGCAGTCGGCAGGGTGGGCCGGCCAGCGTGAACTGCTGCGTAAAACCCTCGAAAGACTGCTGGCCGAGCGCGTTCCGGCCCTCGCTTTTGTGACCGAAGAGAGCCTCGCCATCTACAACCGCCTGCGCCAGCGCAAAAACGGCGTGGGCGTGGTGACGGTGACGGATGGCTCTTGCTCCGTTTGCGGTGGAACCCTCCGGCCTTCCGAAGTACAGGCCGCCCGCAGTGCGCCAACGCTGGCTTTTTGTTCTTCCTGTGGCCGCATCCTTTACGCTGGATAGTATTTCAAAACGACCTTACGCTGGGTAGATCATGTTCCGGTTTCCGAACTTCCAATTTGACCGGCTTTCCTTTTTCCTGGGGTTCCTTGCCGCCACCCTGTTCTGGTGGGTATTCAGCCGCTTCCGGCCCTACCTGCCCGTCTATTGGGGCCGGCTGAAAAAATACATCGCCGACCTCAACCGCCAGAGCCAGATTGGGGCCGAACTGACCCTCCGCCGAGAGATCATCCGCCGCGGCCAGCGCAGCCACGTGGCCGCGCCCTTGTTCGCCCTGGATGAAATCCTGGTTGAACCCCGTCTCATCGCCCCGCCCCCCCTGCACGACCCCGGCGCGCCCGCCCCAGAAGTCCCCATCGCCCAGCGAGTGATCCCCTACATCCCCGATTGGCCTGAACTGGCCTCTCCCCTCGGAACTCCCACGCTGACGCTCGCTCAGGCGGCCCAGCATGGCTGCCCCATCGCCGTCATTGGACAGCCCGGCAGCGGCAAATCGGTGGCGCTGGCTCACCTGGCAATGCTCATCGCCCGCCAGGATGAGCAGGCCGGTCATCTGCGCGATGCCCTCCCACTGTTCCTCCACATCGCTGACCTCGATCTGGAGCAAGACCCCCTGCCCGCGCTGGTCAAGTCTGTGTCCAGGCAAGTCAGCGTGGTGGCCCAACCGCAGGTATCGCGCTACCTCAACCTCGCCTTCCGCGACCCTACCCGCCGGCTCGTTTTACTGCTCGACGGCGTTGATGAACTGCCGCCCGAAGCCCTGCCTCCGGTATCTAACCACCTGAAAGCCTTACAGGAACGCCTGCCCAACCTTCAGGTGATTGTCGCCGCCTCGTCCGATTACCTCGACGGCCTGGTACGCCTGGGCTTTTACCCGCTGGGGGTCGCTTCGTGGTCACACCATCAGCGCGTCGAGTTCGTCCGCAAATGGGGCGAGTTGTGGGTCAACCACATTCTGCCAGAGGCCAAAAAGCATTTCCAGGCCCCAGACGTAGACCCAACCCTGATTCATCATTGGCTGATGGGCGAGATCGCCCTGGAAAGCCCCTTAGAACTGTCGCTCAAAGTCTGGTCCGCCTACGCCGGAGACCTCAACGGCAACAGCTTCAGCCAACTGCTTAAGAATTATTTCAGCCGCTACTTGCCCGCCCGCAACCTGCTACCCGCGCTAGACGTGCTGGCATACCGCTTTATACGGCAGGGCCAATCCTGGCTGGACATTGACGAAGGCGAGCAGGCTCTCTCAGCCTACCAGCCCCCAGCCGCTGATGGCGCGCGCGCAGACGAAGCCCGGCCCACTGCCCAGAAGCCCGCCCGGAGCGCCAGGAAGTCCTCAGACCGCGATGCACTGGTGACGCAAGGGGAGCGCATCCTCTCCGCGCTGACCAACGCCGGCATTCTGACACAGCACCCTGGCCGGCGCATCCGCTTTAACAGCCCGCTCTACGTTGGATGCCTGGCCGGCCCCCACATTAAACCAGAAGAAGCCGATGAATTGGTGACGAAATTGGAATGGAGCATCGCCGCGCAAACCCTGCGCTTCGCGTCAGCCTGCACCCCGGCCCCTGCATGGATATCCAGGCTCCTGGCCGATCTGCGCCTGCCCCTGTGCCGCGAACTGCTCATCGCCGCCCGCTGGCTGGCCGACGCGCCGCCCAACAGCGAATGGCGCATCCAACTCCTGCGCACCCTGGCCGCCGCCCTCGCCAATGACACCATCCCCCTCGGAACCCGCGCCCGCATGGCCGCCGCTTTTCTGACAACCAAAGACCCCTCCACGCCCAAGCTCTTTAAACAACTGCTCACCCATCGCTCCGCCGATGTGCGCCGGCTGGCCGTGCTGGCGTGCGGCGCGCTGGGCAGTCCTCAGGGATTAGATGATATTCTCGAAATGGTGCTGGACCCAGACGAGAGCGTCCGCAGTGCTACCTGCCTGGCTATCTCCGCCATCCCCGGCGACACGGCCCTCAATGCCCTGGTAGAGATCTTAATGCAGGGTGACGAAATCCTGCGCCAGGCTGCCGCCGAGGCGGTGGCCCTCAATCACCTCGAAGGCCGGCAGGTGCTGGAAGAACTGGCCGGGGTGGATGACCTGCTGACGCGGCGGGCCGTCGTCTTTGGCCTGGTGCAAATCCGCGATGATTGGGCGCGCAAATTGTTAGAGAAAATCGCTGTGGAAGATGGTCAGTGGGTGGTGCGCAACGCCGCCAGTCAGGCCCTGGAAGAATTCCAAAAACCCCGCTTATCCGTTCCCAGGCCGCTCCCGCCGCCTTCCGAAAACCCCTGGCTGCTGGCATTCGCCGGTAAATTGGGGATCGGCATTCGCCCCGGCCACCCCGCCACTGACGTGCTGATGGCCGCGTTAAAATCGGGTTCTATGGAAGAACAGATCGCGGCGATGCAATATCTGCGCGCCGAACCCAACGAAGGGGCCATTGCCGTTATCTACCAGGCCCTCTACAGTGACCAGCCAGACCTGCACGAACCTTCTTTAACGACCCTGTGGATGATGCTCCTCAGCGGCTATAAACTGCCTGACCCCACCCAATATGGGCTGGGATAAAGTCGTTATCCCCCGCTGTAATGCTTCAACACCCGTTCCTGCACCTTCATCTTATCAATATTCATCACCGTCACCAATTTATCTTTGCCAGACAGCCCCGCTACAATCTCAATCTGCGCGGGATTCACTTCCAGCACCTCGGCTAAAAATTCGATGAGCGCCTGGTTGGTTTTTTCTTCTACCGGCGGGGCCGTCAGGTGGATCTTCAATGTGCCATCATCCAAAATCTCTCTGATTTCATTGCGGCTGGCGCGCGGCGTCACCCGCACCGTCATAGCAGAACCGGTTTGCCCATCGTGCAGATTAAATGCGCGTTCTTTCATGGTATCACCTCAATGCCGACAGGATGCTGATTAAAATCATCTCAAGAAGCTGGACTAACAAAATCGCGACCAGCGGCGTAATGTCAATCATCCCCAACGGCGGGATCACCCGGCGCAAGGGGGCATAGATGGGCCGTAACACTCGTTCCATCGCTTCGCGCGTAGCGTGATAAGGCGGCAGGACAAACGACAGCACCGAGTTCACGATGATGAGCAGGGTGATCAGGTTCGCTGCAATGGTGATCAGTTGGATGAGAAAGTTAATCATATATGATGGATTATACTCCTATCTGTTCAGGCGCGGCCCCAAGATAGCGCGGCCAATCCGCACCAGGGTCGCGCCTTCCTGAACGGCCGCCGGGTAATCGGCGCTGGTGCCCATTGAAAGCTCTGTCAGGTGAGCTTGTGGAAAACGCTTTTGTAAAAAATCTTGCAGCTTGCGCAGGCGGACGAAATAGGGCCGGCTGGCTTCTGGGTCGTCGTACAGCGGCGGCATTGTCATCAAGCCCTCAATGGACAGGTGTCTCAACTGCATCAGGCGTTCCATCTCTGGCAGTAATCCTTCCCAGGCGTTTTCGTCATCCGCCCGCCAGCCGTGCTTGCTCTCCTCGCCGCCCACATTAAATTCTAACAATGCCGGAAGCCGCGCCCCGCCCCTTAACTCTGCTACCTGCCGGTCTAACCGCTCGGCCAGGCGCAGGCTGTCAAGTGATTCGATCATATCAAAATGTTCGGCCACGATGGCAGATTTGCGGCTCTGCACATGGCCGATCATGTGCCATTCTACCCCTTGGTACGAACTGAGCGCCATCATCTTCGGCAGGGTTTCTTCGGGGTAATTTTCTCCCAAAATGCGCCCTCCCGCATGGATGACCGCCTCCACCACTTCAGGCGGGTGAGTTTTGGTAACGATCACCATGCGCACTTCACTGCCCCGCCGCCCCACCGATTGGGCGGCGCGCTCAATTGCATCTCTGGCGGCTTCGATATTGTGACGGATGCGATCTTTTAAGGTTTCCATAACTCTCTAAGATGCGAAGGTTAACAGCGCCCCAAAGCGCCCGGTTTTGCCGCGTTCCGCGCGGTGCGAATACCAGTCTTCCGTATGGCAGGCGGTGCAGATTCCAGCAGTTTCGATCTGGCGCACCCCGCACTTCTCCAGCGTCAGCCGGTTGGCTTCCCACAGGTCCAGGTGAAAGCTCCCGTTGCGCCGCGCCAACACCCGCCCGACCTCAGCGCCAAAAGCCGCCGCGGCGGCCTCGGCCACCTCTGGCCCAACCGGGTAATGCGCCGCGCAGATGGACGGCCCAATCCCGGCGAAAATATCCTCCGGGCGGCTGCCGTACTGCGCTTCCATCTGCCGCACCGCCCGGGCCGTCACCCCATCCACCGTACCACGCCAGCCCGCGTGCACCATGCCAACTATCTGTTTCACCGGATCCACCAAGAAGATCGGTGTACAGTCGGCAAAGCGCATAAATAGGGTAATCTCTTTGCGGTCGGTCAGGATGGCATCGGCCTTACGGTGAGGGCTGTCCAGCGGGCGCGGCTCGGTCGCGCAGATCACGTCCGTCCCATGCACCTGCCAGCAGTCAAAGATAGATGTCACCGGCAGGCCCATCGCGTCGAAAATCCGGCGGCGGTTCTCCACTACGTTGGCGCGTTCATCGCCCACCGTCCCCCCCAGATTCAGCGAGCGCCACGGCTCTGGGCTGACGCCGCCGCGCCGCGTATAAATACCCTGCACCACGCCCAAGCCTTGCAGCGAGTCAAACTGATAATACCGGATGCCGCCTTGTTCCACGAACCCCATCGGTCACGATCCTGCTTTCGGAAAATCCGGCTCAATAAACGCTTTCTTGCGTAAAACGATGCGGCGGGTTTCCTGCATCGAGGCCTCGATCATGGGGAAAAGATACCAGCCCGTGAACCAGCCGAACAAAAAACCGGTCAGACTGCGCAGAGCGGGCGTGCTTTCGCGCAGCGGGATCCAGGCCGGCAGGTTGCTGGCAATACTGGGCAACTGCGAAACCCCGTCAATGCCCATCGGAACCAATCCAAAGATCACCCATAAATACCAGGGAATACTGCTCAGCCGCCTGCCGGTGAACATAAAAATCAGCCCGAAGAACAGCAGCGCCCCATAGATCGCTACATCACGCTGGCACAGAGCCACTTTATAGCCCACCGTATTATTGCCGGTAAAGGCCCTGGCGGCGAACACATCTGTCTGCCCCCCGCCGATCACCTCTTCATAGGTCAGCACATTGGGGATGCCCGCTAACGCCCGGGGATAATAAGCCTGCTCGCCAAACAGAAACCACGAGCGAAAAGCCAGTTGATGGCAAAGGGGACTATAAATCGTGTAAATGACCCGCGCCGGAAATTCCAGGCGTGCCTTCATTAACACCGGGGCTAAAATCGGCAGGCCAACGTACAACAAGAGCAGCAGGTTAACAACCAGCATATAGCGGCGGCTCAACCACAATGACAGCCGGTCATGAGAGGTCATCTTCTGCCCCTGGGCCACCATGCGCTGGTAGCCTTCAGAGTCCACTTTCTCTAACTGGTTCACCCGGTCGCGGGCGGCGTTGAGCATCACCAGCAGGTCCTGCTGTTTGAACGGCGTCCACAACCGGTAAGGGCCAATCTCAACGACCGGCAGGCGGCCGCCAAACCGCTCGTCCAGCGCCCGATCTTGCGCCACGTCAATCTTCACCAGCCGGTGGGGAGCCTGTTCTTGCAGCGCCTCCAGTTCTTTCACGGCCTGGTCGCACGCCGGGCAGTCTGGGCGGACGTAAATCGTCACATTAATCATGGTCGAATCCCAATCGTTTCCAGGTAAACCGACAAAAGCGCCTCATCTACCTGACCTAAATGCTGCGCCCGCAGGATACCCTGCTCATCTACAAAAAAAGTAGCCGGAAAACCCCGCACATAGTACGCCTGGGCGGCACGGCCCTCGCTGTCGAGCAGCACCGGCAGCGTAATGCCCATCTCCTGAAGAAACTGCTCCACAGTGGCGGCGTCCTCCTGTTCGTTAACGGCCAGCCAGACCAGCCGGTCGCCGTACTTTTGCGCGTAAGCCTCAAACAGCGGCATTTCTTCCTTGCAGGGGCCGCACCAGGTCGCCCAGAAATTAATCACCACCGGGCGGCCTTGCAGATCGCTCAGGCGAACCTTTTCGCCGCGCCGTAAAGCCTCAAGCGCAAAATCCGGGACAGGCGCGCCTACCGCCGGCGGCCCGCTGCGCTGGCGTCCCCCGGCCAGGCCAGGGCCAGACGCGATCACCAACAATCCCAACGCCACGCCCAGGCCCAGGCCGCCCAGCAAGAACAAAACCACTTTGGCCCGGCCCGCCCGGTTCATAGTCCAAAATCAACAAATAAGCCAAACGTAGACAGTTGCGCAAAAATACCGAAGAACAACATCAGACCAACGACAATTAATACCCCGCCCATCACCACCTCAACCGTATGCATCACCCGGCGGTACTTGCGAATCACCTGCGAGACCCACCCAATCGCCACCGAAGCAATCAGGAATGGGATCGCCAGGCCAGCGGAATAGGCCGAGAGCAGCCCCGCCCCCTGCGCCAGCGAGCCGCCGTTCATCACCAGGGTTAAGATTGACCCCAACACCGGCCCCGTGCAGGGCGACCAACCGAACGAAAAGAAAATGCCCATCAGCGCCGAAGACAAAAAACTGCGGTTTTGGTCCAGGTTGGTCTGCGGGCGCAGGTCATAATCCAGAAATGGGATGCGCACCAGTCCGGTCATGTGCAGGCCAAACAGCACCACCACCCCCCCGCCCACCTTCGAGAGGATCGGGCGCAGGTCAAATAACAGCCGCCCAATCGTGCTGGCGACCAGACCCAACAGCACGAAGATCAGGCTAAAGCCCAACACAAAGGCCACGCCATGCCCAAACGTCTCCCAGCGGTTGATGGGGGCCGTGCCTTCACTGCGCGCCAGCGAGCGCCCGCTCAGGTAGCCGATGTAGGCCGGAACCAATGAAAACACACACGGCGACAGGAACGACGCCAGCCCGGCCAGAAAGGCCAGTCCCACCCCAATATTAACTCCAAACATGCTTCACTCCTCGATCACCTCAACGCGGGTTCCAATCGGGGGCCATTCCGAACTGACGTCCACATCGCCGGGTTCAATCGCCACGTGCGGGTACGTCCAGCGCCAGACCCATTTGGCATCATCGGGGGCGCAGTTCACGCACCCGTGCGAGCGTGGAACCCCAAAGTAGTTATGCCAGTATGTCGAATGAATCGCTACGCCGCCGGCAGCAAAGATCTGCGTCCAGCCTACCGCCGGCCAGTCGCCGGTTTTGGGTCCGCTCATGTGCAGTGCAATCAGCTTGCGGTACACCGGGTGCGGTCCGACCGGCGTGGCCCACGCATCCACCGGGTTGCCCTCGGCGTCGTACTTGGCTCCTGTGGAAACGCGGCAAAAGTACACTTCGTCATTCCCTTCGTAACAGGTTAAGGTCTGGAGCGTCAGATTGACGACTACTTTCTTGTTGGTCAGTTCCGGGTTGATCGGGCTGATCTCCTCCGCCGTAATCGGGCGCAGGGCCTCGGCATTGGCCCAAAACACATCACCGGGGTTGCCGTAGCGTTCATTGATCCGGTACAGCACGGTTCCATCCGCCTGAACTTCCAGATCATCCACCCACAAGATCATGCTGTGATACAGGCGGATGGGCTGGAAAGCATCCAGCCGCTCGCGCAGCCAGGCTGAAGAGGCTGGCCGCCGCAGGATGATCTCCGTATACGGCACGGTCACTTCGGCCCACATGCCCTTGCCCGCCGGGCCAACCGGCAGTTCCTTCACCGGCTGGTTCGGGCGGTTCCACACCGGCTGCAAGCGCGGGGCGTAGATATAACCGTCGGGCGTTTCCACCCAGCGGGCCGGGCCATACCCCCCCGGAGATTCACCCACCACCTCGCGCAGCCAGGGAACAACCGCATCGTCATAAATCTTTTTTGTAACCGTGCTGTTCTCGTAGGGCCGCGCGCGCACGTTCACCATCCCCTGCGTTACCCGGCCCAGCTTTTCCGCGTCCGGCCACTCCTCAGCTACCTGCTGCCAGTACACCCAGGGACGCGCCGCCAGTGCGCCCATCGCCAGCGCAGATTGTCGCAAAAACGCCCGTCTTGTGAGGTTCTTCGTCAAAAATCCCATAGCCTTACCACTAGATATCTCCCAAATTCAGGAGCCATAGGCAGAATTCTAACCTAAAGATAACGAGAAAGGGTCAGGTTGTCAACCTTCAATGCGCGCTGTGCAATCATCTGGCGCACCTGCTCGATCTCCGGCCCCCACCAGGCATCGCCGGGCCGGTAAGGGACTCTCTTGCGAATCTGGCAGTAGACTTCTTCGGTCCCCTGCCCCAGGCGCGCGTTCGGACGATTGCGCAGACGCAGGTCGAGGGCGCGCGCAGCGGTGTACAGTTCGATTGCCAGCACGTGCATGGTGTTCTCTAAAATCTGGCGGGCGTTGCGGGCCGCGGTCATCGAGTTGGCGTTGTGATCTTCCTGCTCCGCCGAAGTCGGCAGCGAGCGCACCGAGTCGGGCGAGGCCAGCGTCTGATTTTCCAGCACCAGCGAGGCGGCGGTGTACTGCGGCATCATCAGGCCAGAGTTCAGCCCACCAGCGGCGGGCGTATCCACCAGCATGGTCGGCAGGCCGCCGTTGAGTTTGCCATCCGTCAGCCGGAAGGTGCGCCGCTCTGAGATGGCCGCTACCTCGCACATGGCAATCCCAATGTAATCCATCGCCATGCCCACCGGCTCACCGTGAAAATTACCGCCCGAAATTACCTCGTCATCTTCAAAAATAAGCGGGTTATCCGTGGCGGCGTTCAATTCGCGTTCAATCACCGCGCGGACGAAATCCAGCGTGTCGCGCGCGGCCCCATTCACCTGCGGAGCGCAGCGCAGCGAATATGCGTCCTGAACGCGGCCAGCCGCATCCAGCAGGGTACTGCCAGAAGTAATTTCCAGCACGTGTTCCGCTACCCGGGCCTGCCCAGGATGCCCGCGCACGCTCTGAATGCGCCGGTCAAAGGCCGCTTTACAGCCCATCATCGCTTCCAGGCTCATCGCCAGCGCAAAATCGGCCACGTCCATCAGGTACAGCGCGTCGTAGACCACCATCGCGCCAATTGCCGCAGAAAAGGTAGCCCCGTTGTTCAGCGCCAGCCCTTCTTTGGCCCCCAGGAGCAGACGCGGCAGTCCGGCCCGCGCCATGGCCGTCTTGCCGTCCAGCGTAACCCCCTCAAACTGCGCCCACCCCGACTCAGCCGGGTCATCCTTCTCATCGGTGGTAAAGACCAGCGCCAGATGCGAAAGCGGGCAGAGATCTCCCGATGACCCCAATGAGCCTTGCGAGGGTACCACCGGCGTGACACCCCGGTTGAGCATTGCCAGCAGTGTTTCGATAATCTCCACCCGCACGCCCGAATAGCCCTTTGCCAGCGTATTGGCCCGCACCAGCATGGCCGCCCGCACCGTTTCTTCAGGCAGAGCGGGGCCCGTCCCCACCGCATGGCTCAGAATCAGATTGCGGCTGAGGGTTGCCGAGTCGGCATGGGGGATGCGCGTATCAGCAAAAATGCCAAAACCCGTGTTGATCCCATACACCGGGCGGTCGGTCTCCACAATCCGCTCCAGGCTGCGCCGACAGGCCTCTACCGCTTCTCTGCCCGCCGCCGCCAGGCGCACCTCGGCGCGGTGACGGGCCACGTTAACCACATCTTCCAGCGTTAGTGAATTGCCATCAATTTCCAGCATCATCCCTTCCTTAAGGGAACAATAACAGCCCCAACACAACCGTCGCCAGCGGCACGGTCAGGTTATCCAGGTCATTCCAGGGCAGTGATTCGACCAGCATAGCGACCACAGCAAGGACCGTCACCGGCAGAAGATAGCCCGCCAGCGGCCCCGGAAACACCCCCGCCCACACATATATGCCCAACACCGCCATGCTGAACACCCAACCGCCCACCAGCACAGCCAGCGAACCCGCCAGCGTTTTACGAAGCGACCACGGCAGTCGTGGACTTACCAGGCGCTTACCGGCCACATCAGCCAGCCCGTCGCCCCCACACAACAACATCAACGCGGTGATGCCTACCGGCGAATCCTTCCAGAACAACAGGGTCAGCGCCACAAACGCCACCCCATAGTACAGCGGCCCGCGCAGGATTTCGCGCCGGTCGCCCGTGCGCGCCATGGCCTTCACCGCCGCCGGATCGCGGATCACCCCCAGACCGACCAGCACAAACTGCGCCGTAATAGCAAGCGGAATCAGCGCCGCCAGCCAGCGGGCCGCCGGCGCGGCATGGAACAACAACCAGCTTAATACAAAAATCGGCCCGGTGCCGATGTGGATGATCTTGCGGCTCAACGCCGACCCCACCCACCCCCGCTGTGCCGCGAAGTCGTTCAGCCGCAGCCACAGCAGCGCCAGCCCAAAAGACGCTGCCAATGCCAGCCCATTATTCTGCAACATCCCCTATCCACGCTCTCTTCCACGCCGCTCGCGCATCATCTCACGCTCGACGTCGCGTTTGGCGATCTCTTGGCGTTTATCGTACAGCTTCTTGCCTTTCGCAATCGCAACGTCCAGCTTGGCCCGGCCATCCTTCAGGTACACCCGCACCGGCACAATCGTCACCCCTTTTTGGCGGACGGCATTCCACAGTTCGCGAATTTCGCTGCGGTGCAGCAGCAGCCGCCGGGGACGCAGTGGATTGTGGTTGAAGCGGCTGGCAGGGTCATAGGGGGCAATATGCGCGTTCATCAGCCAGGCCTCATTTTGCTCAATGCTTACATAGGCCTCTTGCAGGCTGATCTGCCCGGCCCGTACCGACTTGATCTCACTGCCTTGCAGCGCGATCCCGGCTTCAAAATGCTCCAGGAGAAAATATTCAAAATGGGCTTTGCGGTTGGTTGCGACGGTTTTTTCGCTCATGCTACGGATTGTAATGTCCATTGACCGCAATGGCAAGGATAGATGAAGAGGCCGCCGCAGACTGCGGCCTCGCAGACTGCGGCCTCCGCCTTCACCCCCACTTTAAAATCGCCACCCCGGCTAGAAAACGCAGCGTACCATACAGCGCCAGGGCCGTTGTGAAGCCAATCTGCGCCGCAAATGCCGGGCCAATCAACGAGCCGGCCAGAATCGCCGCGTTCGAGATGACGCTGTACCAGGCCAGATAGGCCGGGCGGTCATCGGCAGGCACATTTTCAAGGATGTAATTAAACAACGCCCCGCCCGCCATGGACCAGGCGACTCCGCCCACCACGTGCGCCGCGATGTACAACCCCGGCCCCTGCGCCAGCGACAGCAGCAGCGGGAAGGAACTCACCCCCATGATGCCCACGCCCGTAACCCGCTTATTGCCCCAGCGGGCCGTCGCTTCTCCCAGCCGCAGTGACCCTAAAAAGGTCATCCCATTGAACAGGGCCGTCGCCAGCCCAATGGTCTGATCGGGAATTTTCAGAATGTTTACCGTGTAGGGCGTCACCGTAGGGATGACCAGAAATTGGGCAAAGTGCCAGAAGAAGATCAGCCCCATCAAGCGGGCAAAACTGCCCGACAGCACGTCAAAGCGCAGGTTCTGCACCCCCTGACGATAGAGCAACTGGATTTCTTCCCGCAGTTTCAGGCTTTCGCCGCGCTCGCGCCGCCCTGCGGCATGGTTCACTGCCGGGCGGCCGCGGATTCGCATCAAAAAGTATAGGTGAAGGGTGCTGAGGGCCGCCCCAATCACCCCCAGGGTGAAGACAATCTGATACCCCAGGGGAAAAACCACCACTTTGAGAATTTGCCCAGACAGAAAAGAAAACAGGGTGGTCACAATTGCCAGAATCGCCAGACGCGCACCCACCACCTGCCCTCGCCAATCCAGGGGAACCACCTCGGCGAACAGAGTATTAAATCCCACCGTCAGGGCCACGCCGGGAATGGTCATCAGGAAAGACAGCGCCAGGATCAGCGTCACCTGCCCTGTGGGCGGCAGCAGGACGGGCATCAGCACAAACGCCAGGTAAAACAGGCGCTGCAAAACCGCAGACCAGAACACGGCCTTGCCAATCGGCCTTTTGCCCAGCCAGCCCCCCAACGGCAGCGAGAACAACAGCGAAACCAGCGCCGGGATGGCGCTTAACATCCCAATTTGCTGCGGACTGGCCCCTACGCGCGTGGCGTACACCCCCATAAACGCCATGGTCGTGCCGCTCAAGATCCCAAACCAGGCGATATCCATGTACAGGTGGAAAAGATGCCCGCGGAGTTCCTGGGGGATGGGGCGCGGAGACCGGAACAAACTGCGGATGCGGGTTAACAAGAAAACCATGTCAACGCTCGTTGCTGTGAGAAGTCAATTACCGCCCCTAGTATATCAACCAATCTACCCCCACGCCAGTTATCATTTGCATGAGGGGCAAATTTTTGGTTTTCCACCCGCATGGGAAGGGCGGAGCCAGGGGTAGGGGTGATTTTGCGAAGGCCCTGCAACTGACCATCCGAATAGGTTTCACCCCAATCGCATCGTAGTAAAATAGGCAGGATATGACTACTGCACTTACACAGAAAATTCATCAACAGGAGAAGCACTTATGAAACGCATTGCAGTACTCACCAGCGGAGGAGACGCCCCCGGCATGAACGCCGCCATCCGCGCTGTTGTTCGCACCGGCCTGGATAAAGGCTGGGAAGTCTACGGGGTCCGGCATGGCTACGCCGGGTTAATTGCCGGCAACATGCAGCCGATGACCGCCCGCGACGTAGGGGGGATTATCCAGCAGGGTGGTACGATTTTGGGGAGCGCGCGCTGTCCGGAATTCAAAACCGAAGAGGGCCGCTGGCAGGCCATCCGCGCAATGAATATGCGCGGCATTGACGCCCTGGTGGTGATCGGAGGCAACGGCTCGCAGTCGGGCGCGTATGAACTGTCTAAAATGGGCTTCCACGTCGTCGGAGTGGCCTCTACCATTGACAATGACCTGGCCGGCTCTGAAATGACCATCGGCGTTGATACCGCCCTCAACATCGCTCTCGAGGCCATTGACCGCTTAAAAGTGACGGCTTCTTCGCACCAGCGCGCATTTATGGTCGAGGTCATGGGCCGCGACTGCGGCTACCTGGCCCTCATGTCGGGCATCGCTGGCGGCGCCGAAGTGATCGTCATCCCCGAAATCGAGACGACGCCCGAAGAAGTGGCCCAGAAAATCCGCACAGCTTACGAGCGCGGCAAGGCCCATGCCCTGGCCGTAGTGGCCGAGGGAGCCAAGTACGACGCCGAAGCCCTCTCGAAATATTTTGCCGAACACCGTGAGCGCCTGGGCTTTCAGGTACGGGCCACCACGTTGGGGCATGTCCAACGCGGAGGCGCGCCGGGAGCGTTTGACCGCATCCTTGCCACCCGCCTGGGCGCCGGCGCCACCCGCTTCTTAGAGCAGGGCGGTCACGGCTGCCTGATGGGCCTCATTAAAGGAGAAATCCGCGCCACCCCGTACTCCGAGGTGATCGGGGTCAAGAAACAACTGGACCTGAGCCTGTTAGAACTTTCCAGGGCGCTGGAACACTAAACCCGCCGTGAAAGCACGCGACCTGCGAGAATACGCCCGCCAGACTAATGCCCGGCTGATTATCGGGGCGGTTCTCGCGCTGTTCCTGGTTGGCGATGGGCTCATTTACCTCATCTACGGCCCCGGCGCGGCCCTTATCGGACTGCTCTGCCTGGCCGCCGGGCTGTTTCCGGCAGTGTTGATCCTCGCGCTCTTCTGGGGAATGGATTGGGTGGTGAAACGTGCCAACCGCGAATGAAATTTTCACAGTAGAAAGCCAGGGCTGGACGCTGCGCGCCAGCGCGCCCGAACAGCCTGCCGATGCCGGTCCGCTGGTGTTGCTCCATGGCTGGACCGGCGACGAAACGGTGATGTGGATCTTCGCCCGCAAGCTGGCAAAACACCGCTGGGTGCTGGCCCCGCGCGGGCCGGTGAGCGCGCCTGAAGGTGGCTTTGGCTGGCTGCCGCACCGCACTGCCGGCGGCGAATGGCCCATCCTGGCCGATTTTCAGACCGCTGCAGATCAGGTGATGGCCGCCTTGCCCGGTTGGTTGGAGCAGGCGGGCGTTCCGCGCGCCGTGCAGGAAAAGCCGCTTGACCTGATGGGCTTCAGCCAGGGCGCGGCCATGGCCCTGGCGCTGGCCGCCTTTTACCCCCGGCAGGTGGAGCGTGTGGCGGCCCTGGCTGGCTTTCTGCCCGCCCCCGCCGGCGCGGTGGCTTTAACCGTATTTTCCGGCAAGAAAATCTATATCGCCCACGGAACGCAAGATGAAACCGTCCCCGTGAGCATGGCCCAAGAGTCGGCGCGCATCTTGCAGTCCGCTGGCGCGCAGGTGACGTACTGCGAGAGCGACGCCGGGCATAAACTAAGCTTGTCGTGCGCCAAAGGGTTAGAAGCCTTTTTATCCTGAAACGCCCTACCGCTGAGAAAAAGCCACAATGCCGATGAACAGCCCCAAAGCCGCCAACCCAACGATGATAAACCCCATCGGCACACCTCCCACCTGCTGCGAAGGCTCCGGCGGGTAAGTTGGAATAGCCAACGGCGGCGGCGGGGTAAAGGTGGGCAGGCGCGTTGGCTCCACCGTCACCACAAAGCGAGCCGCCAGGGTAGGATCAATCGTTGCCGCGGCGGCGAGGGTTGGCAGGGCCGGGGCTTCCACCACCGGCAGGTTGGCCGAAGGCGGATCAATCGTGACCAGCGGCTCGTAAATCCAGGCTTTGCCGCCCGGTGCGCCGGGGTACAGCACCTGAATCCACTCCCCCTTGGGCGATTTGCCCACCGCAGGCACGCGCTGGCCCGCCAGCAGCACCCCCACTCTGTCAAACAACTGGTTAGGACCGGCCCGCAGGTTGGCCTGCGGCTCGTTGCCCTGCTTGACAATCGCCATCGGCCCACTCGGCGATCCTGTGACCGTAGGCATAGACACCGTCGGCAGTTGCGCCGCGCCCCCGGCCTGAACCGGTTGCAGCCGCCCCAATCCCAAAGCGGCCAGCAGCAGCATCCATACGAAAATAGGCGTTGCCCACCAACGCAATAAGAGTTGACGTTTACCAGTATTCATTCGTGGTTTCAACCTGCTCCATTCTACCCTGGGTTGCGCCAGGCGTGCTGTTCACGCGCGATAAACTCATCCGCCCCCGGCGGCCCCCACGTCCCCGCTTCATAGACCGGCAGGTTGCGGAGCGGGTAATTCGCCCAGGCTTCGAGGATATTGTTTGTAAATTCCCAGGCGGCCAGCACTTCATCGCAGCGGGTGAACAGGGTAGCGTCGCCCTGTAGAACGTCCAGCAGCAGGCGCTCATAGGCTTCGGGCAAATCTGACCCAAACGTTTGCTCATAGTTAAAGCACATCTGCACCGGCATAATCTGGTTAACCGGGCTGGGAGTCTTCGCGCCGAAGGTCAGGGTGATGCCCTCGTTGGGCTGGATGTTCAGCACCAGCACATTGGGCGCGTCCCCGGCCATATTCTGCCAGTTGAACAGCGACAGCGGCGGCTGTTTGAACTGAATTGCGATCTCCGTTACCCGCGCGGGCAGCCGCTTGCCAGACCGCAGATAAAAAGGCACACCCGCCCAGCGCCAGTTATCCACGCACAGCCGCGCCGCCATATACGTCTCGGTGAGCGAATCGGGCGCGACCCCCGGCTCATCTTTATACCCCGGCACGCGGCGGCCGTCCACACTGCCCGACGTATACTGCGCCCGGTACGTGTTCTGAATGGCATCGCGCCCTTTCAACGGGCGCAGGGCCTTTAAGACCTTCACCTTCTCGTCGCGCACCGCATCCGCGTTGAACGCCACCGGAGCTTCCATCGCCGTTAAAGTCAGCAGTTGCATGAGGTGGTTCTGGAACATATCGCGGATCACGCCGGAATTTTCATAATATCCCGCGCGCGTGCCAACTCCCACCGTCTCGGCCACCGTGATCTGCACGCAGTCAATAAAATTGCGGTTCCAGAGCGGCTCAAAGATGCCGTTGGCAAAGCGAAAGACCAGAATGTTCTGCACCGTCTCTTTGCCCAGGTAGTGATCAATGCGGTAAATCTGCTCCTCGCGGAAAACCTTGTGAATCTCCTGATCTAACTCCTGGGCAGAGCGCAGGTCTTGCCCATAGGGCTTTTCAACGACAATCCGCGTCCAACCGGCGCAGTCTTCATTGCAGTGCGTCTGCCCCAGGTTGCGGATGATGGTGATGTACTCCTCTGGCGGGGTCGCCAGGTAAAACATCACATTCCCGGCTCGCAGTTCATCCAATAAAGCGCGCAGGCGGCGGAACCCCTCGATGTCTTCAAACGTAGAGCGCACGTAGTGCGCCCGCTCCAACAGCGCCCCCAATGCCTTTTCATCAACCGGCCGGGTGCGGGCAAACTCGTTCACGCCTGCCCGCATTTCCTTGCGCAGTTGCTCGTCGCTCCAATCGCGCCGCGCAAAGCCGATAATGTGCAAAGGGGCTCTAATCCGCCCGCTCAACTCCAGTTCATACAGCGCCGGAATCAACTTCCGGCGCGTCAGGTCGCCTGTGACCCCAAAGATCACAAAGGCTACCGGCTCCATTTCCTGATTCTGTTCATTCTCTGCCATGCCTGTCAGATCTCCACTATGATGACCTTATTATCTCACGGTTTGCGCCCCTTGTTGAGAGGATAAACGCAAAAATGCCCCGCCCCCACAAAACAGCCATTTTGAATATAATCTTAATGGTTGGATTTTTCACATACTCACCCGTTTATTGCTTTTCATCCTCAAGCGAAAGGTCCGGCAATGATTAAGATCATCGGCGATACCCTGTCCTGTATTTCACCGGATGAAGCCAAAGCCCTCGGAATTGGCTATATTCCCCAGCTCATCATCTTCGACTCCGAAACCTACCGCGACGATTACGAGATGACCCCCCGGCAGTTCCTAAAAAAACTGCGCACCAGTTCCACCCTGCCCAAGACAGCCGCCCCCCCACCGGCTCTGTACGAGCCGCTCTATCGGGAGTACAGCGAGGCGGGCTATACCATCATCGTGGTAGCCCCATCCGCCGCGGTAAGCGGAACAGTTCGCAGTGCCACCGTCGCCGCCGCCGACTTTCCCAACGCCGACATCCGCGTGGTCGACACCGGCATTATCGCGGGTGGGTTGGGCGCCGTGCTTAAACAGGCCCAGCAGTGGGCCCAAGCCGGGATGGACGCGGATACGCTGGTTGAAAAAATCAAAGAGATGTCACAGCGCCACCGCGTTTATTTTGTGGTTGACACCCTCGAATATCTCTACAAAGGTGGGCGCATTGGCGCCGCCAAAGCCCTGTTCGGCAGTCTCTTGCAGGTCAAACCCATCCTGACTTTCCGCGATAACCATATCGAGCCGTATGAAAGCCAGCGCACCCAGCGCAAAGCCCTGGCCCGCCTGAAAGAAATCGTCTTATCCGACTGCCCGCGCAGCCCAGACGCTCACCTCTGCCTGATGCATGGCGACGCCGAAGATCAGGCCCGCGCCATGGCCGCCGAGTTCAGCACCCTGTTGGACATTCCGGTCGAACGCATCCCGATCTACGATCTCACCCCGGCCATTCTGGTACATGCCGGGCCGGGCGTGCTGGCGGCCAGCTATTTTGTCGCGTAAGAACTTCATAACGCCGCTTCCAGCACCCGGGTTAACTCGGCGAGAGTCAGCTCGATGGGGTTGGCCTTCATGCTGCTGGCAGGGATGCTCTTCTCCACCAGTTCAGCCAGATGCTCCCTGCCAACGCCGTAGCACCTCAGCCCCGGAATAGCCAGCGCCTCGCGCAGTGCCAACAGCCAGCGCACCAGTTCGTCCACTCCGGCGTCCGGCTGGCCGGTTGCCAGGCGGGCGATCTCGCGGTAGCGTTCCAGGGCCGGGTGCTGTGGAGCGCGCTCTTGCAGCGCGCGGGCATTGGCTTCCACCACCGGCGCGAGCAAAGCCGCGCAGACGGCCCCATGCGGCGCGTCGAACATCCCGCCTACCGGCCCGGCGAAACCATGCACGGCCCCTAAACCGGCGTTTGCCAGCGCCAGCCCGCCCATCAGGCTGGCAAAGGCCATATCATTACGCGCCTGCGCATCGCGCCCATTCCGGTAAGCGGCAGGCAGGGCCGCCGCCGCCCGCCGGATGCCCTCACGGCAGTACAGGTCAGTGAGCGCATTGGCCCGGCGCGACACATACGGTTCGATCACCTGGGCCAGCGCATCCATGCCCGTCGCGGCGGTGATGGCCGGCGGCAGGTCATAGGTCAGTTCCGGGTCAATCACGGCGGCGCGCGCCAGCAGCAGCGGACTGCGCAGGCTGACCTTCACCTTCTTCTCCGGCACAGCCAGCACGGCGTTGCGTGTCACCTCACTGCCTGTGCCGGCCGTGGTAGGTACGGCAATGAACGGCGCGGGACGCTCGCGCAACGGCAGGCCGCGGCCCAC
>Ga0101944_10003001_pt1 | contig 25030 bp, 20 predicted proteins | sample DewCreD2012metaG_FD_75245 | JGI IMG/M metagenome (GOLD analysis project Ga0101944, IMG submission 75245) | Hot spring sediment bacterial and archeal communities from British Columbia, Canada, to study Microbial Dark Matter (Phase II) - Dewar... ... | reverse complement strand
GGACGGAGCGGAATCGATCCTGGCGTTACGGGCGCTGAACCTGAGTCAGGATGGACGATGGGACCACTACTGGTTGTGTGGCCAGCTTCTGCGGGGAGCCGCATAACATGCCACGCACCCGGCGCTTCCGCGGTCGATTCCACAACCTCTTTCCCGACAGGTCTTTGCCGAATATGATCCGCGGTGAAAGGAATTGGATGCTGGGTCGCACGCTGATTGTCTGCGCCATCGTGGTGTACGTTGCCGTGATGCTGGGATGTGTGCTTGGTGAGCCGTCGGTATCCCCCGCGCTGGCGGCCGGTCGCGTCAATTCGGCTGAGCTGGCAAATCCCACGACGCTTCGGTACGGGACCAGGGAGATCAAGCTGCCGTTGCGCGGCGTGGGGATGCAGTTGCAGCGAATAGACTGGATCGAACAGTACAAGAGGAGCATCGACGAGATTGCCGACGTGGGGGCGGACACCGTGCTGCTGGTGGTGGATGCACGGATGGAAAACGGCCGGTCGAGCGTGATCTACCTGGACATGCGGCTGACGCCAAACCCCGATCAGCTCACGGAACTGATCCGTCACGCCAAGGCCCGGAACCTGCGGGTGGTGCTGATGCCGATCGTGCTGCTGGACAAGCCCAAGGGGATGGAGTGGCGCGGGACCATCACGCCCGAATCATGGTATGACTGGTGGGAGAGTTATCGGGCCCTGTTGCACCACCTGAGCTGGATCGCGGAGGCGGCCAAGGCGGACGTGATGGTGGTGGGGTCGGAACTTGTCAGCACGGAGAAGATGGCCGACGAATGGCGCAGGACGATTGCCCAGGTGCGCAAGGAATTCCACGGGTTGCTGACGTATTCGGCCAACTGGGATCATTACAAGGACATACCGTTCTGGAACCAGCTTGACCTGGTCGCGATGAACAGCTACTGGGCGCTGGGCCGGGACCAGAACGTGAAACTGGAAGAGATCCAGGCCCGCTGGGCGGAGATCCAGAGCAATGTCCTGGGATTTGCCCGGAAGATGAACAAGCCGCTGGTTTTCACGGAAGTTGGCTGGTGCAGCATCGCCAACGCGGCTCACGAGCCGTGGGACTACACGCGGGACGATGAGCCGATCAACACGGAGCTTCAGCGGCGGCTGTACGAGGGGTTTTTCCGAAGCTGGCACGGCAAGAAGGACTTCGGGGGCTTCATCATCTGGGAATGGACGCCGGGCGACGGCGGGCCGGACAATCGCGGTTACACGCCGGAAAACAAGCCGGCGGAGAAGGTGCTCCGCGAATGGCTGGCCAAGCCGTGGTGACCTGACCACCGGGCGGCGGCTACCTGGGCGGTTTGGAGTGGGACAGGAACCACTCGTAGAGTTCGGGGTTTTCGTAGGTCTTTGTCCAGGAGTCGTGGCCCACGCCGGGATAGCGCGTGTACTTGACGTCCGCGCCTGCCTTTTTCAGGGCCTCGACCATCTCATCGCTGCGAGCGACGGGCACGGTGGGATCGGCATCGCCGTGGAAGACCCATGCGGGAATGTCCTTGAGGCGACGGGCCAGGGCCGGGATGCCGCCACCGCAGATGGGTGCGATGGCCGCGAATCGCTGCGGGAAGCGCATGGCCAGGTCCCAGGTTCCGAAGCCGCCCATGGACAGGCCCGTCAGATAGATGCGCGAAGGATCGACGCGGTACTTGCTCTGGATTTCGTCAAGCAGGGCGATGAGGGAGCGCGAATCCCACCAGCCATCCTGCGGGCACTGGGGCGAGACGATGATGAAGGGCAGGGACTTGCCGCCGGCGACGATCTTGGGCGGGCCGTGGACCTTGACCTTGTTGATGTCGCTGCCGCGCTCGCCGGCGCCGTGGAGAAACAGGATCAGGGGCCAGGACCTGGTGCTGTCCTTGTTGTACTCATCGGGGAGATAAAGCAGGTAGTCGAAGCGCACGAGGATTTCCTTCTCGAACACGCGGGCGGTCTGGCCGGACTGGTTTTCATCGGCTGCGCCTGCAAGAGAGCCGCACGCAAGGAGACACGCGAGTGAAAGGAGGCATTGGCGTCTGTTCATGGCAAGGTCCTTGAGGGGGAGTATACACCGGGAGAGGGGGCACGGGCGAGACGCCTGGGCTGCGACAGAGAGGGCACGGGCGAGACGCCCGTGCTACGAGGGTGGGCACGGGCAAGATGCCCGTGCTACGAGGGTGGGCACGGGCGAGATGCCTGGGCTGGAACAGAAGGAGGACGGGCTGGCGGCTCGTGCTGCGTGGCTGGTAAGATGGCGGGGCACATTTGGGTACTTCGGATGGACGTCAACCAAGGGAGTGCTATGCGACGAGAAATCAGCTTGAGGGTGGCACTGGCGTCGGTGATGTTCTGTGCGGCGGCGTCGCTGGCGGCCCAGAGCCCGGCGATCACGACCGAGAGCCTGTTGAAGGACATGACGGATCTGGCGGGCATGGCGGAGTTCCCGTCGCCCGCGTACACGGTCAAGCAGTTCTCCTCCTATGACCGTCGAAGCACCGACCCGAAGGTGCTCACCGAGGGCAACTGGTTCGCCAACGGCGACGCCGGGCAGTACCTGCGGGTCGAGAACAAGACCGATCGCCAGGAATTCGTCATGATGGATGCGGCCGGTCCCGGCGCGATCGTGCGCATCTGGTCGGCCAACCCGCAGGGGACGCTGCGCATCTACATCGACGGCCAGGCAACGCCCGTCATCGAGGCCGCCTTCACCGACATTCTGGGCGGCAAGTATCCCGGGCTGCCCAGGCCGATTGCGGGCGAGCGGTCGCGCGGCTGGAACCTCTACTTTCCCATTCCATACGCCAAGAGTTGCAAGGTCACCAGCGACAACGGCAAGTTCTACTATCACGTGAATTACCGCACGTATCCGGCCGGGACGACCGTGCAGTCCTTCAAGGCCGAGCAGATTGCCGCCCTGGAGGGCAAGATCAAGCAGCTTGCCGAGGCGCTGCTGGCGCCCGGCGCTGACGCCGGTCTGGCCGACAACCTGGATCGAGAGGATTTCGAGTGGACGATCGGCCCCGGCGAAACGCACGAGGAAGTGATCGACGCGGATACGCCGATGGCGGTGTACGGCACGAAGATGACGGTTTCGGCCGGGAATCGGGAGAACGCGCTGCGCGGGGTGATCTTCAAGGGCGAGTTCGACGGCAACGCCACCGTTGAATCGCCGATCGGGGATTTCTTCGGGGCCGGGCCGGGGATCAACCCTTACAACTCGCTGCCGATGGGCGTGACGAAGGAGGGGCAGCTCTGGAGCCGCTGGGTGATGCCGTTCAGGCAGAGGGCGGTCTTCCGGTTTGTGAACACGACCAGGGAGCCGGTGACGATTACCGGGACCGGCATCGTCGGGCCGTACAATTGGACGGACAACACGATGTACTTCAACGCCAAGTGGCGGATCGACTTTGACGTGCCGACCCGGCCGATGATCGACTGGAACTATCTGGCGGCAACCGGGCAGGGCGTGTTCGCCGGCGTGGCGTTCATGATCGACAATCCCGTGAAGGACTGGTGGGGCGAGGGAGATGAGAAGATCTACGTTGACGGGGAAACCTTCCCGTCGCACTTCGGCACCGGAACGGAAGACTACTACGGCTACGCATGGTGCTCGCCGATCCTCTTCACGCACGCCTATCACAACCAGCCGCGATGCGATGGCCCGGGGAATTTCGGCCGCACAAGCGTGAACCGCTGGCATATCCTGGACCGGATCCCGTTCACGAATGACTTCAAGTTTGACATGGAGCTTTGGCACTGGAAGCCGGATGTGAAGGTCAACATGGCGGTGATCGCCTATTGGTACGCCAGGGCGGGCGGGAAGGACGCGTTCAAGCCGATCCAGGCCGCCGACGTGGTGCTTCGGCCGGCGCCGGTGATCCAGATTGTCAAGGTGGCCGGTGCTCTGGAAGGGGAGAGGATGCGGGTAATCCGGAGCGTCGGCCAACTCGGGCCGCAGGACTGGGATGGCCTGTCGAGCGGCGTCCACCTGTGGTGGCACGGCGGGATGAAGGTGGGCGACGAGATCGTGCTGGGGTTCGAGGCGCCCAAGGCCGGGAAGTACAAGGTTGCCGGGCGGTTCCTCAAGGCCGTGGATTACGGCATTCATCAGCTTTCGATCAACGGCCAGGACGCCGGCAAGCCGATCGACTTCTTCAACCAGGGTGTTGTGCCGACGAATGAAATCGACCTGGGCACGTTTGATCTGAAGCAGGGAGAGAACACGTTGACGGTGAAGGTGATCGGGGCGAACCCGAAGGCGACGGGGGTGAGATACATGTTCGGGCTGGACTATCTGCTGCTGAAGGCGGCGGAGTGATCGATTGGTGATGCCTGATACGTGATGCGTGGCGGATGCGCCGACGGGCCTTCTGTTACGCATCGCGTCTTTGAAGAGGAGAGGCCATGAGGATCGGTTGCAGCCTGCTTGTCTGCGGGATCGTGTTTCACTTGGCCACACTCTGCGGAGCCGAGGTCGCCAGGAAGGTGGTCCGCGATTCGGCCGCGGGGGAGAATCTGCTCAAACAATCCGCGTGGCGGGGATATGAACAGGGGTTTTCTCGCCAGGGTGCTGAGTTTGTCTGCGACAACGGGGCGGATGCAAAGGCTCGGCGCGGAGTGGCGCAGACAGTGGTTCTGAATCAGAAAACGCCGGCGCCGATCATTGCCAGTGCCTGGAGCCGGGCGGAGAATGTGGGCGGTTCGCGCGGGCCCGATTACTCGCTGTACCTGGACCTGGTTTACATGGACGGTGACCACCTGTGGGGGCAGGCGGCCGCGTTTGACACGGGAAGCCACGATTGGCAAAAGCGGCAGGTGAAGGTGGTTCCGGAAAAGCCCGTGCGGTCGGTGAGCTTTTACCTGCTGCTCCGCGGGCACCCGGGGAAGGTGGTATTCAAGGATGCGCAGCTTCGGCAGGTGATCGTGCCGGCGGGTGCGTATAGCTTCGACGGCACGCCGGTGCTGGCAGGCGACGGGCGGGCGGGGTTCGCCCTTCGGGCGCCGGCGCGGGATACCGACTATGTGGCGTTCGAGAACGGCACCGCTTTGGGCATGCAACTGGAGACCGAATCGACCCGGGCCGACAGCGCCGAGTTCTTCGATGTCATGCTGAAGCCCGCGACTGCTTCCGACCAGGCCGTGCAACTGGTTTACACGCGAAAGCTGGAGCCGGGACAGTGGACGTGGCTGGCCGATCCGCGGCGATCAGAGCCGGCGCAGGGCGGTCGGGATTATCGAATGACCAGCTACGGCGGGCGGTTGTCGATGTACCCGCTGGCGGCGGTGAGCGACGGCAGGCGCGGCCGGGCCATCGCGATCGACATGGAATACCCGGCGATGTTCCGCGCGGGATTCAATGGATCATCGCGCGAACTGTATGTCGTGTATGACCTGGGCTTCCAGGGCAACCCGTCGGCCCGGCTGCGGTTCTGCACGTTCGAGTTTGAAGGCGAGTGGGGATTCCGCTCGGCGTTGTCGGCCTACTACAAGCTCTTCCCGGCGCACTTCGAGCGGCGCGTCCAGCGGCAGGGATTGTGGATGCCGTTCCACAAGATCAGCCAGGTGCGCGGTTGGGAGGATTTCGGTTTTGCCTTCAAGGAGGGAGACAACGAGGTGGAGTGGGACGATGCGCATGGCATCGTGACGTTCCGCTACACCGAGCCGATGACCTGGTGGATGAGCATGCCCAAGGGGATGCCGCGCACCATGGAGGCGGCCCTGGGCGAGGCCAGGCGGCTTGCCGCGGAGGGCAAGGCGCAGGCCCTGGCGCTGATGTCAAGCGGTTACCACGACGAGCGGGGGCAGTTCCCCGCCCGCCTGTTGGATACGCCATGGAGCGACGGGGCGGTGTGGAGCATGAACTCATCGCCGACCGTGCGGGGCGATGTGACGGACTTCTCCACCAAATGGAACGAGAACCTGCGCCAGCGGCTCTATGGGCCGGCGGCCCGGGGCAAGCTGGACGGCGAGTACATCGATTCGTCGGAAGGCTACGTCACCGACGAGTTGAACTTCCGGCAGGAGCATTTCCTGACCGCGCAGACACCGCCGACGTACGCACCCGACACGTTTCGCCCGGCCATCTTCCGCGGCCTGATCGCCTTCGAGTATGTGCGGGCGATCGCCAGAGATGTGCATGGGATGGGCAAGCTGATGATGGCCAACAGCACGCCGGGGCAGCTTTGCTGGCTGGCGCCGTGGCTGGACGTGATGGGAACGGAAACCGACTGGAACCACGGCGGCAAGTGGTCGCCCATGAGCGATCGCGACATGCTCTACAGGCGCGCATTGAGCGCCCAGAAGCCCTACTGCTTCCTGATGAACACCAACTTCGACGCCTTCGGGCCGGACAAGGTCGAGAAGTACATGAAGCGGTCGCTGGCGTACGGGATGTTTCCGGGGTTCTTCAGCCCGGATGCGTCGCGGGGGCATTACTTCTCCCGGCCGGAGTTGTATGACAGGGACCGCGAACTGTTCAGGAAGTACGTGCCGCTGTGCAGGCTGGTGGCCGAGGCGGGATGGGAGCCGGTGACCCTGGCGCGAAGCGACAACGCGAAGGTGTACGTGGAGCGATGGGGGCGCAGGTACCTGACGCTGTTCAATGACTCGACGGAACGGCAGACGGTACGGATCAGGCTGGAGGGGATTGGGCCTGCGGTCAGGGAACTGGTCGGCGGGAGAGAGTTTGCGGGGGACGGCGGCGTGGTGGAGATGACATTGGGGGGAGAGGACGTGGCGGTGGTGGAACTGAAGGAGTGATTCGATCGAGAGGGCGGCAACAACCGTCGCGATCGACCGGCCAGAGGCGGTCGTGCCGCCAGGCACGACTTGCGGTAGCATGTGGCGCATCATGCGGATCGTTCTGACCGGCGGCCCGGGAGCCGGCAAGACAACTGTCGCCCGGGCGTTGGCGGCTCGGCGTCCGGATCGCTATGTGATCGCACCGGAGGCCGCTTCGCAGGTGTATGAGCAGTTGGGGACGCGCTGGGACCTGCTGGATGCGGACGGGCGGCGCGACGTGCAGCGGCGCATCTATCGACTTCAGCTTCGGCAGGAGGAATCGCTGGGACGGCTGCACCCAAACAGGGTGATGCTGCTGGATCGGGGCAGCGTGGATGGGTCGGCCTATTGGCCGGACGGGCCGGAGGATTACTGGCGGCAACTGGGCACGACACTGGAAGCGGAACTGGCGCGGTATCAGCTGGTGATCTGGATGCAGAGTTGTGCGGCCATCGGGCTGTATGATGGAGGCGCATCCAATCCGTGCCGCTTCGAAAGCGCGGCCGACGCCATCGCGTGCGGGGAGAAGCTTCGCAAAGCGTGGGAGGCGCATCCCAACCTTCACACCGTCGCGGCGGTTCCGTCGCCGGAGGAAAAGATCGCGGCGGTCGAGCGGATCCTGGAGAATCATGAGACTGGACCTGAATAAGGAAAGCAGGCTGCTGTTCGTTGGCGACAGCATCACCGACTGCGGCTGGATGGAGGACCCCGAGCAGATCGGCGATGGGTACGTGCGGATCATACGCGACTGGCTGCGGTGCCTGGATCCGCAATCGGCGCCGCGGGTGATCAACCGCGGGATCAGCGGCCATCGCGTGACGGACCTTGCCGAGCGATGGGAGCGGGATGTGATCTCGCTTGCGCCCGATGTGCTGTCGGTGAAGATCGGCATCAATGATGTCTGGCACGGTCTGGCGGGTTCCGGGCTGGGCGTGTCGATTGACCGGTTCATCACCACTTATCGAGAGCTTTTGTCGTGGACGCGGCAGGCGCTGCCGGGGTGCAAGCTGGTGTTGTGCGAGCCGAGCGTCATCTGGCCGCCGCAGCCGGCGGATGGAAACGAACTGCTGCGCCCGTACGTGATGGCGGTGAATCACATCGGCCGGGAGTTCGGGGCGATCGTGGTGCCGTTGCACCTGGCGTTCAACCGCGCCAGGGAAATCCGGCCGGACATTGACTGGGCGCCGGATGGCGTGCATCCGTCATCGTCGGGGCATATGCTGATTGCGCGGACGTGGCTGGCGGCGGCGGATCTGCTTTGAGGGACTGCTATCGGAAGGAACGACCAAGATGGTTCGATCATTACTGGGCGGTGCAATTCTGATGTTGTGGACCGTATCGGCGTTGGGGCAGGAGGATCCGTATCTGTGGCTTGAGGAGGTCACGGGGGATCGCGCCCTCGCGTGGGTCAGGGAGCAGAACGCCCGCAGCACGCAGGCCCTGGCGCAGACGCCGGTGTTCGCCGAGTTGAACCGGCGCATTCTGGCGATCCTCGACTCCGATCAGCGCATCCCCGCCGTTAGCAAGCACGGTCCGCACTACTACAACTTCTGGCGCGACGCCAGGAACAAGCGCGGCCTGTGGCGGCGGACGACGCTGGAGGAGTATCGCAAGCCCCAGCCCAACTGGGAGACGGTGCTCGATCTGGATGCCCTGGCGGAGGCGGAGAAGGAAAACTGGGTCTGGAAGGGGGCGCAGTTCCTGAAGCCCGACAAGCGGCGATGCCTGATCAACCTGTCGCGCGGCGGGGCGGATGCGAAGGTGACGCGCGAGTTTGACGTGACAACCAGGAGTTTCGTGGACGGCGGTTTCATGGTGCCCGAGGCCAAGTCCACTGTCGCCTGGCGCGACATCGACAGCCTGTACGTGGGAACGGACTTCGGCCCGGGGTCGATGACGGCTTCGGGTTATCCGCGCGTGATCAAGCTGTGGAGCCGCGGCCAGCCGCTGGACCAGGCCAAGCTCGTGTACGAGGGACAGCCGGCGGACGTGCGCGTCGGCGCCTTCCGCGACCAGACGCCGGGCTACGAGCGCGACTTTGTCACTCGCGGCATCACGTTCTGGACCAGCGAACTGTTCCTGCTGCGCGACGGAAGGCAGATCAGGATCGAGAAGCCCGCCGATGCCAATGCGTCGGTCCATCGCGACCTGCTGCTGATCGAGTTGCGGAGCGACTGGAAAGTCGGCGACAGGACCTACGCTGCCGGGTCGCTTCTCGCGGCGGATTTCGAGGCATTCATCCGGGGCGATCGCCGGATGCAACCGCTTTTTGAGCCGGCCGATCGCAAGTCGCTGGCCGGCTACTCGCCGACGCGGAACCACATCATCATCAACGAGCTGGACAACGTGCGAAGCCGGCTCTACCGGCTGACGCGCAAGGACGGCCAGTGGCAGCGCGCCGCCCTGGCGGGCGTTCCGGAGATAGGCCAGGCCGGCGCCTCGGCCGTCGATGCCGATGAATCCGATGACTACTGGATGGATGTGTCGGACTACCTGACCCCTTCAAGCCTTTACATCGGGAACCTGAACGACGGCCGGCTGGAAAAGCTCAAGCAGCTTCCGGCCTTCTTCAACGCCGAGGGCCTTGTCACCAGCCAGCACGAGGCGATCTCAAGGGATGGCACGCGCGTGCCGTACTTCATGGTTGCGCGGAACGGGCTGGCGCTGGACGGCACGAACCCGACGCTGCTGTACGGCTATGGCGGATTCGAGATCCCGATGTTGCCCGGCTATCGCGCGGCCGTCGGCGCCGGCTGGCTGGAGAAGGGCGGCGTGTATGTCGTTGCCAACATCCGCGGCGGCGGGGAATTCGGGCCCCGGTGGCACCAGGCGGCGCTGAAGGCGAACCGGCCCCGCGCCTATGAGGATTTCATTGCCGTGGCCGAGGACCTGGTCAGGCGGAAGGTCACCTCACCCGCGCACCTCGGGGTGATGGGTGGCAGCAACGGCGGCCTGCTGGTGGGGAACATGCTGACGATGCGGCCGGACCTGTTCGGTGCGGTGGCGTGCCAGGTGCCGCTGCTGGACATGCGGCGCTACAACAAGCTGCTGGCCGGCGCGAGCTGGATGGCTGAATACGGCAATCCCGATCTGCCCGAGGAGTGGCAGTACATCCAGGCGTTTTCGCCGTATCACAATCTCAAGGAGGGAGTGAAGTACCCGCCGGTGCTCTTCACGACCTCGACCCGCGATGACCGGGTGCATCCGGGGCACGCGCGGAAGATGGCCGCGAAGATGGAGCAGATGAAGCAGGACGTGCTGCTCTACGAGAACATCGAGGGGGGCCACGGTGGCGCGGCCGACAACAGGCAGGCGGCCTTCATGCAGGCGCTGGTGTACACGTTCCTGTGGGACCGGCTGAAGTAGATCGCGTCAACGCAAGTGGCGCGATTGCCGCTGCAGGGCGCGGCTTGCCGCACCGGGGCCTGCGCCCGTTTCTGCGCCGCGGCCGCCAGCTTCCGCAGGCAGGTGTGCGCGCAGGAAATCCGGCTTGTCCTTTCTTCCGCCGCGCTGATAGTCCCGCCACAGCGCGCCGGCCGCGAGTTCCGCCGGAAACCCGCGGCGTTGCACGAGGTACTCGAAGACGAGCTGCGCCAGCACGTGCAATGCGATGCCGTGGGTCCGGGCGGTCTGCCCGTAAAGCCAGTCCGAGAAGGCCATGAACGCCGCGAATGGCGAAGTGTCCCCCAGCAGCAGGGGGGTGGTGTCAACGAAGTTGCCGCTGTTGGCAACCAGGTCCCAGTAGCGGGCGAATCGCTTGATACGCTGCATGGCGACGAAATCGATCAGGCCGTTCTGGAGGATCTCGTACGGGGCATACGGGCTGTAGACCATCTGCCATGCCCGGGTGTGCCGGGCGATCGGCGTGCCTCGGAGACGCTTGAGGATGCCCAGTTGGATCTCCTGCGGTCCAAGCGCCACGAGCCGGTCGAAACCGGCCGCGAAGCTGGCGATATCCTCTCCCGGAAGACCGGCGATCAGGTCGGCGTGGATGTGGACTCCTGTCTGCTCGCGCAGCCAGCGGAGGTTCTGTTCGACCTTGAGATTGTCCTGTCGGCGCGAGATGCGGGCGGCCACTTCCTCGTTGAATGTCTGGATGCCCATCTCGAACTGGAGAGCTCCCGGCGGGAATCGCACGATCAGCTCGCGCAATTCATCGGGCAGCCGATCGGGAATCATCTCGAAATGAAACAGCATCCCCGGCTGATGGCGGTCCAGCAGGAACCGGAGGATGGCCCGGCTGATGTTCGCGTTCAGGTTGAAGGTGCGATCGACGAATTTCAGGTGGCGCGCGCCGCGATCCAGCAGGGCCTGCATCGACGGCAGGAACCCTTCCAGCGGGACATTCCGCAGCGGCACATCGAGCGACGACAGGCAGAACTCGCACCTGAAGGGGCATCCGCGCGACGCTTCGACGTAGATCACCCGATGAGCAATGTCATCGGGGGTGTAAAGGTCGTAAGGAAGTGCGACGCAGCGATCGGGCGACGAGGCGATGAATTGGGGCGGGTCGGCGGGGATGACCTTCGCGGGCGGGCGATCGCCGTCAAGCAGTCTGCGACAAAGATCGGCGAAGGCCAGGTCGGCCTCGCCGGTGATCACGAAATCCGCCAGATCGACGATGTGCGGCCGATCTGCCGGGTAACCGACCTCCGGGCCGCCGAGCACGACGAGAATGTCGGGGCGAATGAGCTTCAGGTCGGCCACCAGTTGCGTGGCCTGCTCGACGTTCCAGATGTAGACGCCCAGGCCGACAATCCTGGGGCGTTCCGCGAGGATGCGCTCCAGCATGTCCACCGGCCGCTGCGCGATCTCAAACTCGACGATGCGGGCGCGGTCCCGCAGGTCGCCCAGGTTGGCCATGAGGCAGCGCAGGCCAAAGGAACAGTGGGCGTAACGGGCGTTGAGCGTGGTCAGGACGATATCGGCCACGCCAGGATTGTACGGCCTGGCGCTGCCTCGACCACACTATTCCGCCGCGGCGGCCGCGGAGAGCACGCCGTCGCGCCGGGCCAGCCGTCGGGCCAGCGCCGCGCCGCTCTGAAGTGCGCCTTCCATGTATCCGACAAATGGCAGGCAACAATGCTCGCCGGCAAAGTGGATGTGCCCCAGGCCGCGCCGAAGGATCGGGCCGACCGCGGTGATCTCGCCCGGCGCGGGAAATGAATACCCGCAGCCGGTGTACGGGTCCGATGGCCAGTCCATGAACCGTCCCTTGAGGAAGTGCCGCGGGAATTCGGGGTAGATCTGGCTGAGCATGGCCGAATAGGCCGAGTCCACCGAATGCGGCGGGTGTTTTCGGGCGGCCTCGGCGGCCGGTCCGCCGGAGAAGGCGATCAGCGCCGCACCGTTGCGAGCGTCCTGCCCGTCGGTGCCATCCCATGTCATGCAGACCTGCCCGTCGGTCAGTGCGTCGGGGGAGAGCCCCTGGTCCCTCCAGAACGCCGATCGCAGGCCGGCCAGGTACTTGACCGCGCTGCCAAACTGCACTCGCAGGACCGAAGGCAAATCCGGATAGATCTGCAAGCGACGCCAGATCGACGGCGGGACGGCCAGCACGACATCATCCGCCTCGTAGGTCCTGTTGTCGCCGGCCGTGACGTTGACGCGATCGGCCTGCGCCCGGATCGCCAGGACGGGCAGGCCGGGTTTCACGCTATCTCCCAGCGAGCGCGCCAGGCGGATCGCAAGCTGCTGGTTGCCGCCTTTGCAGCGATACGCCTCGCTCTCCTCCCAGTATCGCTCCATTCCGCCCCCCTTGACCTGGGCAAGGTTGCCCAGGTAGCTCTGCAACTCGACGGCAACGCCGTTGTTGGCCTGGAGTTCGACCGCCAGGGCGCGCTTGCACAGCGCCGGCGCCTCGACGGCCGATATCCAGTCGCTGGTGGGCCGGCGATCCAGCGTCAAGGCATCGGGTGTTCGCCACGGCTCGTCCAGATTGACATTGGCTGCATCTGCGAGCATGGTCCTGTATGCCGCATCCATCTGTTCATACAGCTCCCTGGACTGCTTCTCATCCAGCCGCTGTCCGTCCAGAACCACCGGCGCAGCCAGATCGCCGTCATCGCTGACCTCCATCATGTCGAGCCGGAAACGCTTCGCGTAGGCCAGCCAGAGGGGATGGTTGGATCCGATGAACTCCGCGCCGCCCTCGACGTTGCTGCCATCGACAAGGTCGCCCAGGGAGAGGACTCGCCCGCCGACGCGTCTTCTTGCCTCGAACACGGCCACGTCGTAGCCCGCCAAGTCCAGTTCGTGAGCGCACGCCAGGCCGGCCAGTCCGGCCCCGACGATGATGACGCGCTTGCCATTCCTCGCAAACGAGCGGCCTTGGCCGGTGCATCCGCCCAGCAGCAGTCCCGCGGCGGCGGCCAGCGACGCCTGAATCGCCTGCCGCCGCGAGAGTCCTGGTTCGCGCCGTCCGAACCTGCGAGCCAATCTTGCATACAACGAGCGGGACATGCGAGGATCCTCCGGGTGGCCGATGCGGGTAGGACAACGGATGGGCCGATCGGTGTCAAGATTCAGTACGGAAACGTCTCGCTCATCGGCGTCGTCGCCAGCTCGTAAATCGACTGCCCCAGGCGATGCTCGATCACCTCCATCAGCTTTCGGCCTTTCTCGGCTGTCGCCGCGGACGGGTCGCCGATGCCCGTGTCGGCGCTGGCCAGGTGCCAGGGCCGCGTGATGCCGATCCAGCCCCTGCGGACGCACTCCAGTTTCGAATCCTTGACCGCACCGGGGCCGGCCTGCTCCATCTTCACCAGGTGCGGGAAGCAGGCCAGTCCCAGGCTCGTTTCCACCTCGTCGGCGTGTTCGGCGGGCCTGCTGAAGATCACCGGATACTGGTCGGCGGCCATGCGGTACCAGTCGCAGAGGCAGAGGAAGACCTTGGTGCGGTGGTGGAGTTCCCGCATCAGCGGCTTGAGTTCGTTGCCGCCGTGCCCGTTGAGCAGCAGCAGCTTGCGGACACCCTGCCGCTCCAGTGAATCGACCAGGTCCGCCAGCAGCTTCAGCAGCGTCGTCGGCGTGACCGACAGGGCGATTGCGCCGGGGATCTGAAGATGATTGGTGTTCACCCCGAAAGGCACCGTCGGCAGCAGCAGCACCCTGGCCCCGCGATCGTAGGCCGACTTGCAAGCCCGCCGGGCAATGTGTTCAAGCTGGAAGTTGTCGGTGCCATAGGGCATGTGAAAGTTGTGCGGCTCGGTGGCTCCGAAGGGGAGCACGGCCAGTTCCCACTTGTGCTTCCGGATGAAGTGGTGATTCTGCTCGGCCAGTACGAACTCGTCCATGGGGCTCCTTGTCATAGGCCTGTGGCCGGGTGAGGGCGGCGGGTTGTCGCGTCACAAGCTTCCGCGGCGCAAAGCGTCATCCTCACTCCTGCCACGAGATTATGATGGCACTGGGGTTTGGGACAAGCGCATGAAGAAGGCCGCGAGACGTGCGGACTCGCGGCCCGTGATTCGTCCAGACTGGCGGATCAATAGCGGTCGCGCCCGCCGCCGCCGCCCCGGCCTCCGCCAAAGCCGCCCCGACCGCCGCCGCCACCACCGCCGCCGCCCCGACCGCCGCCTCCGAAGCCGCCCCGGCCGCCGCGATCCTCCCGCGGGCGAGCCTCATTGACGGTGAGCGTTCGGCCATTGTTCTCCTTGCCGTTCATGCCGGCGATGGCCTTCTGGGCCTCCTCGTCGCTGCCCATTTCGACAAAACCAAAGCCCTTGGACCGACCCGTTTCCCGGTCGGCCATCACTTCGGCGCTGACGACCCTTCCGAATTCCGCGAACATCTTCTCCAGTTCCGAGCTATCGACGCTGTAGCTCAGATTCCCAACGTACAGTCTCTTGCCCATGAGGTTCTCCTGCGAAAGGGCAACCCGACCCGCTTTTTACTTTCGGGGTCGCAGGCGAAAGGGGCCAAACCATTCTGGCCCGGAAGGTGGGAAGGCGAGTGAGATGGACCGACTTGCGCATACCGCTTGCTCGAAGGCGAGCCGAACTCGTTCGACGTACCAACCGGAAACATCGTACCACAGGCATACATGCCAGTTCAAAGGCAAAAGCGATGACGCGACTACCCGTTCTGTAGCCTGTGGCGGGATTCGATTCCACAGGTCTGGGAGAATCCGGCCTTCCCACCATTCCAGCAGCCGGCAGCAAGGAAACGTCACGTTGCCGCGGCCGGGGTCGGGCCGGCGCCAGCCATCGGGCCAGGGACGCGACGCCGACAATAAGCCTTTTGCTAACAACAGACAACGCATGGCACCGTGGCAGCACAACCAACTTGATCCATCGGCGCAATCAATGCGTTTGTGGCCGGCTGGGAGGCCTGCTTCCGTCAGGGTACCCTCCTACCTGATCCCCGCCGTAGAGGCCAGCAGTACCGCGTAGCTCTCGTCAATCAGTTCCAGCAGCCGAAGTGCCAGCGCCGTTGCTGAAGCACACGTTGCGCGGTCCTGCTCGGCGTCGAAGAGCACCGGCGCCAATTGGCAGCGCGCCAGGTGATACTGAAGCAGCAGGCGGGCAAGGATCCCGTTGAAACCCGGGAAGACCGGATCGCTCAGCAGGTGAACGTGCATCTGCGCGACCTGGTCCACCGCCGGCCACAGGCGCAGCTGGGGCGAGTTGATCTGGCGGAGGTGCTGCTCCAAATGCCGCGAGCGGGCATAGTCCAGTCCCGCCATGGCCAGGCCGCATCCGATCGACGTGTACCAGCGCACCACGACCGGGACTGTCAGTTCCTGCCGCCGACGGTTCATCAGCTCGATGTGGCGGAGAATCGCGATGTGATTGCGTATCCGCAGGCGGAAGCCCGATCGCAGCTGGCCCCGGTTTGCTGCGCGGGCCAGCGCCCCCTGCACATCCTCCGGTCCGATCGCCATGTCTTCCATGCGAAAGCTCGCGACGGTGAACCTGGCCAGCAATTGAATCGAAAGGGGCGTGACCCGTGCCGCGCGGCGCAGCAGCCGCCTTTTTTTCTCAATGCGGCGCAGTCGCTGTTCGATGTCCGCTGAAACGATGGGGGGGCGTGAGATCAGGCGACGCAAGGCACTGCTCCAGTGTTTTCGGCCAGGGCCAGGCGGCTTGCGCGGATCGCGGGCCCGCGGAACACTGCACCATTCCGCGGGCCCGCCGGGTGATCTTCGGTCGCGGCCGCTTCACGCGTGCGACGTTCGCGCAACCACCGTGGCCGCGGCGCGGTCGATCGACGCCGAACTGCTGGATGCAAAGCCTGCGCCGTAGGCCTCTTCCAGGTTGTAGCCCGACTCGCCGTGCTGGGTGATGTCCAGACCGTCATACTCGTCGGATTCGCTCACCCGCAGGCCGGTGATCATGTCCACCGCCTTGAGGATGACCAGGGAACCGACGGCGGCGATGACCCAGGTGATGACCGTGGCAACCAGCTGGTTGGCGATCTGCCCGGGGCGGCTGACGCCCTCCAGCAGCGTCGCGGTGAAGACGCCGGTGAGGATGGCGCCGGCCGTGCCGCCCAACCCGTGCACGCCGAAGGCGTCCAGCGAATCGTCGTAGTCCAGAATGTGCTTGAGCGTCGTGGCGCCGAAGAAGCAGATCACGCCGCCGATGGCGCCCATGAGAATTCCAAGCATGGGGGTGGTGAAGCCGGCCGCCGGGGTGATCACCACCAGCCCCGCCACCGCGCCGGAGATCGCGCCCAGGACGGTGGGCTTGCCGGTCTTGAGCCACTCAACGAACATCCAGCTCAGGGCGGCCGCGGCCGCGGCGAAGTGGGTCGCGGCCAGGGCGCTGGAGGCCGTGGCGTTCGCCGCCAGGGCGCTGCCGCCGTTGAAGCCGAACCAACCGACCCACAGCAGGCACGCGCCGATGACGGACAGGACGACCGAGTGAGGCGGCATGGGCGTGGAGCCGTAGCCGACTCGCTTGCCCAGCACCAGCGCGCACACCAGCGCCGAAACGCCCGAACTGATGTGGACGACCGTCCCGCCGGCAAAATCCAGCGCCGGGATCTTCCCGCCGTTAAAGGCGTTGAACAGCCCGCCCTTGCCCCAGACCATGTGCGCCAGCGGGCAGTAGATCAGCAGCAGCCAGAGAATGGAGAAGATCAGCATGCTGCTGAACTTCATTCTCTCGGCGTACGCGCCGCAGATCAGGGCCGGGGTGATGATGGCGAACATGAGCTGGTAGACCATCCACGTCGTGTGGGGAATCGTGGGGGCGTATTCAACCGGCGCGGCGCCGACCTCGCGAAGAAGCGAGAATCGCAAACCGCCGAAAACTGGGTTGCCCACGTCAAACGCCAGCGAGTAGCCCACCAGCGCCCAGACGATGCTGACGGCCGCCATCAGGATGAAGGACTGCATCATGGTGGCCAGAACGTTCTTGCGACGGACCAGCCCGCTGTAGAACAGCGCCAGGCCGGGTCCGGTCATCAGCAGAACCAGTCCCGCGCTGGTCAGCATCCAGGCCGTGTCTCCGCTGTTGATCTCCTCGACCTTCTTGATTTCAACCGGGCCGATTTCCGTGGCCAGCGCAATGGGAGCCCCCAGCGTCAGGGCCGCGAGCACCGCCGCCAGAAGCAGCGTCCGTCCGGGCGCAATTGCAGAGCGAAACATGTGAGGTTCCTCCTCGGCTGCGGCGGGGTTCCAGTCCGCCGGGCCGGCTTGATTGATTCCGATGCGTCTGGATTGCCTGTGATGCCGATCAGAGGGCGGCTTCATCCTTTTCACCGGTGCGGATGCGAACCGCCTGCTGGATCGGGTAGACGAAGATCTTGCCGTCGCCGACTTCGCCGGTGCGAGCCGACTCGATGATCGCCGACACCGCCTTTTCCACGTCCGCAGTCTTCACGCAGATCTTCAGCAGGACTTTGGGCACAAATCCCACATCCATCTTGGCGCCGCGGTAACGCTCGGTGTGTCCCATCTGCCGACCAAAACCCTTGCATTCGATGGCAGTCACGCCAAGAATGCCCAGTTTTGCCAGCGACGTTTTCACCGCATCGAGCTTGTGCGGCTTGATTACCGCCTCGATCATCTGCATAAGAATTCTCCTTGCTATTGGCCGACTGCCAGAACAAGCGGTGTGCCAGCGGAATGCGCACGGCATTCCTCTCGGAACGGAAGTCATTTGCAGGCAATTTGTTATGAGATTGCGCGTCGGTTGCCGGCTGGTGGGATGCGTCCGGGGATGGCATGTCGCCTGCCCTTAAAGCAGGCAATCCGGCAAGGGCTCCCACGGTTTGCCTATTTCCTGGACGTGCCCCTGGCCCCCGCTTACGTGCCGCCCACCTCGTCCAGGACATGCTCGGCCACGAAGATCGGCACCATCGTCGCGATTCCCAGTGCGATCGCATCGCTCGGACGCGAGTCGATTTCGATTTCGCGGCCGTTCTGTCGAATGTGAATCCGGGCGAAGAATGTGCTGGACTTCAGGTCGGTGATCTCGATCTTCTCGATTGTGCCCCCCATCGCTTCGATCACGTTCGCCAACAGATCGTGCGTCATCGGGCGCTGCGTCGGCGTGCCCTTCAGCCGCCGATCAATGGCCATGGCCTCCGAGCTTCCGATCACGATGGTGAACTTGCGCTCGCCGTCCACTTCCTTGAGCCAGATGAGCTGCTTGTCCTGCATTTCGCTGATGATGATCTTGTGCAGTTCCATCTGGACGGGCATGGGACGGGCTCCGATCTGGTTCCTCCGGGGCAACCGGGTGCGTGACACTTTTGGCGGCCGGCGGTCCTGAATGGCGGAGGCGGACTTCGTAGCACGGGCGTCTCGCCCGTGCCCAAGCTCCGCGCGGATACCGAGGCTCAGAACATCCTCAACATCGCCGTGCGGTCCTCCACCAAGTGCCGAAACTGTCACGCACCCAAGGTAACCTAGAAGCGGGCATGGAGCGTGTCAAGGCAATGAAGGCGCATATAATCCAGCCGCATGAGACCCCGACGGGCCGTGGCCCTCGTTCGCTGGCTGGTGCTTTTCACGGTGATCGCGGCGCTGTCCGCCGGGGCGTACCTGCTGGTCGCCCGCTGGGTGCGCCCGCAGGTCAGCGTCACCCGCGTCATTGAGGGGCCGGTCGTTCAGGCATTTTACGCAACCGGGACTCTCCAGGCCCATCGCGAGTACCCGATCAAGGCCAATGCCCCCGGCATCCTCACCCAGGTGTTGGTTGACAAGGGCGACGTGGTCAGGAAGGACCAGCCGCTGGCAATCGTCTACGAGGACGGCGTGCAGTACCGCTTCGAGCAGGCCCGCGCCGACCGCGATCTCAAGGCCCGCCTGGCCGACGAGAAGCTCTCGCCCCTATTGAAGGAATTTGACCAGCGCCTGGCCGGCGCCGAACAGTTGCTCCAGATTGCTCTCCGCGAGCGGGACCGCATCACCGCTGCGCTGTCCGGCGGCGCGGCCAGTCCCTCGGATCAGGACCGCGCCCTTGATCGCGTCCGCACCCTGCAAACGGAAATCGAGGGGCTGCGCGCCCAGCGGGCCGCGAGGAAGCTCGAACTGGACAAGGACCTGGAGGTCGCCGAGGCCGCCCTGAACATCGCCCGGTGGAACCTGGATCGCCAGACGCTGCGCTGCCCGATCGAGCAGGGGTCGGTTCTCGACCGGCCGCTGCCGGTCGGAACGCGCGTGGCCGTCAATGATCACGTCATGCAGATTGCCGATGTTCGGCCGGAGAAACTCGTGATGCGATCGTCGGTCGACGAGGAGGACAAGACCCATGTGCGCATGGGTCAGACCGTGCACATGGCACTCTACGCGTTCCCCGGCCGAACGTTCGAGGGTCGCGTCATCCGCATCTACGACAAGGCCGATGCGGATCGCCGCACTTTCGAGGTGGACGTCGAGCCGGTCGAGAAACAGGCGGCGTTCGCGGCGGGCATGACCGGCGAACTGGCGTTCGTTATCGAGCAGAAGCCGTCCGCTCCCCTGATTCCCAGCCAGGCCGTGCAGAACGGCCGCGTGTGGGTCGTCCGCGACGGCAGGCTCGCGGCCCTGGACGTGAAGCTTGGTCTCCGCAGCGTCGAGCGCACCGAGGTGATCGCCGGCCTCGATCCCCGGGAGCAGGTGGTGATCAGCCCGGTGGGCGCCATGACCGAGGGGCAGCGCGTCCTGGTCCGCCTGGTCAACCCGGTCGATGCCGCGGCGCTGAACCGGTCGGCCCCCGATGCGGGTTCCAACTTTCGCGGGTTCCGGTGATCGGCGGCCGCAACTCCGCGATGTTCAAGCCGACCCGACTGTATGCCAATCGGCGGTATTGCAAATACGCAAGGCAATAATGTAAAGAACCGGATCGACCATCGATGCCCGGATACCCAAAGGCCGAGCCTTGCGGTATTCTGTCGCCGCCGCGAGAAAGGCTGGAACGCATGGCGGAGGTGAAGGCGGCGGTGCTGGGCGCGGGCGACTGCGCGTTTGTCCCCGGCCTGCTGCGGGATGTCATTGTCGAGCAGCGACTGGACGGGTTGGAACTGGCGCTGATGGATCCGTCGGCCGACCGGCTCGAGGCGATGGCCGGTGTGGGCCGGCGCATGGCCCGACAGTCGGGGGCACGCATCAGGATCAGCACCCACGCTGGACGGGAATCGGCGCTGGAAGGGGCGGACTTCGTCTTCTGCGCGGGCGAGGCCGACGATGGGGGGCGGTTTGAGAAGGATCGGCGGCTGATCGGGCAGCACGATCCGGGGCATCGGGTGAGCGAACTGGGCGGCGTGGCGGGGATGAGTTGCTCGCTCCGTCAGATCGCGCGGGTGCAGGGGATTGCGGCCGACATGCGGCGGCTGTGTCCCAACGCATGGCTGTTCATGCTCGCCCAGCCGCTGTCCCGGGTCTGTCAGGCGGCGCACGAGGAGGGCATCCGGACAGTGGGTTTTTGCTCGCAATCGCTGGGGGCTTTCAGCCTGGCCTGGCAACTGCTGGAGGGAGGCGAACTGAGGTATCCGTTCATGCCGGCCCGTTCGGCGATGGACCTGTCAGTGGCGGGCGTGGACGGGTGCGCCTGGCTGGTCGAGTGCCGCGATGCCCGGACCGGCCGGGACCTGTATCCCGGGCTGCGAAAGGCGGCCCGCGAAAGGCCGCTGACGTTGCACCCGCTGGCGCAGCGGCTGCTGGATCAGACGGGCTTCCTGCCGGTTTCGGGCGAGCAGCGCCTTGGCGATCTGCTGTCGTCCGCGGGCGGCACGGCGGGACAGCCGCCGCGGCGGCAGGATCGCCTGGAGCTGCTCCGGCGCGTGGCGGAGGAAAACGCCGACTGGGCCGAACTGATGGAACCGCCGGTATGGGAGAGGCCGGCCGACCTGCTGACGTGTATGCTTCGTGACCAGACCTGCCGGTTTCACACGTTGAACCTGATCAACCGGGCGCAGATATCGTCGCTTCCGCAGAACGTCTTCGTGGAGACGCCGGCGGTGGGCACGCGGGTCGGTCCGCTGGGGATGAAGGTGGACCTGCCGGCTCAGCTGGCGGAGATCTGCGGCCGCGCCGCGGCGCTGACCGATGCGTTGGTCCGGGCGGCGCGTCAGCGCAGCCGCTCGCTCCTGGCCGAGGCTGTCGAACTGGATCCGACCATTGTGGACAAGAAGTTGGGGGCGGCGGCGCTGGCCGCCTGCATGGAGGTGCATCGGGACGTGCTGCCGGAGTATCGGTGATGCGCGGGCAAGCCGGCCAAAGCGCCTTCGGATCGGGTTCCCATGAAAAATGCCCCGCGACGTTGGCGTCGCGGGGCACGGAGGGGGAGAAGAAGAGTACCGACGGTTACTTGTTGAGCAGGGTTCCGGTGCTGGCGTCCTTGTTCAGGTCGGGAGCGGCGGTGCTGCGCGGGGCGGTGCCGCTGCCCGGCGCCCTGTTCGCGCTGCCGCCGGCAAGCTGGTTGCCGCCGCTGTAGGTGGTTGGGAGAATCGCGATCTCAACGCGGCGGTTCTTGGCCTGGCCGTCGCTGGAGGCGTTGCTGGCGACGGGGCGCTCGGCGCCGTAACCGACCATGCCGACGCGGCGCGGGCTGATCTGGTGGTTCATCAGTTCCTTGCCGACGGCAATGGCGCGGTGGCTGGACAGGTACCAGTTGTCGTGGTGTCCGGCCTTGATTGTCGCGGGATTGCTGACCGGCGTGCTGTCGGTGTGCCCGGCGACGAGGAACTCGTAGTTGCGCACGGCCTGGGAATTGAGAATGTCGGCGGCCTTGCCGACGATCTGTTTGCCTTGCGGGGTCAGTTCGGCCGAGCCCTTGGCGAAAGTGACGTCACTCTTGAATTTCAGCACGCCGCGGACAGCGTCGAACTCGACGGCGTCTGGATACTGCTCGGCAAGTTTGCTCAGTTCATTCTTGACCGTTTCCGGCAGGTTGATGGCGAAGGTCTGCTGCTTGCCCAGGGCATCCTCGTACTTGGCCTTCATGGCCTCGAACTGGGCGCGCCACTCGGCGGCTTTCTGCGCCTCGAGCAGGGCGTTGCGGTCCTTGTCGTTCATGCCGGCGATGAGGGCGTCGTGCTGCTGCTTCCAGGCCTGTTCGGCGGCGCGGGCGCGTTCCGCTTCGGTCTGGGCCTGGCCGAGTTGCTCGACCAGCTGGTCCTTTTCAAGCCGCAGCGCGTTGTACTTGTCTTGCCCGACGCAGCCCGTGAGAAGCAAACCCGAGGCTGCCAATGCGATCAGATGACGTGCCATAGCGTGGCCTCCTTGCCGAGTGAGGCGCCGGCTTCCACCGGCGTTGAATTTAACTGGCCGATAGTTTGCGCCGCTTTTCAAAAAAAGCAAGGGCTCGTCGGCAAAAATTGCTGATTTTGTGCCGGCCGAGGCGCAGCTCCTGCGCGGACGCGGGCGCGAAAACCGCGGGGCCAAAAAGAAGGATGAACCGCCTGACGCGATTCATCCTTCCTCCCGCCGCCGGATTCCTATTTCTTTCCGAGAACCAGCCCGACAATCAGGCAGATGACCGTCAGGCCGACGGCAGCGCCGAAGTAGATCAGGAACTGCGCCTCGAATCGCAGGGCGTCCATGATCGAGGGGCGGTACCCCATGGTCGCGGCGATGAGGACGAATCCGCCGAAGGCGACCACCGCCGTGGCGGGGATGGCGGCCCAGCAGAGAGCGGATGCGAACGGGTCGGCGCCGGAGACATAGATCGGAGCGCCCACCAGGCGTTCGCCGGCCGCGGGTATGCCAAGATCCTCGCCGGCCTGCGTTTCCATGGCGGCGGCGGGAGTCGTGGCGGCGGGGCGCTTGCCCGGGGCGGTGGGGGTCAGTTCGTCGAAGACGGCGCCCAGGCTGGTGTCGTCGCTTTCGCGGGTCAGGTCAAGCAGGCCCGATCCGGAACCGACGCCTTCGAGGTTGAGTTGGTCCGATGCGCCCTGGTTGATCGCGGTCTGGGCCGACGGATCGGCGGTGGCCTGGTCGGGATCCAGAACGCTGATGCCCGATCGGGTGCCGCCGGAGCCGACGCCGCTTCCGGTGCGGGTGCCGGCGGATGAGTCCTTCGGGGAAGGGGTGCCGCCGACGGAGCCGGACAGGCCGATGTCGGCAAACGCCGTGTCGTCTTTGCGCACGCCCGCGGAGTCAGCCAGACCCAGGACCGAGCCCGTGCCTCCCTTGGAGTCAACCAGGCCCAGCGGCCCGCCACTCTCGCCGGCCGGGGCCAGGCTCAGGTCGTCGCCGCCGCCCAGCTCGGCCTTGAGCTGTTCGACCTGGTCGGCCTTGAACATCAGGCGCGGGCCGTCGCGGAACTCGCGGAGTCTTCCCTCGCGGGCCAGTTGCTTGACCTCCTCCTCGTTCTTGCCGAGGGCGGCCTTGGTCTCCTCCATCGTGTAGAACATCTTTGCCATAGCGAAAGACTCCTGGGGTGAATTACTCTTTTGGCCTGGGCTGATCCGCATCGGGAGCCGCCGGGGCCGGCCCGCGAAGAGCCGCGGCCTCCTTGTCGGCCAGGTCGGCAATCTCCGCCGGCGACGGGGTGGTGTTGAAGTTCATCAGCCGCCGATCGTTGACGAAGTTGCGGGCGGCCACGAACTGGAGTTGGCGCGTCCCGGGAATGAACTGATACACGCAGAGCGTGCCCCGGTCCACGTCCATGAGGTAGCAGCCCCAGGTGTTGCCTGAGAGCTGCGCCGGCATGACGAACAACCCGGCGCCGCCGGCAATGGGCTGCTGTCTCTGGGCGAACGCCGCGGGGAGGAACTGGGGATTGTCGTTGCGGGACAGCAGGGTCAGCAGGTTGCACAACAGCAGGAGGGCAATGGCACCGAGGGCGATTGTCGTCGGATTGATGCGTCCGGATTGGTGCATGTCGCCTTGATGCATACGCTGTTACAAATGCCGGAAGTCCTATCCTACTGGCCTGATCCGGTCGCTGCAAGGTTTAACCAAAGACGCGACTACCCGTTTCGCGGCCTATGGCGGGATTCGATTCGACAGGGCCTGGAGAATCTGGCTCTCCCACCATTCCAGCAGCCGGTAGTAGAGAAACTTCACCGCACGGCGGCCGGGTCGGGACCGGGCCAGCCATCGGGCCAGGGATGCAAAACGCATCTGCAGCCATGTGAGCAGGCCCATCGCAACCGTGGCCAGAAACAGTAAGGGAGCGAAGGCCTCGTAGGTGCGCAGGGCGAATCGTTCCAGCCCCAGCCGGCTTTTCAGGAAACGCGCCGATTCCTCGCATCCCCACCTCCGGCGGTAGTACCACAGCGTCTTGTTGGCCGCCTCCAGGTTCTCCACGGTCAGGCTCGTCAGGAGCATCAGGGGGTGGTCCCGCCCGGGCAGGACCCGACAGACCAGGTAAAGCGGCTCCCCGACACGCTCGGGGAGGTAGACTCGCGTCCAGGCCGTCCGCCTGCCCTGGGCCGCGGCCTGCTGCAAGAGCCTCTCGGCCAGGTGCCTGGCGGGCAGTTGCACGCCATTGTCCAGCAACAGCCGCCGGTCGCCCCGCAGGCGAATGACGAACCTGCGGTGGGCATCGATCCAGGGGATCAGAAGGCTGTCCCGGTCAGCGCCGATGTCCATCACCAGCACTCCCTTGCCGTCGGTGGCCCGCATGACCCGATCCACCTGCCGCAGGATCTGGGCGTTTTCGCTCCGGACCGTGGGATCATCCATGCCGTAGGGATGCAGCAGCAAGGGGGTGATACGCCCCTTGCCCCAGCAGGCATAAATCTCCAGGCACCAATAGCCGCTGACCAATCGTCCATCCTGGCTGCCGTCGCGGACCAGGCCCAGATACTTGAGCCTGCGGGCACGGGGGCGGGGCAGATCGCTCAGGTCGATGATCAGGGGCGTGTCCGGA
>Ga0101944_10003000_pt1 | contig 25047 bp, 26 predicted proteins | sample DewCreD2012metaG_FD_75245 | JGI IMG/M metagenome (GOLD analysis project Ga0101944, IMG submission 75245) | Hot spring sediment bacterial and archeal communities from British Columbia, Canada, to study Microbial Dark Matter (Phase II) - Dewar... ... | reverse complement strand
ACTGACACTTCAGAGGGGTCTTTTTTCGGCTTAACTGTTACATGGTCTTCAACTGCCTTCGATGGCGCCAGCTTAATCGGCGTCTTGAGGCGTGTGCTCGCCAGTTTTGCCATGCGACAAGCATCCGACAAGGCACCCTCCAAAATGGCCGCGTCCAGCGAACCAACCGAGGCAAAACCCCATGCACCATTGACAAGCACACGGATGGCGACGCCGTTTTCTATCCCCTGCTTGGCGGCTTCCACCCGTTCCTCTTTGAGGGTCAGCATCGTTTTTGCGATGTGCTGTGCTCTTGCTTCTGCGTACTGTGCTCCGAACTTGTCGGTGGCGGCTGTAGTGATTTTTGTGAGAAGGTCCTTCAATATAATCGGTCCTATAGCGGTAATAGGATTTTTGTGGGGGATAAAACGGTTACGTTTTCTCATCTAATGTGGGCTGGTGCTCTACAGTACGCTTTAAGAATCTGGGTACGTCTTGTTTAACTAGAAATGGTTTTTAAGGTTTCCAAACGGGTTTCGCAGAGGCTTTTGATGAACAAAAAACTCGTCATCAGCACAGTTTCACTTCTGACAATTACACTAATAGCCACGCTTCCTCTCGTAGATTACCATTTCAACTCAACTAAAACGATGGCTCTTCACACTTCCGGCAGCAAAATCGTGGATGCTTACGGCAACGTCGTTTATTTGCGAGGCATCGGCCGCTCGGGGGATTTGCAGTCGCCGTCTGGCATGTGGTCAGAGCCGGGAGAGCAGGTTTTTAGCTGGGACCAAAAATGGCGACCTATAGAGGAGAATCTGCCCAAAATGGATGCCACATTGCAGTGCTACCGCGATTACTGGCACGTCAACATGATACGCATCTTCATACCCGTGGATTGGTGGTGGACAGACAACATCTCACGCGCGACCTATGAACCCGAAGCCGCCAACATAACCATAAGCTATCGACATTACCTCGAAACACTGGTACAAGAAGCAGCCAAATACGGCATCTACGTCGATCTATGCCCCTACAGCGCCGTAAACGGCTACCTGTTTAGCAGAACCTTCGAGGGGGAACCCGGCACATGGGTGCCCAACACCGCCAGCTACCAATTCATCCAAACCGTAACCGCCGATGCAGGGCGAAACGAGATGGAGTTTTGGCGGCTATGGTGGGGCAGCGTCGTTGAACGGTTGGGTGGATACAGAAACGTGATTTTTGAGTTGTGGAATGAACCAGGCGACAACAAAACCACCTTCTTTAGCTACATAATTGAAGCTTACAAAACCATCCGCAACTTAAGCAACCAAAATCTGGTGTTCATGCAGTGGGAAGTAGGCATCGTGCCAGGCTGGCAGAGCCTCAGTTGGGCACCAGAACTTTTCAGCCAACTAAAAAACGCCACAGGCAAAGCACCCCTAAACGTAGCTTTTACCACACACACCTACATGCATTCCCCTTACCCCAACCTGCAATGGGCACACAACTACGAAGAAGTCAAACGCCAACTAAACGCACCCGACATGGTGCCCCAAACCAGAAACATCAACTGCACAGTACCACTGGTTTTCAACGAAATGGGCGTGCTCGACGCAGATTTCATCTACAACTACTGGGCCAGTGTTGAGGAACGCTTCGGCGGAGGCAACTTGACTTTGGCGCAGAGACGCGCCCGCGAATACAGCTTCTGGACAGCGATTCTGCAAAACGCCAAAGACCTTGGTATAGGTGTCTGCGCTTACTATTGGATGCAGGACTCGGTGTCGGTTGCTTACGGTTACGCAGGGGAAGCACTAGTTTCAAGTGATGTATGGACTGGAGGTTCGCCGACACCTAACTTTGCAGGCAAAACCTTCATAGAAACCGCCTAAACCACAACAGAATATTTGGGCAACGCTGAATCACGCGACGTCTCTGCGGAGAGGCCCCCTCCCCTTATATAAAGGCGGACAAGCGGTTTGCCGCTCCGCCACTAAACCAACCTGGAAAAACGTTTAGCAATACTTTAGTCCTGATCGTCTTTGCTGAAGGTAACGCTTTTTTCCTTCAAACCCCCATCAAGTACAACGTAGATGGTTGCCGATGAGGTTAAGTTTGTCTAACGGAATTTTCAGTAAACTTCGCATTAACGAGAATTTCAAAGCTGCCAAAAACCTCGGATTCCAAGACATCGAATTCAACATGAAATCCATCAAAAAAGAACATGACACCGACGTTTACCGCGAACAGAAGGCGTTGGCGGCTTCAGGCTTAAACTGTTTAACTCTACATTCAGCCGTGTTGCACGTTAAAGACCCCATTGAAGTGCATCAGGCGGTGTATTACGGCAAGATTTCGCTGGAGTGCGCCCGAGCCTTAAAGGCGCCATTGATGACTGTGCACTCAAACGTCTCAAAGAAGCTGCCAGCTAAAGTCAGAGCTGAATGTTTAGAAGCAGTTTTTGGGGAAATCAAACCTTTCGCAAAAAAGTTAGGCATCAAACTCTCACTGGAAAATCTCTCGTTTAACTCAACTGGGTTTGGCAAAAATGTTGAGGAACTCGAAGAGGTACTTGGCGTCATCGACCCAAAGGGTGAGATGGGGTTCACGTTTGATTTGTGCCATGCATTGGAGACAAAGGTTGTTGATGAATTGCTAGACAGGTTTGGTAGCCGCGTCTGCAACGTGCATATGGCTGATAAGCATCACAAGCCTTTCTTTGAGAGAAAAACCGAACTTACCCTTTTTCTCTCGGCGCTGCATGGTTTCGGTTATGATGGCCCTATTACGTTAGAGCTTGTGCATACTACTTCGATGGCTGACATCGCTAAAACCAAAAAATTATTCGAAAACCTGTTAAAAGAGTATTAAACGTCAAACTGTTTCGACACTTTTTCTTTTTTTGTTTAATTTTTTGAGGGAAACATTTTTCTTTTTTGCTTCAGGATGCTAAAGGTGAGAAAGAGGGCAAACGCTTGCGTTCACGTAAGGTTAGGGAGGACACTTTAGGTAGCGGAAAATTTTTACTTGAACTATACCGAAAAGCCCTAACATTGCCTGACCAAGAACTCTACGATTACTTTTTAGACCACGCAGTTAACCTCACAAAAAGCAAGATAGGTTTTTTTCACTTCGTTAGCGACGACCAAAAAACAATCGCGTTAACCACTTGGAACAAAGAAGCGCTGAAAAACTGCACAGCCAATTATGTTAATCACTATCCGATGGCTGAGGCGGGGAACTGGGCGGACTGCATCCGTTTCAGGCGCCCCATAATTTACAATGACTTCAAAAATAGCCCAAACCAGAAAGGTCTCCCAAAAGGGCATGTTACACTAAAACGGATGCTGGGCATACCCATAATTGAGAAAGGAAAAACCAAAGCAATTTTTGGGGTTGGAAACAAAAAAGCCCCCTACACTCAGAGAGACATTGACCAGCTTGAATTAATCGGAACAGAACTCAACCGAATAATAAGTCAGCGCCGCGCGGACGCAGAATTGTTGGAGTCTAAAGAGAAGTATCAGGTGCTCTTTGAGAACATGGTTGATGGGTTTGCTTTCTGTCAAATGGTTTATGATAAGCAGGATAAACCGCGGGATTTCATATGTTTAGAGGTTAACCAAGCTTTTGAGCGGATATTGAGGGTGAAAAAGGAGCAGGTGCTTGGAAAAAAAGCAACAGAAGCTTTCCATTCGCTTAGAAATGTTGGCCCGCATGTTTTTAACACTCTGGGGTTAGTGGCGTCTACTGGGTTTGAAGAGAAATTTGAAATATTCATAGATGCATTCGGTATTTGGTTGGATGTATCTGCTTTTAGCCCAAAAAAAGGGTACTTTGCTGTTATAATCGAAGATATTACTCAACGTAAAAAAGCTGAAGAAGCGCTAAAAGAAAGCGAAGGGCATCTAAAACGAAGCCAAGAAATCGCGCATGTAGGCAGTTGGGAACTGGATTTAGTTGCTAACAAGCTGGTGTGGACTGATGAGGTTTACAGAATTTTTGGAGTTAAACGTTCAGAATTCGGTGCAACCTATGAAGATTTTTTAAGTTGTGTGCACCCTGACGACCGCGAAATTGTTGATAAGCAGTATAATGCTTCACTCGACGAGGGTAAAGACAACTTTGAAATTGAGCACCGTGTGGTAAAAAAAGAATCAGGCGAAGTACGGATAGTTCACGAAAAATGTTTCCATATACGGGACAAGTACGGCGAAGTAATTCGCTCTGTTGGTATGGTTCAAGACGTCACTGAACGCAAAAAGGCAGAACAAGCCCTAAGAGAAAGCGAAGAACGCCTTAAACTGAAACTTGACTCAGTACTCTCTCCCGATATCGAGATAGGCGAAAACGACCTCGCAAACATAATCGATGTGCCTTCATTACAGTCCACCATGGATCGTCTCTACGAAGTTACAAACATGGGTTTTGCGTTAATCGACCTCAAAGGAAAAGTTCTAGTTGGGACAGGATGGCAAGATATCTGTACCAAATTTCACCGCGTCAACCCTCGCACATGCAAAAACTGTATCGAAAGTGACATTGAACTTTCAAGGGGCCTCAAAAAGGGTCAGATAAGCCTCTATAAATGCAAAAACAGCATGTGGGATGTGGTTACTCCGCTTTTCATCGGCGACAAACACGTCGGCAACGTCTTTTTCGGTCAATTCTTCTTTGACGACGAAATCCCAGACCGAAGCATTTTCGTTACTCAAGCAGAAAGATATGGGTTCAACAAGGAAGAATATCTCGCGGCATTTGACCGTGTTCCCAGGTTTAGCCGCGAAAACACTGAGGCATTGATGCGGTTTTATGCGGGGTTGTCTGAGATGCTGTCTAAAATTAGCCTTGCAAACCTAAAGCTTGCTAAATCGTTGAACACACAAAAAGAGTTACAGTTCAAGCTGGAAGATAAAGCTGCTGAAGTAAAAGCGTATGCTTCCCAGATGGAGCAGCTAGCCGAACAGAGGGCTAAGCAGCTTAAAGATGCCGAACGCTTATCTGCGATTGGAGCCACAGCTGGTATGGTTGGTCATGATATCCGTAACCCGCTGCAGGCTATTACTAATGAACTGTACTTGGCGCGCAAAGAAATAGAGGCCCTGCCAAATGGGGAAGAAAAAACCAGCCTGCAGGGCAGCATCCACAGTATTGAAGAAAATCTTGTCTACATCAACAAGATTGTTGCGGACCTGCAGGATTTCGCCAGACCCCTTAACCCAAAACCAGAACCAGTTTTCATAAAGAAGTCGATTGCCGACGCGCTTTCGATGGTGGCTGTTCCAGATAACGTGAAGGTTACTTTGGAAATCCAAGAAAATATGCAGCAACTAAAAGTAGATCCTACAATGATAAAGCGGGTTATTGTGAATTTGGTGCAGAACGCAGTTCAAGCTATGCCTAAAGGCGGCGACCTCACCATAACCGCTTCAACCAAGAAGCATAACATGGAAATTTCGGTGGAAGACACAGGTGAAGGCATTCCAGTTGCTGTGCAGCATAAACTTTTCACGCCTTTGATGACTACTAAAGCCAAGGGGCAAGGTTTCGGTTTAGCTGTGGTTAAACGGATGACTGAAGCGATGGGTGGAACAGTGGCTTTTTGGAGTGAAGAAGGCAAAGGAACCAAGTTTACGCTGAAATTTCCAGTTTAGGGCTGTTTTTTGAAGCACACAGCTGCGTATCCGACGACGCTTGAGGGGTCGCCTGTTATGTCGCCGCTATTGTGGTAGCTGAGAAGTTCAGCTTTGGCGCAGACGCCGTCTGCGTAGGTGATTAGGCTGGTGATTGGAGCGTAACCGCAGGCACTGATGTTTTCTGCTTCGACGACATCAAAGAAGCCTTTGGCGTCAAGAGCGGCAACTCTATTTAGCGCTTTGTGGTCTTTGGCGGCTGCTGATTTAGCGGATTCGTAATGCGTCATATCTGAGGAAGCGATAACCACGGTGTTTGTGGCGTCTAGGGCTTCGGTTAGGGCTCTGCCGATTTCGACGGCTGAATCGTAATCCTGCATCAGGTAGCTTATCGGCACGATTTTGAAGTTGTCGCCGTATAGGTACTGCAGAAAGGGTAACTGCACCTCCAAAGAGTGTTCGAAGCGGTGTGCTAATTCGTCGATGTCGAGGTATTTGGTTTCGTGCAGTATGTCGTCGGCTAAGGCTGTGTCGATTTCGATTTTGCCCAGTGGTGTCTGCCAGGTGCCTTCACGCATAATCGAGAGGGCGCTTCCGTAACCCGTGTGGTTGGGGCCAAGCAAGACGACGGTGTCGGGTTTGCCATCTTGGGCTAAATGGTAAAAAGCATGTGCCGCCACAGGACCACTGTACATGTAGCCTGCGTGGGGACAAATTAAACCCACGATTTCTCGTGGATGGGTAGTTTTGTTTATGGTTGGATGTTTTTGTGGTCCGAGTCTATGAAGGAAACAGGAGGTAAGCTGTGCTCTAAGCGCTTCGGCGTCGCCCTCATAAAATTGAGAAGCAACAACTGGACGCCGAATGCTGGGCAAACCTCTAGGGTTCCTCCTCCTCTTCGCGTGTAACTTTGGCTTCGAAGTCTTCGATGGTGACTGGTGGGTCTTTGTCGGGGCCTAGTTCGCCTCTTTCGCGGAGGACTTGGCGTGCAAGTAGCCAGAAGATGACTGCGAGTGCGCGGCGGCCTTTGTTGTTGGTTGGGATGACTAAGTCGACGCCTGCGAATTCGTTGTCGGTGCTGCATAATGCGACTATTGGTATGCCGACTGTGGATGCTTCTTTAACTGCTTGAGCGTCTGCACGTGGGTCACATACAACTATGACTTCGGGGTCAACACGGTTCTGGTACTGTGGGTTGCTGAGTTGTCCTGGGATGAATCTGCCGATGAGTGGGGTTGCGCCGGTTAGTTTGCAGAACATTTTGACTGGTTCATGTGCGTATAAGCGGGTTGCTGCGATGGCAACTTTGGATGGTTCGTAGCGTGAAAGGAACTTTGCGGTTGTACGGATGCGGTCGTCTGTTTTCTTTACATCTAGGACGAATAAGCCGTCTGGTCGAACACGGTAAATGAAGGGTTCCATGTCAAGGGTCTTCATCCTTGTGCCGATGTGGATGCCTGCGCTTAGCAGGGTGTCTCTTGGGAGAAGCAGAGTCTCTTCTGGGCCAGTTTCGGAAACCTCGATATCCTCGTCTACTGCGTCGTCGGCGACTTCGTCTTCCGCTACGTCAGGTGCGGCTTCAACGGTTTCTTCCACAGGAGCCTCTACGGTTTCGATTTGTTCCTCGACTGGTTCTTCTTCAGGTAGATTTTCTGTTGGTTGATTTTCTTTTACTTGGTCTTCAGACATTCTATTCATCTTCTCTTTTAGCGTATGTTTAAGTCAGCCATCTTGGCTCGGGTGCCAAGGAAATGCTCGATTCTGATGAGCTCGTTTAGTTTGGCTATACGTGCACCTTCCACGACACCTGTTTTTATGATGGGGCATCTGTAGGCGACAGCCAAGTGTGCGATGTGCCAGTCGCATGTGTCTCCACTGCGGTGGGAAACAACGGCGCGGTAACCGTTATGCTGGGCTGTCTCGATTGTTTCAGCTGCATCGGTTAAGGTGCCTATCTGGTTGACTTTGATGATGATGGCGTTTCCAGCGTTAATCTTAATTCCGTTATTTAACCTTTCAGTATTGGTTGTGAATAAATCATCGCCGCAGATTATGCAATTTTTAGCTTTTTTGGTGAGTTCGGCGAAGCTTTCGAAGTCATCTTCATGGAAGGGGTCTTCGACAAAATTCAGATGATACTTCTCGATTAACTCAAGCATGTATTCAAGCTGCTCGGAAGTGTCGCGTTTTTTGCCCTCCATCTCGTAAACGTATTTCTCTTCTTTAGGCTTCCAGAAGTTGGAGGCCGCGACGTCTATGCCAAAGCCGCATTCAAAATCCATCTCGTTTCCCACTTCCTCACAGGCTCTCGCGATCACTTCAAAAGCGTCGTCGGTGCCGATGTTGGCTATCCATGCGCCTTCGTCGCTTTTGCCGCCCGTAAAGGTGCTGCTTTTCTTCTTAAGCGATTCATAAATTTTTTTGTGGATAAGGGTGTTGGCGGTTTGGGCTTCAAGGAAGCTCTCTGCGCCATGGGGCAGGGCGAGGTATTCTTGGATGCTTGGGGTTTTGCCGCCTCGGGCATGTGCACCACCGCTTATACAGTTACCCAATGGATAGGGCATGGTGTTTGCGGCGTTTCCGCCCAAAAACTGGAATAGAAGTAAACCGTGTGAGTTTGCGGCTGCTTCCGCATTAGCGAGGCTGATGGCGAATGCGGTGTTGCCGCCGATGTTTTTTAGGTCGGCTGTGCCGTCGATTTCGTGAAGGGTATTGTCGATTTCTTCTTGGAAATCAGCGTTTAACCCTGCGAGTTCGGGAGCGACCAATTCGTCAACTTTCTTTATGGCTGCTTCTACGCCCCCCTGCGGATAATAGATGACTTCGGCTTTGCCTCGGCTTTTGCCTGCGGGTGCGCCTGCACGTCCAAATCCGCCTGCTGTTATTACATCGACTTCTATAGTTTCTTCTCCGCGGTTATTGAAAATTTTCCTAGCTATGAGGTCCTCGATGATTGATGACACGCAGCTTTAACCTCGACGCTATAGTTTTGTCACGCGCTTATTTTAGGTTTCGGCACAAGCGCTCCATAGCTTACTGCCCCTGCACCATGCCGAGGCCTTTTTGGTTACTTAATGCCTGAGGTGTCTTTGTCTACTGTCGGAAGTAAGTTCAGCACATGCCTATGGCATAGCAATACTCAATATTCAGCTAGCGGACTACAATTTTCAGCCCTCTTATTGAGGAAATCGCAAAAATTCAGCCAAAATCCTAATAAAGAGAAAAAAATTTTCCTTAAAAATGGGGACTCCATGAACTACGATCCACATGTTGAAAGAATATTTCAAGACACAGTCGAAGCGCACTTCAAATTAATGGGCTACAACACGCGACCCCACACTGCCTTACACACACGCCCAACCCACATCCGCGCAGAAATGCATACACACCCCAAAGGTCCACAAAAAATCCTCATAGCCTGCACCCACAACCAATCCCTTGATCTCCCACAAGTACAGAAATTCTGCTCCAAAGTTGCCTTCGCCAGAGAAACCCATCAAGCCGACTCTGGATTGCTCATATCCAACAAAGAATTCAGCCCCGAAGCCATCACTTGGTGCGAAAAACACTGCTCATTTGTCAAGCTAAAAACCTTCAAAGAACTGATCTTAACCTCAGCAAAATGCCGCAAACTGCTAAAGAAATTCCCAACAGAAGAAATAAGCTAAACCCTATTTTTCCTTTAACTGTTTATTGAGTAATTCAAACAACTTAAGTTCATCCTCTGTTATGCCGTTTTTCCGCAGTTTTTCTATACAACGTTGATATTGTTTTTCAGAGAAACACGGCTGCTTAAGAACATCTGCCGTAAAGTGCATAGTTCGCTTGGCTTTTGTGCCCCTGCAAAGTGCCGCCGTTTGCTGTTTGAATCGGTTTAGGGGTTTGCAGTCCCGGGATTGGAATCCGAATGGGGTGTTGGGGAATTGCCGGCAGCCGTCAGGTCGAACGGGGTAGATTGAGCATTTTTTGTTCTCTAAGAAAGGGCAGGGTGTGTGCATGATGTATCGGTCGTATTCCGCTGAATCTTTTTCCCAGCGTTTACCCATTTCCTCGTAGATGGCTTGTATTTTGGCGTGTAACTGCGGGTTTTCTTTTGGGGTTATTTTTACTTTGCCTGCCACTAAGAAATCTTCCAGTTTGCAGCAGACACCGCATTGGTCGCAGACAAAAGGCAAATTAATCGACCATACGCCGTCTTCAGATTCGAATTCTAAATGTACATAGGTGGTGTCAACCATAGGGATTAACATAAAAGAATTTTTGAGGGTTTCAACTTTTCGCTAAGCCCCAAGTTGTTGGCCGCATCTGGAGCAATATACAGCATCGAATTGGTTTAGGGCACCGCAATGTGGGCAATATTTACCTTGACCTGTAAAGGTGGCGGCTGTGTTAGATGGTTCAGAGACTGGGATGGAAAAGAAGCCTTTGGCTACAAACCCCCAGGCAACGTACTGAATCAAACCTCCAGGAAAAGACGCTAAAAGCATCTCGTAGTAACCGATTAAACCGAGAAGCCCTAAAACCGCAAACACAACCCCAACAGCCACATTCACAACACCGCCTGCAACGAAAATTTTTGCGGCAGTCCTAAACAGGGGCGTTGCTGATTTTTCAGCTAACAGGTTAAACGCTTTATAGTTGAAGAGCACCCAAACAAGCGAAACAACCGTCATCGCCGCCAACAACGGTGCGTAGTAAGGTGTTATTAGGGATTGTATTTGGGGCGTTGATGCAGATGGGGTTAGGCCAGAGGAAAATAAACTGAATATGCTGACCATAAATATGGCTAACCAAAATATCCCGATTATTATAGCCATAACAACTGCAATTATTAGTCCATAGAGAATGTAGTTGAATATTCTTCTTTCTGCGTAATCTTTGGAGAAACCGTACATTGCAACTAGGAATAAAATGAACCCTACAAAAGTCAAGAAGGAAAGTACGCTTGCGATGATGAGGGTCCATAAATTTAAAGAACTTTGCAGCACACCGAGTTGCACGACTGATATAATTGTGCTGATTACACCGAGTAACATTAGGCATGCTCCGATGCCGCCGAAAGTTCTGTTGCTCTGAATAGTCACTTACATACCCCACGCTACTATTTGGGGTCAATGGATAAGTATTTTGTTCAGTTACTGAATAGCTTTTTATTTAAGTTTAATCTCGCTTCCGACACGCAGTTTATCCACTTCTGCCCTTTGAGGCAACTGGACGGTTATGGTTTTTTCGAGGCATGTTTTGCCGTATTTTACTGTGGCTTGGGCTGTTTTGGCGTCGGAGTAAAACGCTGTTAACTGAGCCGCCTTCTCAATCGCCATTTTTGTTTTGGGTCCCTGCAGCAAGGTGGTTGGGCCAACGATGGTGGGCAACTCAAAATAATAGTCAGCTTTGGCGCGGTTGGCAACTAAAAAGCTGTTTTCGGCTTGATTTCTACCCACAATTATCTTGCTTTCACCAACTCTAAAATGTCTGCCAATCCGCAGCAACGCAACATCCGCAGCCGAAACGCGTTTTTTGTGTTCGAAGAGGTCACGGAGTTTTTTAGCGTACTCTTCACAAGTCAAAAGACAACCCCCCGCAGGAGACGGGAAAACTGTAATGCCGTATTGTTTGGCGAGTTCCATCTGGGGTTTACGGCCTCTGCCCTGTATGCTTAAAAGTTTTGAGCGGTCGATTAACCCTTTTTTCTCTGCTTCAGTCTCTGCCAACAACTTCGCAGACAGAGGTCTCAAAAGTTTACCTTTTAACCCTGCCTCTTCCGCGATGATTTTTAGTGCTGCACCATGCTGAGACATGGGGCGCTCACCGAGCACTTCGCCTGTAAAGAGGAAGTCTGCTCCGATTTCTTTGGCGTATTTTTTAGCTTGTTTTAGGATGAAGATTTTGCAGTCGACGCAGGGGTTGATGTTTTTTCCGTACCCGTGTTTAGGGTGACGCAGCATTTGGAGGTATTCTTTGTCGGCGCTTTTTATGACAAGAGGCACTTTGAGTTGTTCTGCAGCTAGCTGGGCTTCACTTTTGCCGTCCTTCTTTGGAATACCAAACGGCGTTTTAAGGTTGAAAGCGATGACTTCTATACCTTGCCGACGCACCAATTCGGTTGCGAGAATGCTGTCTAAGCCGCCAGAAAGCAAGCTTATGGCTTTAACCTTGCGCATAACAATGATTTACCTACTTTTGGCACATAATAATGTACCTGTTTTTCTCATAAAAAATGGCGAGAATCTAGATGTTTACTCCGAATTTGTCCATACCGAGTTGACGTTTATAGGCTTGATTGCAGAATAATTTAAAAAGCCAAACTAAATTAACCCTAATAGCTTAGCACCTGTACGAAAGGAGAAACATCGGTGGACATCAGCATCTTCATTCCCGTCTACAAACAGTCCGATCAATTAGGCGGAATGCTTGATGCCTTGTGCGCCCAAAACGTTTCTAAAGAAATCTTTGTAACCGTAGACGCGCCAACCGACGAATTCAAACAGAAAATCAAGCAACTCGAAAGAGAAAACGTCACCTTCATCTTAAACCAAGAGCGGGTCGGGAAATCAAACGCCCTAAACAGCACCGTTCCACTGTCATCGGGCAAAGTCCTGCTTTTCCTCGACGCAGACGTCGGCATCCCAGACGACCCAGACTACCTCCGTAAAATCGTCATGGAAATGCAGCACAACGACGTTTTGGACATAAAAAAGAGAGTAACTAAAGACAAGTCGTTTCTCTCAAAAATGGCTTACTATGAGTACTTGACTTTTAACATAAGTTCTTGGCTTGCTTCACGCTATATGCATAAGTGCCCCGCGGTAAACGGCGCTGCCTTCGCCATCCGAAGGGAAATGTTCGAGAAAGTCGGCGGCTTCCGCAAAGTCGTCGCCGAAGACATAGACATCGCCACCCGCGCATTTCTCGCAGATAGCCGTTTCGTCTATTCACACGACGTAGAAGTCAAAAACGTGGTACATGGTGATTGGAAGAAGTGGTTTACGCAGCGACGCAGGTGGGCAATTGGGCAGGCATTGTGGCTTAAAGACTGGTACAAACAGCTTGCAAGGCGCTTTATCAAGAAGCCACAGGTTTTCTTACCTAGCTTGTTCTTCCTCTACCCCTCGGCAACCGTTTTCTTCTTGAGCGCCGTGGTGCCGAGTCTTTGGATGTACAATTCGCTGCTGGTTTTTTCGCTGTTTCTCTCTGTCAAATTCAACATCGCATTACCGATTTTCCTTATATCCCTAGCAACCGCTGACGTGCTCAAAGTGCTACTTATTTCGCTTTCAGGGTTTGCAATTACAGCAGCAGTTTTCTACGGCTTCTCTCGCAAGTTGGGGTTCAAGGAATTAAAGCTGCATGAACTTTTCGTTTATTACTTCTTCTATTCCTCAGTTTGGATGGTCATCATCATTGTGGGCCACATTCAGGTTTTGTTAGGAAAGAAGGCGGGGCCAGACTGGAAAACATAACGCCACACGCTGGTAAGTAACGTATAAGGCATGCTTGTGGTTGTATGGGTGCTACCTCATAGGCTTATATGGGGTTTGCAGCCTCTAAATAGATTAAGGGCTTCTTTTGGGTATAATTTTGAGGCAGTTAGATTCTTCGCCGATTTTAGCCGGTACTCAACCTGTGCAAACGCGTGAGGTTGAGCTGCTAAAGCGTGACGGCACGCTGATTTTGAGTGGACACCAACCCACCCTGCTGCCATACCCTGGCTTCTTTTACCGCATGTACCACTCCAACATCATGGACATCTGTCCCTACGACCCGCTGAGTCGTCACAGCGACCGTTACCAGCATCGAGTTAAAATCGGCAAAGACACCCATTGGCGATGGCTCACCCTGCCCATTGAAGCCTCAAGCACCTGCTCAATTATGGCAGCGAAGCTTAAAACTAACTTTTTAGGCGAGCGATGGACGGAACTTGAACAGGTATACCGTACCTATCCCTTTTGGGACCAATACAAAAGTGAGTTGAAGGAGATTTTCTTCTCTTATCGGTACCTATGGGAACTAAACCTCCGCCTAATCCTGTGGCTCCGGGACATCTTAGGCATCAAAACATACATATCCATCTCTTACAGTTCAGAAGGCTGCGACACAACAGAACGCGTCGCCTCACAGTTCTCAAACTACGGCTCCGTCGTCTACCTCGCCGGAAAAGGCAGCATGGAGTACTTGGATATGCAGAAATATGAGCGCCTCACTAACTCGACTATCGCTTTGGTGACTTATACGCCGCCGACGCCTTTCTCGACTGTCTCCATCTTAACTCCGCTGCTGATGTATCCAGCCAAACAAGTGCTCGAGAATCTAAACATCAAGCGGGAACCCATAAAGGTGATAGTTAACGGCGCAGAATACAGCGTCAACTACCTAAACAGTTAACTAAGCACCCATTAACTTGAGGAAGATTGCTTTTGCTGAGTACAATCGGTTTTCTGCCTGTTCGTAGATGACTGATTTGCTGCTTTGGATGGCTTCGGCGCTGATTTCGTAGCCGCGGTGGATGGGCATGTCATGCATGATGTAGGGGTCGCAGCCTTTGAGCAGTTGCGCGTTGATTTGGTAGGGCATCATGAGTTTGATGCGTTTCTCTTTTTCTTGGGCAAACTTGGGGTCAGTAAAGAACTCCATGTCAATCCACGTGTCAGTGTAGACAAAGTCCGCGTCCTTAACTGCCTTCTTAACGTCTAGGGATGTTTCCCAGAGCCCCGTTTTCTTCGCTTCCGCCATTAACTCTTCATCGCGTGCTGCTTCGTTAAAAATCGGCGTAACTGTGGTTAATTTGACGCCTGTTTTGGTGCAGCCTTCAATTAGGCTGTTGGTGACGTTGTTGTGGACGCCTATGTAGACCAGTTTTGCGCCTTTGAGTTTACCGTGATTTTCTTTTATGGTGATGAGGTCTGCGAGTACTTGGCTGGGGTGGTATCTGTCGTCGCATCCGTTGATAACTGGCACTTTGGATGCCGCCGCCATCTTGAGCAAATCCGAATTGTAGAGCAACCGCGCCATGATGCAATCCACGTTTCGGGAGAGGTACTGGATTTCGTCGCCTATGTCTGCTAACGTGAAATTAGTGCTTCTCCAATCGATGAACAGGGCGTGACCGCCGAGTTGGGTCATGGCGACTTCAAAGGAGACGCGGGTGCGGGTGGAGGTTTTCTGGAAAACCAAAGCCGCTGATTTACCCAAGAATGTTTTTAGGTATTTTTTGGGGTTTTGTTTGACTTCTAAGCCTAAATCAACCAGCGCTGACAGTTCCTTGCTTGAAAGTTCCTTAAAGTTAAGTAAATGCATCTATTCTGTGCCTTCAATACGGTTCAATTAAGCATCCAATAATAAGCTTTATGCAAAAGCTTTTTCCACACCTGCCCTCAATCACTTCTACGTGACACAAATGATTTTGCTGGTTGCCTCAAACAAGGATGTTGCAAGCCTCAACATCAAAGAACAACTCCTAAAACGCTACCTCTTTAACAAAACCCCCACAACCTTCCAAGACAACCCCATATACACCGCAGACGTAAACCGCAAAAGAGTAGACCTGATAACCCTAAACGAAGAATCCGTACGCGCCCAAGACCTACCCGCAAAGTTTCCAGACACAAAAATGGTCGTTTTCATCTCTAGGCACAGTAGCCAAAGCGGCAAACCCACACTCTCCGTGCATACCCCCGGAAACTTTGGCGATGCAGAACTCGGTGGATTACCCAAAACCGTTTCAGTTGCGCCCGCACTCGCTATGCAATCTGTCCTAAAAGCCCTAACCCACTATAAAGACCAGCTGAACCTTTTCCATTATGACGTTTGCTATGAATGTACACATCATGGACCAAGCCTCAACGTTCCAACAATGTTCGTGGAGTTGGGCAGTACCCCCGAGCAGTGGAGCGATGCCAAGGCTGCAGAAGCGGTAGCTCACAGCGCCATGACCGCCATCGCCACCTTTGAGGCGCCAAGTTCTCACCCCGCGGTTTTAGGCATCGGTGGAACCCATTACAATCAGCAGTTCACGCTTATGGCGTTGATGGGCGTCGCCACCTTCGGTCACATGATACCAAAATACGCCGTGCCCTACATCGACGCTGATATGATTAAGCAATGTGTCGAAAAAACCCTTGAAAAAGTGCCGCTAGCGTTTCTGGATTGGAAAGGTATCAAAAGCGAAGACAAACCGGGGTTGCTTTCTGCCTTGGAATCTGCTGGGTTACCATACAATAAAGTCTAACTCGCCCTTTTTCCATCAGGGGATATGTTTAAAAGGGGTTGTGGAGTAGTCTTTTGAACCTAAACGTTTATTATTCCTGATGAAATCTTGAGTGTGCGGTAAATATGGGAATTAAATCTTGGCTTACGCAGGCAGCAAGAACGTTAAAGCTAGCCGTTAAACCTGGCCGCGAAGAGCTGTGGCTCTCGATTAAAATCAGCCTCTTAGGCATCGGTGTAGTCGGTTTAATAGGCTTCGTGATTAAGCTGCTATCGTTTGCTTTAGGCGGTTCATCAGCATAGAAGGATGCCAAATACATGGATAAAAAAGAAGAGCTCTCACAAGTAAAAATTTTCGCAATCAAAACCACCACTGGACAAGAACGCAACGTGGCACGGTTGATTGCCTCCAAAGTCGAAATGACCCATGTTCCCATAAAAGCTCTTCTGGTTCCAGACACACTTAAAGGCTACGTCTTTGTAGAAGCAGACGGCCCCCACCTAGTAGAAGAAGCCATCTCAGGCGTACGCCATGTCCGCAGCAGAATCCCCGGTCTCATCAGCTTCAGCGAGATTGAACGCTACATCGTCCGCAAACCCGTCATGGAAGACCTCAACGAAGACGACGTAGTAGAAATCACTGGTGGACCCTTCAAAGGCATGCGCGCCAAAATCACAAGGCTCGACAAATCCAAAGGCGAAGTCACCCTCGAATTACTTGAGGCAACCTTCACTTTGCCCATCACAGTACATTCAGACTATGTAAAACTAGTAGAAAAAGCAAAAGCATAAAGTGAAAACCTATGGCAGATAAAAAAGTTGTAGAATTAATCGTCAGCGGCGGTCAAGCCAACGCAGGTCCACCATTAGGTCCAGCTCTTGGCCCCTTAGGCGTCAACATCGTTGCAGTAGTCAACAAAATCAACGAAGTCACCAAAGACTATGCAGGAATGAAAGTTCCCGTCAAGGTGAGCGTTGACCCTGAAGATAAAACCTTCGAAATCACCGTCGGTACACCCACAGCATCCGCACTCATCGTTGCCGAATTAAAAATCGAGAAGGGCTCCGGTACACCCAACAGTGTCAAGGCAGGCGACTTAACCATGGAGCAACTGGTCAAAATCGCCAAGATCAAAGGTCCACAACTCTTGGCCCCTGACACCAAGATGGCAACCAAAGAGCTTCTCGGCACCTGCGTAAGCATGGGTGTAACCGTAGAAGGCAAAGACCCCCGAGAAGTCCAGAAAGAAATCGATTCTGGCACCTACGATAAACTATTCGCTTAGTTAAGCGAATATTTTTATAATGGGTTTCTTATCCCCTATTGGCACGAGGCTTAAAAATGCCCCTAGACAACAAGACAATATCTGAAGCAATAAAACAAGCAAAGTCTAAAGCTGGAGACAAAAAATTCAACCAGACCATAGACCTGATTCTCGACATCCAAGAAATCGACATGAAAGCACCCGAAGGCAAAATCCAAGAAATAGTCGAACTTCCACACGACACTCTTAAACCCAACAGTGTCTGTGTAATTGCTTCAGGTGAATTCGCATTAAAAGCAAAGAACTCTGGCGCTGACCGCGTAGTTGAACGCGCAGACCTAGACGGCTTAAACGGCAAAAAGAAGGAACTGCGCCAACTCGCAAGTCAATATGACGTGTTCATTGCAGAAGCACCCTTGATGCCGCTGGTCGGCAGGATTTTGGGTCCAGTTCTGGGTCCAAGAGGCAAAATGCCTGTTCCAGTTGCACCAAACGCAGACATCGCTGCCTTGATCGCAAAGCACCGCAAGACAGTGGTTGCCCGCATGCGCAACCAACCAATCATTCAGGTTCCCATCGGCTCGCAACAGATGAAAGACGAAGACCTCACCGACAACGCGATGGTGGTTCTTCGTGTTCTCGACGGCAAACTTAAACGTGGACTGAAGAACGTAAAGTATGCGTTCATAAAGACCAGCATGGGCGAGCCAGTCAAAATTAAACCATAAACTGAGAGACGAATATCATGCCATCCCAACAAGTGTTAGAGCAGAAATCAACCGAAGTAGAAGCCATCAAAGAAATATTCAAAGAGTACAAATCCGTCGGCATAGCTAGCCTCCAGAAGGTTCGCGCTTCACAGCTTCAAGAACTCAAGAAAAGCATGAAAGGCCAAGTTTACCTGCGCGTATTAAAGAATACACTGATCAAAATAGCAATTGAACAAATGAACCAAGCTGAACTCAAAAAACTTGAGGAATACTTGGAAGGATCAAACGTCTTCCTATTCACTGACCTCAACCCCTTCAAACTTGCACTGTTGCTTGAGAAGGGCAAAGTCAAAACCACCGCTAAAGCAGGCGACATAGCCGCAGATGACGTCATCGTACCTGCCAGCAACACAGGTCAACCACCTGGACCCGTAATCAGCCAACTCAACGCTGTAGGTTTACCCACCAAAATCGAAAACGGCAGCGTCTGGATCAGCAAAGACACACTCGTAGTTCGCAGAGGCGAAGTCATCAACGACCGCTTAGCAGGTGTCCTCTCAAAACTCGGCATAAAAGCAGTTGAATTAGGCATCTCAATGCGTGCAGTCTTCGACAACGGTCTCATGATTACAGGCGACAAACTCAAAGTAGACGTAGCCGCAACCAAACGCAGCGTCGAAACCAGCAACCAAGAAGCCTTCGCGTTGGCTCTCAGTGTCGGTTACCCCTGTAAAGAAACCATCAAACCGCTCCTGCAGACAGCACACCAGAAAGCAGTTTCACTTTCAATCGGTGCAGCCATCCCAACCAAAGAAACCATCGGAGACCTCATCCGCAAAGCCAACGCACAAGCAACCAGCCTCAGCGAAAAAGCCAAAGCTAAGGCTGCTTAAACTCCTTCTTCAATATTTTATTCTCTTTTCTGTAGTTTTATATTGAATTTTTGCGATTCGAAATACTTAATTGAGGGGGCAAACTTCATTTCTGATGGCGATTTTTATGCCCATCTACATTCTTCTGTCTACTTTAACCTCAGAGGGCAGAAAAACCCTCAAAGAAAGACCTGAACGAATAAAAGAAGTCAACAAAGAAATCGAAGCCTACGGCGCCAAAGTGTTGCAGCAGTATTCTGTTTTGGGACGCTACGACTTCGTCAACATCGTTGAAGCACCCAACAACGAAACAATAACCCGTGTCTCCATAGAGTTGGGTTCCAGGGGAACCGTGCACATCATGAGTATGCCCGCGATACCGATAGACGAATTCTTAGCTATGCTGAAAAAACAGTGAAAGCCGCAGCTCCAGAAACCAAAACAAAAATGGGGCTACTTGTCTAGGCGGTGCCTGTAACATTCGTAGTCAGGCAATTTGCGAGTGTAGTCCCCATTCATCAACGTAGAGGATATGATAAAGTCCGCTGAGGAGCGATTCATCGCTATCGGGATATTCCACACAACCGCCACACGCAACAGGGCTTTTACGTCTGGGTCATGGGGCAACGGCGCCAGCGGATCCCAGAAGAAAATCAGAAAATCTATTTCGCCATCAGCAATGCGTGCCCCCACCTGCATGTCTCCGCCAAGTGGACCCGATTCCAGCATATGTATGTCTAAGCATAGTTCCTGCTTAAGCAGTTTGCCCGTGGTGCCTGTTGCATAGAGATAATGCTGCTGCAGGGTGCCCAAGTTGTATTTTGCCCACTCAAGCATGTCCTGTTTTTTGTTGTCGTGAGCCACGAGGGCTATTCTTTTTTTATGTTTTATTATTGCTGGTGGCTTCATGTCAATCTCTTCCTATGCTACAAGCCTCACAGCAATTAATCATTTAATTGTTGCGCTGTTGAACAGTTCACAAAAAACGGCTTTTGGGAATAACCTTATTTAGGCAAATTCGCGGTTAGCCGTTTCTGGGGAGATAATAGAGTAGTGGGGTCTCTGAAAAGCTTAGCCCAGGGCTTCTTGGTTGCCACTGGGTTAGTTTGGATATTCAACATCGTTGCTCTTGTCAGGGGCGGTGATGCATGGTTAGGCTTAGCTTACCTGCTTATCCTGCTTATCCCAGCGGTCAGCATACTCAGTCTCAAATTCAAACACCTCAGCAACACCGTAACCCCAAGCGGAGTAGCGAAATGGCGCACTGTGCTATTTGCATTTCAAGGCGTAGCCTTAGCGTTCTGGAGCTACGATTTACTCACAACCGTCTACGCCATAGATATAACAGGTTTAGCCATCGAACTGAATCCGTTGGGGTGGCCTCTGGGCATATTGGGTGCGTTTGCGTTCTATGGGCCCTCCTTGTTGTTTTCTTACGTGTTGCTGTTTAGGCTCAATGAGAACATTTCTTTCTACGCTGCAATTCCTCTAACAATGGTTTCTATGTGTATGAGCCTGATGAACCTCTTTGCGGGCGCCCAGAACTTCCAAGTATTCGTGCACACCGCAACCTTAGCGGCGAACGTCCGTTTTGAGTTAATAGCTTTAGCTGCCGCTTTGAACTTGGTTGTTCCGTTGGTTTTGACTAGAAGAATGTTGCAGCCTAAACCGCAACTGAGTATTAAAACAGCTTAACTGCCTGTCTGTTGGTTTTTGTTGAGAATTAAGATAACTTTTTGGTCATGACGTAGGCGTCTTCGCCGTCGCTGTAGTAGCCGTTTATGGTGCGGGTGATCTCGAAACCCAACTTCTTGTACAGTGAAATTGCCGATTCGTTGGTCACGCGGACCTCTAAAAAGCCCTGTTTAGCCTTGTAGTACGCCATCCCTTCGAGTGCCTTGTTGATAATGGCTTTGGCCACGCCTCTTCTGCGAAACTGGGGCAAAACCGCAATCGAAACCACATGGCCTTTGCGGACTAAACCGCCAAAACCATAGTTTGACAACCCTACCTCGATGCGGCACATGATGTACCCCATGATTTTGCCTCCATCTTCAGCTACAATGAAGGTTTCTGGGAACCTTTGATGTAGATCTACAAAGAAGAAGTCTGTATAGTTCTCAGGTAAGCAGACGCGGTTGATTTGCATGACGTTTTGAAGGTCATCGGGTGTGAATTTGCGTAGCGTGAAGGATTGTTGCATCGTTTCGCCTTGCCTAAACAGAGTTTCAGTGTTGAGAATTAAAGGTTACGCTTGAAGCACCAATCATAGGCCAACATAACCCGCAAATTACGGCGGGTTTTAAGCTTTGTTTTCTTCAGGAGCCTTATAAACAGGCAAAGTGCTGCTTCCCTGAGGCATAGCCCAAACACGGGACGCTGACCCCGTGATCTTGAACGCCTCGTTTAAAGCGTCGTTTACTGCCCGTGCGGTTTTAAGCTTAAAGATACTGGTGGCATAGAAGTCAGGCATCGAAGAAACCAGAATAATCTGATGATTAAGCAACGCCTTTAGAAGGTAGTATGCGCGTTGACCACCTACGACGAAGTTTCGTTTAAGCTCCCGCTCCATGTTCTTGAGTTCGCCTAAACGGGACATCCAGTCATAGAACACTTGGTTTCCATACCCCTCCAAGCATTCAGCCACCAAAATGATGACCCCACCCCGTTTAACAGCATCCAAGGAGGCGTCCACTCCTTTAAGTGCTTGATAGAGCGTTAAATCCCACGGGTAACCGCCTGCGCTGACGACGATGATGTCTGCTCGGCGATCCACCGTTACACGATACATGTCATCCACGAGTTTTGTTGCTTCCAAGAATGCCGCTTCTAAGTCCCCAGCGAAGGCTTTTACGATTTCGCCCTTCTTGTTCTCAACCACGTTGAGGATAAAGTCTACCTTGGCTAGCCGCGCAGCTTCTGTCATGTCGATGTGTACGGGGTTATTTTCCAAGTTGCCTGCCGTCGAGTTAGCGTTCACAAGCAAGGAGTGGTTGTGTCGGATGGTTTCTACTCCGCTGATTGCTGGCAACACACTTTTTCTTCCCCCGCCAAAACCAGCGTAATAGTGATACTGCACATCACCCAGCAGCACTTTAACGTCTGCTTCCGCGAAGACACGGTTAACGTGTACTTTGTTGCCGTGTGTTTTGGTAGTGCCAACATAAACTAAGTCGGGGGCTGATGCGTTGTGGTTTATGGCTTTGATTCGTTTTGAGGCTTCCGCACCTAAAAGCTGAGTTGCTTCTTCAGCCGTGACAGCTCGGTGAGTGCCACAGCCAAAAATAACAGTTATGTTTTCGTCTTTGACGCCTGCTGCATTCAACTCTGCAAGGACGGGAATAAGCATCCGTTCGCTTGGGGTGCTACGGGTGGCGTCATCAACTACTATGGCGACTTTAGATTCGGGTTTAGCGATTTCACACAGGCGTTTGGATGCGATGGGTTCTTTTAGGGCGCGTTCAACCTCTGCTTTTTGGTCGGGTGCGCCTGGGCGGTCTTTGGGTTCGATGGTGCCAAGCAGGTTTCTGGCGGGAACTCGAACACATACATCAGTCTTTCCGTAGGGAAGCCAAACATCAACCATAGCCGAGTCACGTACTAATTGAAGTTACACGGCGCAGGAAACTATTAAGCCTTGTCAATCAAAGCAGTCAAACCCGTTCTCTGTCGGATAATGGCGGGTTAAGAAAGCAGGTTTTTTCAGAATTATTTTCCTTCAAAGTAGATTTATCAAGAAAGTTATTCAACTAATAAAAATTACACAAAAAATATGATGTAGAAAAAGCGGCGCCAGTTGAGACTAAACCCCACAGTAATCACCGACGGCCTTTAGCACTTCTTAAAGCCATGTCTCCTTGATGTAATCTCAGAGGCGGTCTTTACCAGTTTCCACAAGACTGTCCGCGTGCTACCGTAGAGCGTGTTCCTCAACCGGCAAATACCCCTTTCTCTGCATCGGATTTATTGGTTTGTGACTGCTCCGCGCTAGCAACAAAAACGGGAAAGCCACCAGAAAAAGAACCAGCCCTTTTTTGGTTTTGCGAAAAAAATGCAGGTTGAGTCTAAACCCCACTTAGCAAATACGTGACCAAAAGTTTTTCAAGCCCTTCCTTGATGCTATCTCGGACTAGTTCTTTAGCTTCTTTTGGTCTGTACAGGATGCTTTGTGGAGCCTGTTCCCCAACCTGCAATTAGATAACGCCCAACGATTGAATATAACCCTATGTTGGCACCCAGACGCTACAACCTGAAACGATAAACTTAAACAGCACCATGCCGAACAGTATCGGATGCTGGTGGCGGGGTATCCGAGCCAGGTCTAAATAGGTGGCCAGACACCGCAAGGTGCACCTAAGATATGGAGGAGGACTTAAGATCCTCTGGCGCAGGCCTTCGTGGGTTCAAGTCCCACCCCCGCCACCAATATGGTAAAATAACCAGAGGGTTTACGAAATCGGGTGATGATCAGGAATTTGCTATGTTACAAATCCGATTGCGAGATCAGATACGTCTTTTCCATTATCGAACATTTTCCAGTTTCCTGTGAGTTCAGGTAAGCGGTTTCTAGCTTTTTGAAAAGCAGCAGTCAAAAGCATTGGCTCATATTTTCCCCTTGGCCCGTAAAATAGGTAAGTATAAAATAAAGTTGAGAACATGGCGGAGTGTTCCCAATTAGTCTCCCTCACTGGCGCAATACAATATCTGCAACCTTCTTTAGATAATTTATTTATCAAATCCTTATGACCTGCCCCACATGCCGACAGAATAATTAAGCAGGGTTTTTCAGAACTAGGTCTGTCTGACCAGATATCATCCAGATCTTTTAAATAAAGCTGAGCTCTGGGTTCAACCTTGCGGAAGGGCGTCTCCAAAATTAGGGGATTTATGGGAAGTCCTTGTGAATCGCTGTCCCCCCTGCGGGTGCATGGACAGTAAAGTTGCCAAGGAGGGCTTCAACTGCAGACATGTTGCCCTGTGTACCGCAAAAGTAGCCGATGACTACTTTGTAGGATTGTCCATTCGCTAAACTTGTGGAATAACGGTCTGAGGGGTGATTGACAAGGGTAAATGGGTAATTTGGGCTGTCAATGCGGAATGGGCAGTATCCCAATAAATCAAGGTATGTCTCAAAGCCAGTTTGCATATTAATAAAATACATTCCATACGGGATCGATATGGAGGAATTGCAAACAGAAGCAGTGCTTACAACCCCTGATACGGTTACTCTTTCATTATTCAAGACTGACAAAATCAACGAAGCGCCTGCAACCTGCCCATTGCCAGAGGCAAAAACCGTGATAGTATAGTTACCAATTGGCGTAGAAATAGGAACATCAACGTATAATGTGCTTGTAAAATTTGACGCGCCAGTAGAAGGCCAAAATTTACAAGTCACGTTAGTTAAGCTAACTTCGCCTCTTAACGTTATGTTCTCGCTATCCCCAATAGAATTAACTTCAAATTGTGTTCGGGAGCCTTCTCCTTGCAACGCATAGATTTGGCGTTGAAAGCTAAGGCTAATTCGTGTTGTGGCTAACTGGTTTAACCCGTTGAACAGAATCAACGCACCACCAACAAGCGAAAAAAGAAGTAACAGTATAACTATAGAAGCTATAGCGATTTTTCTGTGCATGTTTGAGTTGCTAATCATTTGCTTTATCCCTCATGATATTGTTCCAATAGACCGAGGGCCCCTTTAGTTCTACTCATGGAACAAAATCAGGTTAAACGTTCCAAAACTGGAACAGTCAACTCTATTGAATCACTGGCTTTCGCGGGTTCAAGTCCCCCGTCGCCAAAACTTACAGTCAAGAAACTATGCTTGGCAAGGAATGTGAATAAGAACGCTTTTAACCAGAAGTAATCCAACAATTAACTATGCTATGGGGTAAGGTGCGGAAAACTGAATTAGCAGTTACATTGATTCTAACGATTAGTTTTCAACTTGCCCTATTGAACTTGGCGACTGCTAACCCGTCAATACCGCCTGATATTCCAGTGGTTGTTACAGTACCAAACATTCAAATCAACGCTGAAATTTCACAATCAAATGAAGCTTACGCAACGGTTGACTCAATCTATCAAACAACAACAGTTTACAAGTTTGGCGATACATACAATAACGGCTCAATAAGGATCGCATACAACAGAATCGATGCGTACTATCCGGTACCGATTGACAGCAAAAATGTTCAAGTAAAGATGGATGGCGAAGACCTCAATTGGACATATAGGGATAAAGTGTTTACTCACCTTTTTGATTCTGACTTGCCAAACATTAACTGGTCAATATCACCAGTTCCTAACACTTTCTCACTATCAACACACTATGAAATTGAAGTCCCAAAAACAACTCAAGCCAACACATATTTGGGAACTTATGCTTTGGTTATCCCCG
>Ga0101944_10002999_pt1 | contig 25052 bp, 23 predicted proteins | sample DewCreD2012metaG_FD_75245 | JGI IMG/M metagenome (GOLD analysis project Ga0101944, IMG submission 75245) | Hot spring sediment bacterial and archeal communities from British Columbia, Canada, to study Microbial Dark Matter (Phase II) - Dewar... ... | reverse complement strand
CGGCATCGAGGCGCGCGGCTTCATCTTCGCGCCCGCCGTCGCCTATGCCTTGGGAGCGGGCTTCGTCCCGGTGCGCAAACCCAAGAAACTGCCCGCGGAAACCGCGCGCATCGAGTATGCCCTGGAGTATGGGACGGACGCGCTCGAAATGCATAAAGACGCGATCTTCCCCAGCGCGCGAGTTCTGATCGTGGACGACGTGCTGGCGACCGGCGGCACAGCCGCCGCCGTGGCGCAACTGGTTGAGAACCTGGGCGGCGTCGTGACCGGGCTCAGTTTCGTCGTCGAGTTAAACTTCCTCAATGGCCGCGAGAAGCTGGCCGGGCGCGAAGTCTACTCGCTGCTCCAATACTAAGATGCCGTCACAGCCGAGGCGGGCGCGCGTGCGGGCGTTCGCGAAGATTAATCTCGGCCTCAAAGTCCTTTACCGGCGGCCGGACGGCTATCACGAACTGCGTACTGTCTTTCAGACGGTCTCCCTGGCTGACTCTCTGGAACTCGAGTTCCGCCCCGGTAGGGACCGCGTCATCGAGGCTCTCCCCGAAATCCCAGGGAACTTGGCCGTGCTCGCGGCGGAGCGGCTTTTCGAGCAGGGCGGAATCCGGGGAACCTTGAAGATGCGGCTGGAGAAGAAGATTCCGATGGGCAGCGGACTCGGCGGCGGGTCGTCAGACGCCGCGGCGGTCCTGCTCGCTATTCCCGTGCTCGCCGGAAAGGCCCTACCGCTGGAAACTATGATCGAGATAGGCGGGCGGCTGGGCAGCGATGTGCCTTTCTTCCTTCTCGGCGGGGCGGCCGTCGCCCTTGGACGTGGGACCGAATTATACCCGTTGCCTGACGCTCCGCCGCGTTATGGGTTGATTGTGACGCCCGGCATCCATGTTGCGACGCCGGAGGCATACCGAAGGCTCGGCCGCCCGGGTCGGGAGGAGGCCGCCGCAAGTTTGACACCGGCCGGGAATTTCAATTATATTAATAGTTTCCAGGCATTTGTCTGGGGTGCTGAGGGACGGCCGGCCGCTCAGCCGGCGGTCTCCGGATTCGAGAACGACTTCGAGCCGGCAGTATTCGACCTTCACCCGCGATTGGAAGCGATCAAGCGGACTCTTAAGAAGCGGGGAGCCCTGTGCGCTTCGATGAGCGGGAGCGGGTCGGCGGTGTTCGCCCTGTTTGACAGCCGCGAAGCGGCGGACGCGGCGCGGAGACAGTGGCGGGGTGAACCAGCGTTCTTGGTCCGGACGGTGAGCCGTTCCCAGTACCGCGGAATGTGGTGGCGGAGCTTGGCTCCCCATCTGGAAGGTAGATCCTGGCCGCTTCGCAGCCGGTACGAGAGATGACACGGAATTCGATGAAGGTGTTCACCGGGAACTCTAACCCAGCGTTGGCACGGGAGATCTGCGACAGTTTGGGCTGTGGGCTGTCAGAAGCCAGCGTCTGCTCGTTTTCCGACGGGGAAATCTACCTTCAGGTCAAGGAGAATGTGCGCGGCGCCGACTGTTTTGTGGTGCAATCCACTTGCACCCCGGTCGACCGCAACATCATGGAATTGCTTTTCATGATGGATGCGCTCAAGCGAGCCTCGGCCGATCGCGTCACCGCCGTTCTTCCGTACTACGGCTATGCCCGGCAGGACCGCAAGGATAAACCGCGGGTTCCAATCTCCGCGCGGTTGGTGGCGGATCTGTTGGAAACCGCCGGGGCTGACCGTGTCTTGGCTTTAGACCTGCACGCCGCTCAAATCCAAGGTTTCTTTAAGATCCCGGTGGACCACCTGTTCGCCACCCCGGTGATGATCGAGTATTTCCGCCCGAGGGCGGCGGGCAATCTCACGGTAGTATCGCCGGACGCGGGCGGCGTGGAGCGCGCGCGGGCTTTTGCCAAGCGCCTTTCCGCCCCTCTGGCTATCATCGATAAACGCCGGGAAGAGGTGAACGTCGCCGAGGTGATGCATATTATCGGCGAAGTCGAAGGTCGCGATTGCCTGATTGTGGATGATCTCATTGACACGGCGGGCACGTTGGTGAAAGGGGCGGATGCCCTCTTGGCGGCGGGCGCAAGAAGCGTCGCCGCCTGCGCCACGCATGCTGTGTTGTCCGGGCAGGCTGTGGAGCGTATTGCGGCTTCCCGTATCGAAGAAGTGGTGTTCACCAATTCAATTCCCTTGCGGGAAGAAGCGCTGGCGTGCAAGAAGATCAAGACTTTGTCCGTCGCGGGCTTGCTCGCGCGGGCGATCCAATCGATTCACGACGAGACGTCGGTCAGCAGGTTGTTTGTTTGAGAGGATTTTGAAAGACCGCCGGGTTCCGCGTGGCGAGGCGCCATGCGCCCCAGGCGAAAGGAGTCAAGATGAGGAAAGACATAACGGTTGTTGCGGAACCGAGAGCCGCCCGGGGAAAGAACGAAGCACGGCGCCTGCGCGTCCGTGGTCAGATTCCGGCGGTGCTGTACGGCGCCGGAGCCGGTCCGGTCGCCATCTCGGTGGACCCCAAGGAAATCACCAAGATCCTGCACAGCAACACCGGACATAACACGATATTCAATTTGGACGTCAAGGGGACCGAGAATTCGCCGGTGATGATCGTAGACTGGCAAGAAGACCCCGTCAAATCGACGCTGCTGCACGTCGATCTCAAAAGGATCGACTTGACTCACAAGTTGACAGCCAAGGTACCGGTGCAATTGACAGGCGAAGCTCGCGGAGTCAAGCAGCAGGGCGGGTTGCTGGAAGCGGTCACCCGCGAGATTGAGATTCGTTGTTTGCCGGACGATATTCCGGAACATCTGACCGTGGACGTGACTCCGCTATTGATCGGGCAGGCGCTGCGCGCTTCACAAGTGCCCTTGCCGGATGGAGTCGAGTTGGTTGCCGCACCTGACACCGTGATCGCGCATGTGGTGGCGCTGCGTGCATCCGCGGCGGCGCCGGTTGAGGCCGCCCCGGTGGCGGCCGCCGAACCTGAGGTGATCAAGAAGGGCAAGAAGGAAGAGGAAGGCGGCGAAAAGGAGAAGAAGTAGCGCTCCGGCGGGCGGCCGGTCATGGATTTTGCCATCGTCGGGCTCGGGAATCCGGGTCCCCAATACGAGTTTTCGCCCCATAATCTGGGGTTTCTTGCCATTGACCGGCTGGCGGCGCGCAACGGCATCACGGTGAATCGCCCCGAATGCCGGGCGCTGGCCGGGGTGGGCAGAATCGGCAGTGCCGAGGTCCTGTTGGCGAAGCCGCAAACGTATATGAATCTGAGCGGCACCTCGGTGAAGCCGCTGCTCGAGAAGTGGGAGTTGACTCCGGCTCGCCTGATCGTCGTCTATGACGATCTGGACCTGCCGTGGGGTTCTCTTCGCATACGGGCGAAGGGATCAGCCGGCGGCCATCACGGGATGGAGTCCGTGATACGGTCGGTCGGCACGAATGAATTTGTCCGGGTTCGCCTGGGCGTGCACCCCGGCCGTGAAGTCCGGGACGATGTGGAGTATTTGCTCGCTCCGCTGCGGAGCGGGTTGCGTAAGGAATTGGATCCGCTGCTCGACCGGGCGGCCGAAGCAGTGGAATCCATTATCGCCGATGGCGTCGCTATGTCCATGACGAAGTTTAATCGTCGCGCCGGAGGCGTCAATGAGGAAATATGAGAATTTACGAGGAACTGTTCATCGTTCGTCCGAATGCGACGGATGAGGAAATCAATCCGCTGTTGGACCAGCTAAAGCAGGTGATCGCCGCGGGAGGCGGTACGGTTAACAAGGAAGAGCGCTGGGGCGTGCGAAAGCTCGCCTATAAGGTCAAGAAGCAGAGCGAGGGATATTACATCCTCCTGGAGTTCACCGCCGGCCAGGCGGGCACGGTGAAGGAAATCGAGCGGCGCCTGCGCGTGTCGGAAATCGTGCTGAAGTTTTTGACCGTCCGAATCGACGAGAAGCTGAAGCGAGTGGAGAAGCGGAAGAAGGCGCGCGAGAAGCGGGCGGCGCGCAAGCCGCAAGTGGCCGCGCCCGCGCCGGCCCCCGCTGTTCCAGTAGAACCGGGCATGCCGATTCCGGGTGAGCCGGTGCAGGAGTAATGGAGGGAGGAAACGAAGATGGCGGAACAAACCAGTCGAGGCGGAAGGCCGGTTGCGGCTTCTCAACGTCCTACCGGCGGCGATAAAGCGATCGCTTCAGGCAAGAAGCAGTACTACCGGCGCAAGAAAGTGTGCCGTTTCTGCGTGGATAAGGTCGACGACATCAATTACAAGGATGTCAAGCTGTTGCAGGGCTACATTTCCGAGCGGGGCAAGATCACTCCGCGCCGCATCACAGGCGTTTGCACGCCGCACCAGCGCCGTCTGAGCGAGGCCATCAAGCAGGCGCGCAACATCGCTCTGCTGCCCTTCGCCGCGCAGTTGTAAGGAGGCCGGACATGGAAGTCATTCTCAGGGAAGACATCGAAAGATTGGGCGCGCGCGGGCAGGTAGTGAATGTTTCGCCGGGCTATGCGCGCAACTATTTGTTGCCTAAGCGGCTCGCCGTGCCTGCAACGGAAGCCAACAAGAAGATCATCGAGCAAGAACGGCAGGCGCATCTGCGCCGTGAGGCGAAGCTTGCGGCCGACGCCCAGGAATTGGCCCGCATGATGGAAGGCCTCGCGCTGACCATCTCTCAGAAGGCGGGCGAGGCGGACCAGTTGTTCGGATCGGTAACGGCCAAGGACATCGCCGAACTCCTGGCGCGGAAGAATTTCACCATCGACCGCAAGAAGATCGTTCTCGAAGAACCCATCAAGCAGTTGGGAGAGTACAAGATCCCGATCCGCTTGCATAAAGAGGTGACTGTGGAAGTCACCCTGAACGTCACTCGCGAAGAATAGCGGGCGCTTGGCCCAGGGAAAGCAAGTGATCTCGCCCCAAGACTACGCCTTGCGTCCTCCGCTAGAGCTGATGGAGGCGGCTGCGAGAGGCGAGATCGGCCTCGACCGCCGCTTGGCGCAAGCTCTGTTGGATGCCGGCGAGCGCACAGCAGAAGACGCCGTCCGGTTCATCGGCGCGGACCGATCGAGCGACCGCGTATTCGTTCTCGGATACCTGGGCGAGGTGCTGCGCCTGATCGCTTCCCCTCGGGCGATTCCCTTTTATATACAGATGCTGCGTATGCTCGCCGAAGAAGGCGAGGAAACCCCTCTCGCCGTGGAGGCGGCGCTCCGGAGTTTCGGCGAAGCGGCTCTCGATCCCCTGCTGGCGTTGTACGAGGAATTGGGCAGGCTGGGAGAAGATCCGCGCGAAGAAGTGGCCTATCTGTTGGCGACCCTCGGCGTGCGGGATCCTCGGATTCTCCGGATTTTGGAGGACCGGCTGGAAGTCGATCCGCTCGGAGCCCTTCTCTTGATGGGTCTCTACCGGGATCCCGCAGCGAGACCAATCGTGGAGCGCTTTCGCGGCAGCCTGACGCCCGGCGGCGATCTGTATGCCGAACTCTTGCGCGAGTGCGAGGAGACGCTGAGGCGGCTGGATGCGCCGCCGGAGCCGTTTCCTGATCTGGAGCATCCCTTTGAGTTTCTGCCCGAAACGGCGCCGCCGGTGTTTTCTGTCTTGCCGGAGGAAGAGATCGAGAAGTTCCTCGACAGCCCCTGTGATGAATACCGCCTGGCCGCTGTGGAGGAGATGTTCCGCCGCGACCTCGACGACCGGTTGGGGCGAAAGCTCCTGCAAATGGCCCGCATAGACCCGTCCGTCGGCGTGCGCGCCGCTTGTTGGGAGACCATTGGGAGGGCGTGGGCGTCCGAGGAAGCGATCGCCGCCTTAAAACAGCGCTTGGCGGACGAGTCAGCGCCCGCCGAGGAGCGGTGCGGAGCGATGCTCGGCTTGGCGCGCCATGCCGGAGAGGAAGACGTGTATCCTTTCGTTCTCCGGTTTGCCTCGGATCCGGCGACGCGGAGCAAGGCGGTCGAGATGATGTGGCGCTCTCAGCATATGGGGTTCTCCGCCTTCATCCCCCCATTCCTGGATGATCCGGACACGGAAGTGCGGCGAAACGCCGTTCTGGCGGTAGGCTACTTCGGACTGGTTGCACACCTGGACCGCCTGCGCCGTCTGATGCGGGACGAGGAGCTGCGCGGCGACGCGATTTACGCCTATGCGCTGGCGGCGCCCGCCAAGACCACGCCCGCAAGCGTGCGCAGCCTGTACCGGAAGGTGGACAAGGAGGCGGGCGGTCTAAGCGAGGAGGAGGACGAGATCCTGCGCGTCGCGCTCGACCACCGCCTGGCGATGCACGGCTACCCTCCGGTCTTCCGCGTCGAAACCGAAGAAGACCCCGGAGAGTGGGAAGAAGAAGAACCGTTTGTAGAGGCTCCGCCGCCGCACCCCAAAGTGGGCCGCAACGACCCGTGCCCGTGCGGCAGTGGCAAGAAATTCAAGAAATGCTGCGGCGGGTGAGAAACGCTAACCCCTTCTTGAGTACACCGCCGCCAAGGCAGCATAAAGCGCGCGCAAAACGGGATGCGGAGTCATGGCGTACAAGAACGTGCGCAGTGGCCGGTCTTGCGCAAGGAGTCCCGCCGGCTGTGTGAGAATCCTTTTTGCGCGGACGCCGTAGCTTCCGTAGAGCGCGTGGAAGCGGTACTCCGTAGGTTTGAACCGGGCTCCAGGATTCGCGAAAAGATCAGCGCCACGGCTTATTAATGCGATCACCGGTGGAGTTTCGGGTTAGCCGGGCGGGACCACATCCCGGAGCCGGAAGACGGCGAGCGACTTGTCCGAGTACCTCTCCTCGCTTAGTTCCTCGTTGATCACATGAACCGGAGAGGGGAAGTTCAGCGGGGGCATCAGGAAATTGAGCGGACGCCACTGTCCGGTCATGATATTCGTGTTGGTCCCGCTGCGCCGAAAATGGGTTACGGCGAGGAACTTCGACCCGCTCCGTTTGAGGTTATGAAGGGCCCGGGCGATGTCTTTGAAACTGAAGTGCACCAGGCAGTCGCGGCAAATGACGAGGTCGGCGGCGGGGAGCGGATCGGTGAGGAGGTCGAGCTTGCGGAACTCGCGGCGGGCGTCGGCGTAGCGGGCTGTGTTGTCGGCGACGACTTCGGCTACGATGTCGGCGCCGATGTAGAATACGTGGTCCGGGAAGGCGACTTCCTTCATCCAGTGAAAGTCTCCGCAAGGGATATCGAGGATGGAAGCGGCGCCGAGGGACTGGACGAGCCCTGGCAATTGGCGGCGAAGGGCGGCGGTGGCTTCGAGGCTGGAGCCGACGCCCGAGCGCGATTCCTGACCTTTCCAGGCGTTGTCGGCGTAGCGCTTCCAGAAGATGAATTCGCAAAATCGTTCGCGCTGCCAGAGGCGGATGAGGGAAAGCTCGGTTTTTTGCACGGCGGAGGTAATGCCGGGCTCGAGGCTTCTGAGGCCGGGGGTGTTAGCAAGCCACGTCTTGACTTGTCGGCGAATGGATCTCATGCTGGGTTCATCCTTCCTAGTATGGCACCATGCCCGGCGCCGACAGCGTCAATCCAAAATCGCTCGCGGATTCCGCGGACATAGTGACCCGCGACGAGCGGGGCATGGTGGGCGGCGTTGGGGATTCGGTATTCATGGCTGAGGAGGTCGAAGCCATTCTTACAGGCGAGGATGGCGTAAGCGGTCTGTTCGGCCAGGAAGGGGTCGGAGAAGATCTCTGGACGCCTGCGGCATAGTTGTTCAAGAAAAGCGAACGCGACTGCATCCGGGCGGATCAGCCCGATTCCCGTGTTGAGCAGGGGCGCCGGTATTCCTGCTTCCTGGTTCATGGCTTCTTCTCCGAGCGAGTAGGACCGCACAACGTCCTTCATAAACACAAACGGCGGTTGGGTACTCGAGTCCCGGAGTCTCCGAATTATCTCGTCAGGGCGGTCAAAGAAGAACACATCGGAGTCCAAACTGAGGATGATGGGAGCTTTCGATAGAAGCCGGAAGTCCACCAGTTTAAGGCCCGTTGGAGAAAACTGTCTCATACGGAGGCAGTCGGGGAAGCCTTGGAGTTGGCTGTTCGCGAGTTCATCAGCTTTGCGGAGCGATACGAAAGATGAGCCGGGAAAGACCTGTTGAAGCGTAAGCGCATGATGGCGGTTGAGGGTTCCATCGTCATGAATGAAGATTCGAGTGGGAATTCCAGAATGAACCATCCACGACGCGAGAGCCCACAGTCCCATCAGGAAGTCGCGTCCGCACAGCAACATGTGCAGCTCGACTCGGGCGTCGGGATGCGTGGGGAAACGCTTGCGCAGTATCTGCGGCCCCAGTCTATACCTTGGCGTGTAGTATGGCGAGCCATACCGGTAGCAATGCATTAGGGCGTCGAACCGGGATCGCCCAGCCTGTAACAAAGCACGAATTCGGGGCTGCAACAGAATTGTTTTTACGAACCGGTCCGCTACCCTACTCGCTCTCATCGATCTCTGGAACAATCGAGGCATTCATTGTACAGGCTTAGCACTTCGTCTATGTGGCGATCCCACCGGAACCGGGCGGCCTGTTCCATCCCGAGGCGCCGTAGGCGGGCGCGCGCCGATTCAGAGTCGAGTAAACGCAGCATCGCCGCCGTAAGGGCCTCTTTGTCGGGTGAGTCGATGTAGAGTGCAGCGTTTCCGCCCACTTCCGGCAGCGAACTCAAGCGGGTGGTAATGACCGGCGTTCCGCACGCCATGGCTTCCAGTACGGGCAATCCGAACCCCTCATAGGATGATGGGAACACCAGGGCGGTGGCTCCGCAATAAAGCAGCCGCAAGTCCTCGTCGTTCACTTCCTGGACGAAATGCACCCTGGAAGACAGCCCCCGCTTTTCACACAGTTCGAGCATCTCCCTCGGAGGATTGCGCCATACGAAGACAAGGTCGACATCGGGCTCCCGCTCGGCCAATTGAGAGAAGCCCTCCAACAGCAAGCGGGAGTTCTTACGGCCCAAACTGCACGAAACCTGGATGAAATAACTTGTCGAAAGGCCAAATCGCCGTTTCAGGACAGTAGGCAGCAGAGCTGCGTCTTCGACGGGTCTGAACAAGTCGTGGCGCACTCCAAGCGGGATCACGTGCACCCGTTCCTCTGGCACGCCGATGTAATTGACGATGTCGGCCTTCGAGGCTTGGGAGGGCGTTACAATGGCGCGACAACGGCGGGCGAGCGGTGGGATGCGCGCGGCTTCCACCGCATGGCAAAGGGTTGGCTCAGGGCTGGCCAGGAAAATGGCGTCATAAATGGTTACAATCGCCTTTTCCGGGCGCCGGATCGCTGCGTAGTTGCCGAGCGCGTGAAAGAGATCATAGCGGCACATCCACTCGACAATGGGAAGTCTCTCTCGCCACCAGTCGAACGCGCCCCAACGGGGCAGATAAAGCTGTCGCGTTGAGAAGCAGAAACCCATCTCACGCAGGTACGGGCGCCGCAGCTTTTGCCCAAACAGCCAAACCTCGAAGGGCAGCTCGCGCTGCTCCAAGGCTCGAAGGAAATCGCGAGTTACCCGGCGAATGCCCGTCTCGGGGGCATTCGTGGTCGTTGGCAGAAGCGCGCCGGCGTCAATTGCAACGCGTTTTTTCAAAGGGTCAACCTCGGCTTCCGGGGCACGGTCCTGAGAGCGATAGCACGGTCATAGACAGCTTCCAGGTCGGCCACGTGGTCTTCGATGGTTCGCACGGGACCTATGTTCGACGCCATCGCCGTGATCCTTTCGGGTTGGTGGAGCAAAGTGCGAAGAGCTTGCGCCCATGCTTCAACATTGCCGGGCTCAAGCAGGATTCCGTTCTCCCCGTCCCGGACAATGTCCTCCGGGCCGCCACTCCGGCTTGCCACTACCGGCCGGCCGATCGAGTGGGCCTCCAAAAGCACCAAGCCAAATACTTCGTGGTAGATCGACGGCAAGACCAGAACATCGCCGCCCGCGATGACCTCGCCTACGCGTTCACGGTCCAGGCGCCCGTGCCAGCGAATTCGGCTATGGTCCAAGGGGATCTTCATGAGTTGGCGGCGGTATCGGATTTCCGGTTTCGTGGCGGCTTCACCAACAATATCCAGTTCCCAATCAGCCGGCCGGCTCAATTGCGCCAGGGCCGTCAGCAGTGTGTGCAGTCCCTTTACCGGGCTTATCCGTCCCACATAGACGAACCGCACAGGGCGTGCGCCGAGGCCGGGGCGCAACGGCCGGCGGGCGAAGGGTTCAATGCCGTGCGGCACCACGACGATCTGGCTGGCAGGTATGCGATTTCGCCGAAGCGCCTCGGCGGTGGCTCTGCTGGGTGCGATCAGAACGGTCCCCGGCAGAGCCAACTGCTTGATGGCGGCTAGTCTCCGCTGAGGCTCTGTGGCGGAGCGGAAAGCGGGGGTCAGAAAGGGGATGAGTGGGATCCGCCGCAAGCTACGGTCGACCGATTCCATCCACCTGTTCGACAGCGGACGGGTGAGAATCTCCAGCAACCTGCCTCCGCGGCAACGTTTGATGCAGCATGGACGGCAGGTCTCTTCGTTCACTGGCTCCTGGCAGATTTTCTCCCTCCAATCGAGCAAGGCGCCGGCAGGACAGACGATGCCGCCGTGATGCGCGGTCACAACGCAAGGGATGCCCTCTTCGGCTGCGGCAGCAGCAAATTCGGCCTTCCAGCCGTTGGCGTGCACCACGTCGGGGCGCGACTGGGCCAATACCGATCTTGCGGCGGCGAGCCAGGCGGAATCCCGGACGCCGGCTTGGCGAAGCGTGATGGTGCGCCCGCCACCGACTGGAACCACTTCGGTGCGATCATCACCGGAGGGGTCAAACCAGAACGCGGTTACACTGTGCCCGCGGAGGGACAATTCCGCGGCCAAGTGACGCACATAGACCTGGCCCCCACCGTACTGCGAGTGGTAGCTACCGCTACACACCAGCAGAACATTTAAGCGGCTGCCAGTCACGATCTTTCCCTCTCGCCAGACTGTTCTCTTCTAAGACGAAGCCATTGGCCAGCCAGGGAGCGCGCATTCTGATAGCCTTCCAATTGGAACCAGTGGCACAGCAGCCAGTAGAGAACGCCGCCGCACAGAATTTGGACTATGAGACGCACGGGCGCTGGAAACGAGATCAGGCTGCCGAGACCGTACGCCGCGGCAGCCATCACGGCTGACGCCGCTCCATAAGGCGCCATCTGCAATAATTGCCGTGCTGCCCGGCGTCCCGAAAGCTGTCCGCCGTAATGAGCAATCAGTATAAACGAGCCCACGAGAGCGGCGGAGTATCCTAGGGCGATCGCAGGCAAGCCGAGCCGAAACGTGGCCAACAACGCGACGCCCATCAAAGCCTTTCTTGCAATCTCCAGCCGCAGCAACATGCCTGATCTGCCCGAAGCGAGAATCAGGCATAAATTCAGTTCCTGCGCCGGCACAACCAGACCCGCTAGGCAAAGCAACTGAAGAAAAGGCACGCACGGCAGCCACTTCTGACCGAAAAGCGCCGCAACCAGCGGCTCGGCCAACACGGCAAGACCGGTCATGGCAGGTACTGTCAGGAATGCCGCGCTGCTCAGCGCTGAGCGCAGGAGCCTTCTGACCTCCACGGAGTCGGAGGCGACTCTCGCGAACACGGGGAAGGCCACTCGCGTCAAAATGCCGGAAAGATTGGTGACCGGCAACTGCTGAACAGCCTGGGCACGGGTGTAGTAGCCAAGCTCGGCCGCGGAATAGAACTTGCCGATCACCAGATAATGGAGCCGGTCAAAAACGAGGTTAATGACCAGCGCAGCCTGCAAGCGCGATCCGAAGCGTAGCAATGGCCGGATCGAGTCAGAATGAAAAGCAAGACGTGGGCGCCACGGGGAGATGCACCAAGTCAGTGCGCCACTGGAAAGACTCTGCACTACGTTATGCACCACCAAGCTCCATACTCCCCAACCCTTCCAGGCTGCCCAAACGCCTGCGGCGGTGGCCAAAGAGGTGGAGATAATTGAAATCGTGGACAACGCACGAAAACGGAACGCTCGATAGAGCAGGGCGCTGTGCACTACCACGGTCGACCCGACAAGAAAAGTCGCCGCGAGTGCGCGCGCCAAATCTGTGAGGACGGGTTGCCGGTAGAACCGTGCTATGATGGGCGCGGAAGTGAATAGGGCGGCAGCCACCAAGACCCCAAACAGCAGATTGACGTAAAAGGCCGAACACGCGTCGCGATCGCTGATCTCGTTCCGTTGGACTAAAGCCTGGGTCAATCCCGCCTCGACTATGGGGGCGCCCAGGGCGGCAAAAGGGACCAGCATCCCGAACACGCCGAATTCCGAGGGATCCAGCAGCCGCGCCATCAAGACCGCTGAGACGAACTGGACCGCCAGGCGGCATACGGTCTCAAAGGTGCTCCAGCTTACGCCGGAAATCGCACGCTCTCTCCAGCGGCCGCTTAGCGTAGCCTGCGCGGGGGCCACCCCAACCGGCATGGACTCTCTGCTTCCTTCTGGGGACGGTCGGCGTTCCGCCATCACGCTTGTTGAGCCGCACCGAGCGGATGGAAGATTCGCACCCGAGCCCTCTTCTTGGCGGGACTTCGCTTCGCCAATAACGATGCGTGCGAGTAAGAGAGTCCTATAAGCATCATCATCGGCACCGTGAAGAACTGGCAATAGATGAGCACATTATCGGTAAACATCACCACGGCGTAAGGCACAAAACAGCTAAGCCCCGCTGCGGCGAGCGCTCGCGCTTTGCGGTCTCCGACAAGTAATTTGCGCCTCCCATGCGCCACCTGCGCGATCATCGTGGCCAGGTACAGCGCCACTCCCACCCAGCCGTAATTGAAGCGGACCCGCAGCCAGTCATTGTGCGGCAGATACAGATAGAAACCGCGGCTCAAAAGCCAAGTCCTGTCTGCGTTACCTCCATGCCCGAACCAAGGTTTCTCTTCGCAGCCTTCCAGCAGGCTGTCCCACATCGCTTTACGCCCCGTCATATACAGGTCGGGGTTGTCGTAGCGAAGGTCGCTGAGGGCGCCCTTGCCGGAAAGGAACATCTTGCTTTGGATTTTCGGTGAATAGAAAGCTGCCAGACCCACGGCAATCCCCAGGCCGCCAATCAAGATGCGCCGCGTAAGGCTGATGGGCATCAGCGCCAGCACAGCCAGCGCCACCGATGCCGCCAGCGGCCCGCGATTCATCCCGATCACCGGAATCGCCAATGCAGAGAGATACAACAGAAGATCGACCTGTCTCCGCCCGGCCATGAGGTAACGGGCGAGGAAATAGCTTTGAAAGCAAACCGCCGAAATGGCGCCCGGGGAGGATGCCGAAAAACTGACGGCCGCCAGCGAACGCGGGCCGTAATGCGCGACGAATGCGAGCAAGAACGCCACATAACCTGCGCGCATCGCCGTGTCTATTACGCCCAGTCGGGAGGCGTCCATACGGTAGGTCGAGAACGCCATTCCGGCGACCAGGGGGCAAAGAATTTGAGCAGCCGATTGCCAAGCATACTCATAACCGCTGAAAGCGTAGACCGCCACCATCACGGACCAAGGGACCCAAATCCAGACCGGGAATTTGACATGGCGGATGTGCGCGCTGATGCGCAGGACGCTCACAACAAAGATAGTGACCCAAGCCCAGCCACTTAGGTAAAAGCCAAATAACTGGAAATTCACGAAGTTGGTGATGATCAACGCAGCCAGAACAACGACCAGCAAGAAAGGGACCAACAGCCTTCCGGGTCTTCGCCTCACCCCAACGGCGGTCACCGCCCGTGGATGCTTTCGATCGGTTCCCATGCCAATGGCTACCCGCTGTCACCCGCAAAAGACTGTCTTGTGCCGCTCGCCCCGGCGTTTTCACCGGATGCCAGCCGTTGGTAAATGGCCGTCACCAACTCTGTCAGCTCGGTCAAACGGAAGACTCCGTTGGCCGCCAAGCATCTCTGAGAAACAGACCTGCAAAGGGCCAAATCCGGCAAACAACGAACTAGCTTTTCTGCGAGGTCTTCTTTACTTTCGAATAAGAAACCGGTAACTCCATCCTTCACGATTTCCTCGGCAACACCCACTCGCCGCGTAAAGAGTACGCGTCCCAGCGTGAATGCTTCGGCTATACAATTGCCGAATGTCTCATCCCGCGAAGGCACCACGACATACGAGCACGTTCGGTATAACTCCAGCATTGCCTCACGAGTCAGGAATCCGGGGAAGATGACGTTTGCTTCTAATCCCAGGGAGGCAGCCAGCTTGCGGCAGCGTCCTAGCAGAGGTCCTTCGCCTGGGAGGAAGAGCCTGACTTGAGCGTCGCCGGTTCTGTCGATGTATGATCGAAGGGCCCTGATCGCCCAATCCTGATTCTTGCCTGTCCGGAACTTTCCAGGGAACACCAGCCGTTTCGGCGTCGCGAACTCTGGAATAGCGGCTCCCGCATAAAAATCATCGTCTACACCTTGGTAAACAATGGAGCTCTTCGACTGCACCCGCCGGAACTGGCGCCACACACACAACGACGGCTGAATCACATGGTCTGCAAGCGCCGCGAGCTCCAACTCAATCATCGGCTTGGCTATGAGCCTCCTAAAGCGTTGGTGGTTGCGATAGCCGTGCATGGAATACACAATCTGGAATGGCCGCTCAGCCTTTCTGCGGGTGACTGCCGCTAGCGCCAGTTGCCAGTTAGAGTGCACATGAACGACGTCCGGCTGAACGGCGGCCAAGACGCGCCGCAATTCTTGGCTCAGCCGCAGGAAGTCCTTGCGGCGGTCCAGGCCACGAAGTACCCAAAGGGGAATTCCCGCTTCCTTCAAACGCCTAAACAGTCCCGGCTGTTGTTCTTTCTCCCCACTAACGGCATGATAGTCGCCAGCGCCTGAGTTGTGTTGGGCAATAATCGTCTGAGTCTGCATGGCTGTGGCCCCCTCCCCGTAGACAGAGACAAAGTACAGAACACGCAGTCTCATAGCCCCAGGGAGGCGGCGGAGCCGGCCGCAGCGGATCTCTCGGCCCGCCGGATGGCGCTGTGACGGCGGAATAGCCCGAACACCAAAGCTTGAGGGAGAAACGGAAGCAGGAGGTAGGGATAGAGCTTTGCCTGCGCCGGATCGCACAGCAATCCTCTAGCCGCGGCTTGCAAGGCAGCCACTCGTCTTCCGCTAAGTAGGAGCGCGTTCGCGCGCATCCGGCACCAGAGCGCCAGGTATTTTCGCAATGCACGTTTCACAGGCGTTGCCATCTGCGACCGGCATAATTCGGACAGCCCTTTGCCCACGTTGTCTGTAATCTCGATGGGCCTTCGAACTTCTGGACTTGTTTCGAAGCGATGGGAGGGGGCGAGCCAGAAGATCGCCGTGGGCTCCGTGCAGTACGCAATTCGGGTGTGGACTGCTAGCCTTGCCCAAGTCAGCAGGTCCTCTCCGGAGACGATTCCTTCGGGAAAGCCGCCTAAAGTGCGGATGAGGGATGCACGAACCGCAACGGCTGAAGTCCACAAAGGCGGCTCCGAACGGGTGGCCAGCCCAAAATAATCTTCCAACTCGCCTTCCCAGTGTTCGGGCAGTCCTCGAAGAATGGCTCGCCGAAGCAGGCCGGCTTCCGAACCTACCCAATAAGAGCTTGCCACGACACCGCAGTGCGGCCACTTTCGCAGCAATCTAAGAAGCGTCTCAATGTGATTCTCACTCCACTCATCATCCGCATCCAGGAAGGCGATCAGGTCGGAGGCGGCTTCGGCGATGCCGCAGTTGCGGGCGGCGGCGGCGCCGGCGTTGGGCTGGTCGATGATGCGGAGACGCGGATCGGTGATCGCGCTTAGCGCATGGCGGCTGCCGTCGGTCGATCCATCGTTCACCACGATCACTTCGAAGTCTTGGATCGTCTGGCGAAAGACGGAATCGAGCGCCCGAAGTATGGTCGCCTCCTTGTTGTACAAAGGAATTACCACGCTTACGGCCGGCGCTTGGCTTGTAAAAGGGTCGCTCCCTTTGCGGTCAGGCGCCTCTGCCATTCCTGAAAGACCCTCCCATGCGTTGTTTCAAGACTTCCCACACGAAAAGGGGGCTGTCGAGATTGCGCCGCCACAACCGCCGCGGCTCATGCGCCAAACGGTATAGCCACTCAATGCCCATCCGGCTGACCCACGCGGGCGCCCGCCGGATGCGCCCGCTTAAAAAGTCGAACGCCGCGCCTACCGGAATCACCGCGCGCGCTTGAATGCGGCTTCGGTTTCGAAAAGCCCAGGCCTCTTGCTTGGGCGAACCTAAGCCCACCCACACAATGTCGGGGGCTGTGTCGTTGATCCGGCGGCAGTCGTCTTCCTCGGTGTCCGATTCCCACCGGAAGAACGGCGGTGACGCCCAGCCAGCCACCGCCAGCCCCGGAAAGTCACTTTTCAACTTCTCGACCATCCGCTCCGGAACGCCCGGCGCCCCACCGAAAAAGTAATGCCTGAGGCCAAAGCTCCTGCCTGAGTCACAAAGAGCCCGTACCAAGTCCGGTCCCGGCATACGCTCTACCACAGGCGCGCCCAGAATCTTGGCCGCCAGCGCAATCCCTACTCCATCCGGCAAGACGAGATCCGCCGCGCGGACTGCTTGCATGAGATCCGCCCGCCTGTGGCACACCATCACCGTGTGGGGGTTCACAAGAAGGACCAGAAGCGGATTCGTCCTAGTGTGCGAGCAAATGGCGCCCAGCGTCCTGGCAAGGTCCAGGTAGTCGAATTCCACCCCTGCTATGGCGTGACGCGCGAAGCCACTTCTTGAGTCCGGCCGCTCCACCGTGATCGCCTCATTTCCATGGCCCACTGATAGATCCTCTCTAGACCTGCTAGACCTTCCTCGGGATTATACCTTGCCTGATACTCGCGAAAGGCGATGCTCCCCATTCGCTCCAGATCGCTTTGTTTGGACCACATCTCTGCGATCGTTTTATGAATGCTGTCAGGGTTCCCGGCATCGAAACACCGGCCGGCCCCTGGCTTTCCAATCAGCTCTTCAAAAGGCCCGATTCGCGACGCCGCGACCGGCACTCCAAAAGCGAAGGCCTCCCGCACCACAAGCGGGAAACCCTCAAACCAGATCGAAGGCAGCACCAGCAACTTCGCCCTCGCCATCAAGGCGTGCGCCTCCGCCTGCGGCTTCCTGCCTGTCAATGAGACCTTCCGTGACAAACCCGCACCCACCGCCGCCTGCAAACGCTCAAAGTCAGGACCGCCCCCAACGATCTCCAAAGCCGGCGCTCTGTTCCCCCACCTTCGCCATGCCTCCAGCAAGCTGTCCAGCCCTTTCTCGGCGCTGATGCGGCCCACGAAAACGACCTTGGATTCCCGCTCCCGCCAGGGCAGAGGGCGGCGACCAAAGTTGCACGAACTTGGCCTCACGTGAACCTTGCTTTCCGGCAATCCCCCGCGCACCAACTGCTGCTTTTGAAATTCCGTCAACGCGATATGCGCGTCTACATGGCGGTCGTACGTTTTCAGCCAGCGGTGCAAGGCTACTCCCGCGGCGACAGGCGCCGTCATAGCCCGCGAGTCCTTGTAACAACCGTTTCGAAGGGCCGGCATCACCGACCGCTTGCGAACGCAAAGGTCGCACCGCTCGCCAGCCCGCAAAAGCATGGCCGAGGCGCAAACAGTGCGGTAGTTGTGCAACGTCGTCACCACCGCCGACGCAGTGCCCTCTGCCGCAGAAAAGATGGAAGGGGATAGCAGAGGAAACACATTATGCACATGCACTATCTCGGGAGCGGAGGAGAGAATCTTCTTCCTGACTTCCGCACGGGCGCGAGGATTCCACGGAGCCAACAGACCAGTTCGCAACAGGCGCATCCACCCGCCTTCACGAATCCAGTCGCTCGACACAAAATGCTCCACCACCTCGTGTCCGCCGGCGCGAAGCAGATCGCACTCTTCCCTCACCACCGCGTTCTCGCCGCTCGGCGAGGTTGATCCGTAAAAGTTGTGGACTAGAAGTATCTTCACCTCGCCTCCACCTGCAACGCGCGATAGCACTCCCCTATGCGCAACCTGAAGTTACCCTCCGACATCTGCGCCGCAATGAATGCTCTTCCCCTCGCCGAACAGTCCGCAGCAAACTCCGCGTGCCGCCAGATGCGAACGATGGCCTTCGCAAGATCCTCGGGGTCGTCTGGCTGAAACAACAAGCCTGTTACTTCGTGTTCGACTAACTCCGGCAGGCCCCCTGTCCGGGCGGCCACCACCGGAACGCCGTGCATCATAGCCTCTGCCGCCACAAGCCCGAAGCCTTCCAACCGGGACGGCGCCACCAACACGTGGAAGCTCCGGTAAATCTCCCCCAGCCTCTCCGGCGGCACCGCGCCTAACCAGACAAAACGGTCAGCCACACCCAGCCGTCCGGCCAAGGACTGACACTCCTCCCGTTGTGGACCGTCTCCAGCCACCACTACCTGGAATTCATGGCCCTTTTCTTGCAGCCATGCGGCAGCGCGCACCAGAATATCTACGCCCTTCTCCGTACGTATTCTGCCAACGTACCCGATGGTGAATCCGTTACCGGACGGCTGCCTCCCGTCACAGCTAGTCCGCTCCACGCAGTTGTAAACTACCGTGTGGTGACCGGCACTGGGGAGAAGACTCCTTCGCCATTTTCCGCTCCCGAACCAGGACTTCTCCACCGCCTGCGAAACACAGATAGTGAGATCCGCCAGCCTCGTGGCAGTGCGAAAGAGCAGGTGTTCAAACCAACTGCAAGGCGTCCCCAGTTGGTGGATGGTAATAATGAGGCGAGGCACGCGCGCAACCCGAGCCGCTACGACCGAAAGCAATCCTGGGGCAATGTACTGGACATGTGCGAAGTGCGGAGCAAACTCCCGCAAGCATCGCGCCAACCGCCACAGGATCGCCGGGTAATTGCGCCGGTTCTCCAATTCAAGACATGCAACGTCCGCACCCGCCGCCTCAAATAAGCGCCGCACTCCTTCATTCCAATCAAACAGGCAAAAAACCCGGACCTGATAGCCCAGAGAAATCAATGCCCGCGCCGTGCGAAGAGTCTGAATCTCGGTTCCGCCGTACTGAAGACACGCAATCAGCAACGCCACCTTTGGACTCGGATGGCGCTCAGGTCCAGGCGGCGGGGCGCTAGGACTTTGAGCTGTAGTAACCGTAATAGTTCTTGTATCCGTAATAGCCATTCGGCGCGCGTCTCGGATTCCAGTAGTTCAGAATCGTGCCCAACACCTTTGTTCGATCCTCGGCGAAACGTTGCCTGGCGGCAAGCGCCGCGTCCCGGGTGGTTTGCCCCGCCCGGGCCACCAGAATAACGCCGTCCGCCAGCCGCCCGATGACCCGGGCATCCGGCAAATGGAGCATCGGCGGGGTATCGATCACGATCATGTCAAATTCCCTGCGGAAGCGGGCCAAAAGCTCAGGCAGATTCGCCGAGTGCAGCAGATTCGCAGCCGCAGCCGTCTCAGGACCGCTCGGCAAGACGTACAACCCAGGAATCAGACTCTGTTGGATCACGCCTTCCAACGCGCCCTCGGCCAGCGGGCGCTCGCTCAAGAGCGTACTCAAACCCCTTTGGTTGTCGACATCGAACACGCTGTGCAATCGCGGTCTGCGCAAATCCGCATCAATGATCAAAACCTTAAGCCTGATCTCAGCCATGGCGATGGCCAGGTTGCTCGCCGTGGTCGTCTTTCCTTCCCCAGACGCGGCGCTAGTCAAAACCAGGACACGAGGGCGGCTGCCGTTTTCGCTGGAGAACAAGATCGACGTCAGCACCACCCGGAAAGACTCGGCTACCAGCGACGGCTTCTGCTGCCATGTAGCCAACTCCACACGATCCTGCAAGAGCCGGCGGTCGCCTTTCGTCACCGCCTTCGTCTCTTCCGGCAGCTTGCGCCGCTTGTAGTACAAGAGATGCCGCCCGGTATCCGCCACCGGGATGACGCCCAACTCAGGCACATTCAGGTAGAACGGGGCGTCGCCAGGCTCTTGCAACGTACGGTCCGCCCTCTCGCGAATGATGACAAACGCCACTCCCAGGCCCAAACCAGCCAGCAGGCCCACGCCCGCGTTCATTGGGACATCCGGCTTATAAGGCGTTTTAGGAGGCTTTGCGGGATCCACAACCCTGACATTGCTCGCGCGCAAGGCCGACAATATGCTCGATTCCTTGACCCGCTGAAGCATCGCCTCATACAGTTGCCGGTTGGTTTCCACCTCGCGCTTCAGAATGTTGTACTGAATGGACCGTTCGGCTTCCGCCGTCACCACCCGTGTCTGCTCAGCGTAGTCCCGGGCAAGCATCCTCTCCCGTTGCGCGGCTTCCTCGAACTCGTTGCGGATGCGGTTGACAATCGCCTGCCTCTCCCGCTGCAATGCCGATTCCACCGCCGCCAGTTGCGCCTGTACCCGCTTTACCCTCGAGTACTCCGGCTTATACGTGGCGGCAAGTTCCGCCTCCTGTCTGCGCAAGTCGGTGATCTTAGCTTGATAGTCCTGTAATGTCGGGTCGTTGAGAACGTCCGGCAGCGTTTCCGGCGGACTATTCTTGGCCATCTCATACCTTGACTGCTTGGCCACACGGTCCATTTGCGCCGCCGCCAGCGCCGTCTGCAATTGCCGCAGCTTTTCCTCGGAAATATTCTGCTTCTCGCCCGTGAACACCAATCCCGCCTTGCGGGCGTAATCCTGCAATGCGTCCTCGCTCTTCTCAAGCTTGATGCGCATTTCATCAAGCTGCCGCCCCAACCAGTCGCCCGTGCGCTGAGCCATGAGCCACCGAGCTTCCATGTTTTGGTCGATGAACTCGTTGGCCAGGGTATTGGCGAAAGTCGCTGCAATGTTCGGGTCCGTTGAGTCGACCGTGACCTCGATAATGCGAGTCTGCCCCGCCGCTTTCACCTTGACGCCGCCGGCAGCCATAGTGAGCGCAGCCTCGCGCGCGTCCTTCTCGGGGGACTCCGGCAAGTTCAAAGCCCGGCGCCAAGCCGAGATGCGGCCGGTCTCCATCTTGAGGTCCGCCGGCGCCTTCAGCTTCAGTTTCTCCACCACCCGCTCAAGCAGGGTCGAGCTTTGGAGGATCTTGATCTGAGTCTGGATGTCGGCCAAGGTGGCGTAGATGCCGCTCTCGTACACCGGCGTGGTTTGCTTCATGTTCAGGAAATTCTCGTTCATTTCCTGAATTTCGATCGTGGTGCGCGCCTGATAGACAGGCGTCTGCGGCATTGTGACCAGCACGCCGGCAAGCCCCCCAAGCGCAGCCACCAGAATGACAGTCCCCTTGCGCCGGGAAACCATCCGCCAATACTCGAGCACTCCGCCGCGCTCGTCGCCCTCTTCAAACCCATCCTGCTCGTAAACGCGGGTTTGACTGACAGAAGGCGCCGGCGCCTCAATGGGAGCCGGCCGCAGTGTAAGATCTTTGCTTTCCTCCGGCGCCATCCCTATCTCCGATAAATCGCCCAGCCGGTGCCGATGGCCATTCCGGCCTCCAAGGACCGCCACCCGATCGTCCTCATTGAGCTCGACGGAATGAACAATATGTCATTCGCCACCAGCGGCACGTCATTCGCCTTGCCCGACATGATCTTCTTGACGTCGATGGCGATCTCCAGCCGTTTTCCTTCTTTCCCTTGACGCAATATCTTAGCTCGTTTCGGCGAGGCCCCGCGGTCAAGCCCCTCCGCCAGTGATAGCGCTTGCAGAGCCGACACCTGCTCTTTTTCCGCCAGCACAAAACCGCCGCTCCGCTTCACCGCTCCGATTACGTAAACAAGTTCCGCCTTGGGCACCGAGATCACATCGTTCGGCATGATCAGGATATTTTCTTCCGGGTTCTTCGCCTCCAGCACGGACTTCACCGCCACGCGCCCGATCAAAAACTCCCCGGTGTCATCCTGCCGTACATCTTTCAGCGGCAATGGCCCCGATTCCTTACGCCGCGTTATGTTAATCCAGTTGCCGGCGTCGGGATTCAAGCCTCCAGCCATCGAGAGAATCTCGTACAGGCTCTTCCGGCCACGCACCTGCATCACCCCTGGATTCTTCACCGCGCCGAGCAGCGACACCGGTTGACTGCGAAACTCCTGTACAGATACCGTGACCTCCGGTTTGTGCAGTACGTGGTCCAGCCGCAGCGCGATTTCCCGTTCCAGTTGCTCTACGGTCCGCCCACCAGCCTGAATCCGCCCCACCAAAGGCAGATTGATATAGCCGCGCATGTCGATGCGCAGCGGATCGGGCTTGATCTCATCCAGATCCAGGACTCGCACCACCACTACATCATCGACGCCAAGCACGTAATCCGCCGCCCGGTCATCAGCGCTCGCCGCCAACAGTGCCAGCAACACCCAAGTCATGAACTTTCTGTCCCCGGCGGGCAGGCTACCGCCCCTTTAGTCCCATCGAGAATCTACTCCTCCTTTGCACTCCGAACGCTAAAGCGCAAGTCTATCACAGACGCCTCGCTCGAATTTGCCCGCTTCCGGATTGGCGTGGCGCCGTTTCCGGCCGAATCCGCCGCGCCCATGATAGCATGATGTCGATGGGCCTTCGGACTGTGTTTGCGGTCCTGGAGGAAACGGCGGCCCGCTGGGGCAAGAACCACGCCCTCCACCAGCCGGTCCCCGGACGCCGCCGCAAATACCGCACACTGAATTGGATCGAATACAGGCAAGCGGTGGCCGAAATCGCGTGCGGCTTGCGCTCACTGGGCATCCGCAAAGGCGATGTGGTCGCGCTCGATTCGGAAACGCGGGCTGAGTTTTATCTTGCCGACCAAGGAGTTATGGCCAACGGCTCGATCGCCGCCGCCCTTTACAGCACCTATCCCGCGTCAGGAAAGGCAGCCGCTATCCGGGCCTCCGGAGCCCGCGCCGTCATCGCCGGAAACCCTGCGCTCCTCGAACCGGTGCGCGATGCCTCCGCCGGCAGCCCCCCGTATTGGATCCTGCTCGAGGGGGAAGCCGCCGGCGCTATGTCACTGGACGCCCTCCGCGCCGCCGGGCGGGACGCTCAACGGAAGGATCCGGCGCTGTTCCAGCACATCCAGACCGAGTATGGACCCGATGACCCAGCCATTCTCTACATGACCTCCGGCGCCACGGGAGAGCCCAAAATGGCGCTCACTTCCCATCGCGCTATCGTAGCCAACCTCGACATGGGCCATCAGGTGCTCGACATTGGTCCGGACGACGTCACCATCGCTTTCCTCCCATCGGCCCATATCGCTCAGCGCATTGTCGTCGAATTGCTGCCCATGCGCATGGGCAGCCCCGTCTGGTTTTCCGAAAACCTGAACCGACTGCCGGCGGAACTCCGCGAACTGAGGCCCACTTGGTTTCTTGCCCCGCCCCGCGTGTGGGAGCGCGTTTATTCCACCATTTGCACGGAGATTCGCAAGCGCCCGCTTCCCGTTCGCAGGCTTTTTCACGGCGCGCTGGGATTGGGCATCGAAGCCGCGCGGCTGCGTCAAAGCGGCAAGCGGCCGCCCGGTTGGATGGACCGGTCGCTGAAGGTGGCTGATTACCTCGTGTTCCGAAAGATTCGCCACCGCTTCGGCGGGCGCCTACGCATGGCGGCCTCCGGCGCCGCGCCGCTCGGCCACAATTTGGCTCAATTCTACGCCGCCATCGGCATGACCCTGATCGAGGGTTACGGACTCACCGAAGGCGGCATAGTCACTTTCAACCGCCCTGACCGTCCGCGAGCGGGAAGCATCGGCACAGTGCTGCCCGGCGTCGAAGTGAGACTCGCGCCGGACGGCGAGCTGTTGGTGAAAAGCCCTTGCATCTTTGAGGGCTACCTCGACGACCCTCAAACCACGGCGGAAGTGCTGCGCGACGGGTGGCTCCACACGGGCGACCTCGCCGAAATCGACGCTGAAGGCTTTATTTATATCACCGGACGCAAGAAGGACCTCATCGTTTCTTCGAACGGAAAGAAAATCTATCCTTCGCGCATTGAGTGCCTGCTAAAATCTGAACCCCTGATCAACCAGGTGGTGCTGATTGGTGACCGCATGCCTTACGTCACCGCGCTCCTCACGCTCAACCCGGCGGCGGTGGCGTCCCTTCACGGCTTGGTTCATGTGTCCGAGGAGGCTATGGCCTCTCTTGCCACTTCAAGGGAAGTACAAAAGGAACTGCGTGAAGCCCTCCGGCGGGTGAACGCGCACCTGGCGCCCTTCGAGCAAATTCGCAAGTACCGGGTCATCGGCCGCGAACTCAGCATCGAGCATGGTGAGCTGACTCCCACCATGAAAGTGCGCCGCCAGAAAGCGATTGAGAACTTCCGGCCTCTCATTCAGGAAATGTATGCGGGCCGGGAAGAAATGATCTGATCTCGATCCTTCGCCGCTCTTCCTCATCTGTCTCAAGCCGGATCTCGACGCGCTCGGCCGGCATCAGTTCCGGAAAGCGCTCGCCCCACTCAATGAGCGTTATGGCTTCCTTGTCCCACAGCTCATCCAGCCCAAGCGTGGCCGCCTCCTCCGCCGTTTCCAGCCGGTAGAGGTCCACATGAAAAACTCGTGGGCCGTATTCGTGGATGAGCGTAAAGGTCGGACTGCTCACCTCGTCCGCCGCCGCAGCTCCCAGCCCCTCTACGATGCCCTTCGCCAAGGTGGTCTTGCCGGCCCCCAGGTTCCCAATCAGCAACAGGACGCAGCGCGGGGGAAGGCTCGCCGCCAGCCTCCTTCCCAAAGCGATCGTCTCCTCTTCGGACTCAGTCCGAAAGACCCGTACAGACATGGATGGCCTCGGGCAGATACTTCAGCAAATCGGTGGCGAGCACGCACTTATCGCCCAAATCGGAGGCGGCGAGTTCGCCGGCGAGTCCATGCAAGTAGACGGCGGCGCGCACCGCTGTCGCGGAGTCATTGGGGAACTGGGCGAGAAACCCGGCTATCATCCCGGTCAAAATGTCCCCGCTGCCCCCTTTGCCCATGGCGGGCGTCCCGGTGGGATTAATCCACGCCTTGCCATCTGGAAAGGCAACGATGCTCCGCTGCCCCTTCAATACCACGACGGCATGGTGACGCATGGCGTAGTCGCGCGCCACGCCCACGCGGTCCGCCTGGACTTCCGTGGTGGTCTTCCCGGTCAAACGCGCCATTTCGCCCGGATGTGGAGTGAGCACCCGCAACCGGTCTCCCCCG
>Ga0101944_10002997_pt1 | contig 25059 bp, 22 predicted proteins | sample DewCreD2012metaG_FD_75245 | JGI IMG/M metagenome (GOLD analysis project Ga0101944, IMG submission 75245) | Hot spring sediment bacterial and archeal communities from British Columbia, Canada, to study Microbial Dark Matter (Phase II) - Dewar... ... | reverse complement strand
GGAGAGATCCAGAGACGTGTGGCACCGGTGCGACTGATCTGGAAGGCATGCACCACTCTGGGTGAACCCTTGGGAGCGTCCTTCGGGACGGCAGGCATCAGGAGGCGGTCGCCGTCCAACGCCATCATGGCCGTTTCCTGGAAATCGGACACTTCCCACAGGGTCTTGCCATTGCTGACATCCAACATGGCGATCCGGTCGCAGCCTCGCACCACCAACCCCGAACCGCCATCGCCTCGCCATGGTAGCGGCGCCCGCCCGTTCAAACGACTGACCCACAGTTGTCTGCCGGTGGCTGCATCCAGGCCATACAGGCCATCATTATCAGCGCAAATCACCACCCCATCCAGGTAAGCCAGCGGGGTATATCGTTCCGCCACTCCCGCAATTCCACTTCTTCCTCCACCTGCCCCGTTGACGTAAGCGGCCTGCCGAGTCTGTTCCAGTTTTTTGGTCGAAGGAAAATCATCCTTCATCCATAGCAATTTACCGCTGGGAATGTCAAAGGCGAAAATACGGCCGGTCGAGCCCATGGCGAAGAACCGGTTGTCGCCAGCCACCCCGGTATTTTCCGGACCTTGTTTGCGGTTGACATACAGGTTCAGTCCTTTGGGATCCTCGTATTGCCACCGGGTACGACCGGTCGCGGCATCGATGGCCACGAAGATGTCGGTGCCATCAATGCGATCGACGGGGGTGTTCTTTCCGGGCAATCCGTATCTGGTGTTTGGCTATCACGGGTCGTGCCAGTGAGGTTCCCAGCAGATAACGGCCTTCATATACGGCATTCCCTTTAATGGCCGGATAAATGTAATCCGTGATAAACTCTTCTTTAAGGTCCTCAATATATACCTTTGAGGCACCGATTTTTTCTGCTTTTTCCTTTGCCGCCTTAAAATTTTCTTCCTGTCCTACATCGGCAATGTAGGCGATGACGTCATAGCCCTTGTCGAGAAGCCATTTTAAGATGACAGAGGTATCCAGCCCTCCGCTGTATGCCAGAACAACTTTTTCTTTCATGGATAAATGGTTTTAAAATGTTGAGCTATATTTCTCTTTTTCAATTTTTAAGAGCGTACAAAATTGTAAAAACTTCTTCAAACAATGCATGATTTTTTTATTTTTTTTGACCTGACGCAAAAGTAAGAAAATCAGATTTTTATCTATTCCTTATTGTTTTTTTCAGAAAAGTTCTATCTTTACTTGGGTTTGAAAATAATCTTTTTGAACCATATTTTCATTAAGTTTGCATACAACACTAAAACCGGAGTTCAATGATTAGTTTAAGGTATCTTTTAGGACTTATTCCTGACACTGCTGCCATCGAAAGAAAAGAGGCAAAGTTGCTAAAGGAATACAATGAATTGCAGGCGTTTCAGCAGTCCGAAGAATTAAAACGTTACGAAGAATTAAAAGCTTTTGTGAATTCTCCTGAATTTAAGGTGCGGAAAAAGAAAATTTTATCGCAGAAATTTAAAGACACAAAAGAATATGCGGAACTTCAACGGTTTATTGCCCTTAAAAAGTCGCCTAAAGTAAAAAACTATTTTAAGGTATTGCATTCACACGAATATGCCGAGTACGAAGCCATTCAGAAGTCGGGAGAATATGCCGACCCTTCTTCACTGGACGAAGCCACACGTAAATCAAAAAGATATCAGGCTTATCAGAAGTTTATCCAGTCGCCGGCTTTTAAGCTTTTTCAGTCATATGTTGAATCAGGGGAACATGCTGAATATGAAAAACTGGAAGCGTATATAGCAAGTGATGAGTTCAGAAAGGTAAAAGAATACATGGAATTACCCTCTTTTCGGAAATGGGAACAAAGTGAGGAATACCGGCAACTTCAGGAATACCTTTCCCTGCGTAAATCTGAAAAAATCAAATGGTATTATGCGGTCAAAGACTCAAAAAAGTTCGACCGGTTAAAAACGTGGAAAGTTGTTTTTGAAGATGATTTTGATGGTCAGTCTGTCAACAGGGAAAAATGGCTCACCCGGTATTACTGGGGGGAGGTGATGTTGCATGACGCGTATTCACTTGTTTCCGAAAAGCAATGCAATACCGATGGACAGAACCTTGAAATAAGCGGAAGTGTATTGAAAATCATTCTTCGCAAGGAAAAAGCCACGGGCAAGTCATGGGATCCTGAACATGGCTTTTTCCCACGTGACTTTGATTACACCGGCGGGTTGATCAATTCGGGGAAGAGCTTTGCCGGTCAACATGGAAAAATAAAAGCCAAAATACGTGTCACTGCCGGTCAGGCAGGCACTCATGCCTTCTGTCTGATGTCGCAGCGCATTGTTCCTCATCTCGATGTTTTTAAATATGAGAACGGAAAATTTTCAATGAATTATTTCTGGGGGACAGATTCTTCCCAGCAGAAAATCAAGCGATTCGGGGCGAAAAAAATAGAAAACAATTTTTTCATTTACGAAATAGAGTGGACGCCTGAACAGATTATCTGGAAAATAAACGGTCTTGAAATCCGGCGTCAGAAAGATTCATTGCCTGCCGAACCCATGTATTTGTATTTTGGATCTTCCCTTTATCATGACCCGGAAAATCTTTCCCTGCCTGCCACGATGGAGATAGACTGGGTTCGCTGGTACCAGAAAGAATAAAATAATCTGCCGGCTTTGCATGAAAAGGGCCGGAGACAAACAAAGAGAATAAAGAAGATTTTGAGGGATGGGAGTAAACAAGAAACTGATTGCTACGTTTTTCTTTTCGACAGTGCTGTTTGCCGGTCCTGCCCAGAAAGTGGTTACTTTCCTTGCTCCTGATGGTCTTTTGCTCACAGCCGATGCATACATTGAAGATGAGAAAAATCCTTATATGATCCTTTTTCATCAGGAGGGATCCAGCCGTGGGGAATACCGCGAAACAGCCCCCCGCCTGATGAAGTTCGGGTACAACTGCCTGGCCGTAGATCTTCGCTCGGGCAAGGAAGCCAATTATGTTCAAAACGAAAGTGCCCGCCTGGCCCTGAAAACAGGAAAAAAGAACGATTACCTGTCTTGTTTGCAGGACATTAAAGCTGCGATTGATTATGTTCGCCTTTCTGATACTTCACGGCAGGTGATTCTCGTAGGAAGTTCTTTTTCAGCCTCATTGTGTCTGATGGCCGCCATTCATCACCCGGGAGTTAAAGCAGTGATTGCCTTCAGTCCGGGCGAATATTTTGCTCCCCGGATCATCCTGAGGGATGCTCTTGCCGGTTTTGACAAACCGGGCCTGATTACCGGAACCACCGAAGAAGCCTCGTACTGGAAAGAATTATTTTCAAAAACTGATTTATCGCGGCTTACTTTTTTTGTTCCCGAGAAAAAAAAGGGAGTGCATGGTTCCCGGGCTTTGAGTTCTGTGAGCGAAGCCCAGACTGATTACTGGATTGAAGTGATGTTGTTTTTGAAAAAAGCAGGAGCAGGTGGCTAAGTTTTTACTGATTCGTTTCAGCTCTATAGGGGATATTGTACTTACCACTCCCGTCATCCGGTGTTTGAAGCAGCAGGTAAAAGGAGCAGAAGTGCATTTTCTTACGAAGCCTTCTTACCGTTGCCTCATTGAAAACAATCCTTATATAGATGTTCTCCATCTTTTGGACAGCAATCTGTCAGACACAATCAGGGAGTTAAAAAAGGAAAACTTTGATTATCTCATTGACCTGCATCATAACCTGCGGACTTTTGTTATTAAGCAGCGACTGGGGGTTTTAAGTTTCAGTTTTAATAAAATCAATTTCCGGAAATTTCTTCTTACAGCTTTTAAGATCAATTGTCTTCCCCGGCAGCATATCGTGGACCGTTATCTTGATACCCTTCGGCTTTTTGATGTGAAAAACGATGGACAGGGATTGGACTATTTTATCCCCGAAAAAGATAAAATTGTTGTAAAAAATTTTTTGTCCCCATCGCATCATGCTGGTTATGTGGCATTTGCAATAGGGGCTCAGCATGCAACAAAGAAACTTTTTCCTGAAAAAATCGTAAAAATTCTCATAGGGATGAAAAAACCTGTGGTTTTGCTGGGAGGGGACGAGGACAGGAAATGGGGGGAAGAAATTGTGCAAAAGGCAGGTTCGCTGGTTTTTAATGCGTGTGGCCGATGCAACCTGAACCAGTCGGCATCCCTGATAGAGCAGGCCAATGTGGTAATTACGCCTGATACCGGGTTGATGCATATAGCGGCAGCTTTTAAAAAGAAGATAGTGTCGGTGTGGGGAAATACGGTTCCGGAATTCGGGATGAGTCCTTATGGAGCGCATCCGGATTCGTTGATAGTAGAAGTCAAGGGCCTGCCGTGCCGTCCCTGTTCCAAGTTGGGTTATGAAAAATGTCCGCGAGGACATTTTAAATGCATAAAGGAAATACCGGACGAGGTGATTATAGATTTTGTGGAGAAAAATTTTTGAGTATGTATCTGGAAATACCGCCTAGTGCAATGTCGCCGCATGTAATATTTAAGGATGGCGTGTTGGTAATTGAGGGGAAGTCTATTCCGCAGCAGTCGGCTCCTTTTTTTGAGCCCTTACTGAAAGCCCTGAATGATTACAGTCTTTTCCCTAACCAGGAAACCCGGATAGAACTGCGGGTTGAATATCTTAACAGCGATTCAATGCGTTCGCTGATGAACATCATGATTATTGCTGAAAAGATATACCTCGCAGGCCATAAGGTACAGGTTGACTGGTATTATCAGGATGAAAATGACATTATTTACGATGCCGGCACCATTTTCCAGTCGCTGGTGGAAGTCCCTATTTATCTGAAGAAGAAAGAATAATTTTTTGGGTTTTTTGTTTCTTTTTCTTTGTAGAGAGAACAGGGGAAAAGGAAAAAACCTTTTCCCCTTTGTTTTTCCATTCCGGTTGTTTTGCATGTTTAGTGGCAGGAAAGGGATTTGTTCAGCAGGTAATATACCTCATTCCATTTGAGTTCTTTTTTGAAGAACGGGAGACAGGTGTTTTCATCAATGGTTACCATTTCAACGCCGGCAATGGCTGCGAAGTCTTCCATGTATTCAGTCGTAAGGGCCTGGCTGAAGGCCGTGTGGTGGGCTCCTCCGGCGTAAATCCAGGCGGCGGCTGCTGTGTAAAGGTCGGGAAGAGGTTTCCATACCACGCTTGCCACGGGGAGGTTGGGCATGGGTTTTTCGGGGGCGGTAACCTCCACTTTATTTACAATTAACCGGAACCGGTTTCCGAGGTCGATGACAGAGGCGTTGATGGCGGGGCCGGGACGGGCAGTGAATATAAGCCGTGCAGGGTCGGCTTTTCCTCCGATGGAGAGAGGTTTTACTTCAACACGGGGTTTTTCTGCAGCCACCGAAGGGCATACTTCAAGCATGTGGGCTCCTAATACAATCCTTCCGGAGGGGTTAAGGTGATAGGTATAGTCTTCCATGAAGGAAGTTCCCCCTTTCAGTCCTTCAGCCATGCATTTCATGGTTCGTACCAGCATGGCTGTTTTCCAGTCGCCTTCGGCACCGAAGCCGTATCCTTCGGCCATCAGGCGTTGTACAGCCAGGCCGGGCAGTTGTGTAAGTCCGTGCAGGTCCTCGAAGGTGGTGGTAAAGGCTTTAAAATTCCCATCGCGGAGAAAGTGTCGCAGGCCTGCTTCTATGCGGGCGGCTTCTTTTAATGCCTCATGTTTTGCTCCTCCTTTTCGCAATTCAGCGGGGATCACATACTGGCTTTCGTATTCGTCGCATAGATTTTCTGCCTCTGCATCACTTACCTGCCGGATGGATTGAACCAGATCGCCTACGCCGTGCGTGTTGACTGAATAGCCAAAGCAAATCTGGGCTTCTACCTTGTCGCCTTCGGTAACAGCCACTTCGCGCATGTTATCGCCGAAGCGCACCACCTTTGCTCCCTGCATGTCGTACCAGGCCATGGCAGCCCGTGCCCAGATGCCGGTTTTCTCCTGCACTTCTTTTTCCTGCCAGTATCCCACCACTACTTTTCTTTCCATTCTCATCCGGCTCATGATAAATCCGTGTTCACGGTCGCCGTGAGCGGCCTGGTTCAGGTTCATAAAATCCATGTCGATGGTATCCCAGGGCAGGTCGCAGTTGAACTGGGTATGCAGATGCAGGAGAGGCTTGTGAAGGATTTTCAAACCTGCAATCCACATTTTGGAAGGCGAGAAGGTATGGCACCAGGTAATAAGTCCGATGCAATTTTTGTCGTTGTTGGCTTCGTTCATCAGAGAAGAAATCTCCTCAGGTGTTTTGACAACAGGTTTACAGATTATTTTTACCGGAATTTCAGGAGAATGATCAAGTGCAGTGGCAATGGCCCGGGCATTCTGTTCTACCTTTTGCAGGGTGGCCGGGCCGTATAAATGCTGACTGCCGGTGACAAACCATACGTCAAGTTTTTTTACCATGGTATCCATAAAATCAGTTTTTAAATTTTATCAAATGTAGTGCATAAATTCAATAAAAACAAACAAAATGTATTTTTTACACTTTATACCCTGGACCAATCAGAAAAACTTCCGGGAATACTTTCCGGCAGAAACCGTGTTACACTCTCCGGATGAAATGAAGAATGATGTGATTATCCGGCAAGCCCGCTTGAAAAGGGAAGCAGGTTAAATCACCGGAAATTCTTCCGGATTTTTCACGTAGAAATTATCTTCTTTCAGAAAAGAGAAATGATGTTTGCAGCGGAAGTTAATTGGTTATTTCATTCCGGATGCTTTCCACGAGGGTTTTGATTTCAATGATGGTTTCTTCCGGGATGTTGAGCTGCAATTGATTGGCGGCAATCAGTTTGTTCAGGGTGTCAATGGTAAGATCTCCCTGTTCGTAATAGATTTCTATTTTGTCAAAATATTTTTTAAGGACTTTCATCCGCAGGAGGTATTTGGCAATGGTCAGGTCGCCGCTGTAATTGCTTAAGAGGGAAATGAGGGTGTTCAGGGAATATTTCTGAACAGCGATGCGTTCTTTCATGTGATTGAAATTTTCTTCGTCGATCATGCTGCAGGCAATGTGCATGGCTTCAATCCATCCTCCAAGGACAATCAATCCGGCCACTACTTCTCTTTCATTGCTTTTCAGGTATTTATCGGCAGTGGTATAAAACCGCACAATGTAGGCTTCCAGCGAATCGCGGTTGCCAATGTTTTTTTCAAAATCTTTAAATGTGGTGGTAAACTCTTCCTTGGGAATTCCCAGTTGTTCCGACAGGTTACGGATCACTGTCAGGATCGACAGTTCATGCTGGGTTTCGTCAAAAAGCCGGCAATAGCAGAGGTCGACCCCGTAAACTCCCACGTTGAGGGCGGCCTGGGTGCTTGTAAGGTATTTGGAAGCATTTTCCACAGGGTTAATCACCTCACGGGTAAAAGCCGATTTTTCCCCTTCGAATATTTTTGCCATTTCGGAGGGAAGCTGCATCTGGTAAAGGATGATTTTTGTTTTTTTAAGAGCTTCGTTGCTTAACGCAGTGTCGATTTCAATGGCGTAATTGCCACTGTTCTGTTTGCAGGAAAACAGAAACAACATAACTGAGAGTCCCGCAGAAACAAGTAATGATTTCATGGCATTTTAATTCAAAACACTTATAAAAATAGTAAAAAAAAATTAAATTCAAAATTATTTCAATTTCCTGTTTTCCCATGACATTTTTTTGTAGAACAAATGCCCTATATGTTTTTACAGCCTTCTTTCAACTAAAAAAGCACTTAGTTCTTTTATTAAAAAGGTTTTAGAAATTTTTTCCGGCTTATTTTTAAATTCTGTAAAAAACCCGCATATTAACTCTTTTTATTATTTTTGTAAAAGTCAGATTTTAGCATCGTATATGTATTATTAAATAAAATTGTTCCGGTGATATAAACAAGTATGTCAACATCAAAAACAGCACTTATTTCGGGCATTACGGGGCAGGACGGGTCTTATCTGGCCGAACTGTTGCTTGAAAAAGGATATACCGTGCATGGCATTATCCGCCGTTCCAGTTCGTTCAATACCTTCCGGATAGACCATCTGTACAACAATCCGGAAATATTGAATAAAAGATTGTTCCTGCATTATGGCGACCTTACCGACTCGAGCAACCTGAACCGGCTCATTGAGAAAACCCGGCCGGACGAAATATACAATCTTGGTGCCCAGTCGCACGTAAAAGTTTCTTTTGAAGTTCCTGAATACACAGCCGAGGTTGATGCCATGGGCACCCTGCGGTTTCTGGATGCCATCAGGGAAACAGGGGTCAAAACAAAATTTTACCAGGCTTCTACGTCTGAGTTGTTTGGCAAAGCACGGGAAGTGCCTCAGACGGAAAACACCCCTTTTTATCCACGAAGTCCCTACGGGGTGGCCAAGCTGTATGCTTACTGGATTGTGGTGAATTACCGGGAGGCTTATGGTCTTTTTGCCTGCAATGGCATTCTGTTCAATCATGAGTCGGAACGGCGGGGCCGTACCTTTGTGACAAGAAAAATTACCGTGGCGGCAGCCAATATTTTATGCGGGAAACAGGACCTCCTGCTGCTGGGAAACCTTGATGCAAAACGCGACTGGGGCTATGCCCCTGAATATGTGGAAGGGATGTGGCGGATGATGCAGGCCGCTGAACCGGGCGATTATGTGCTGGCCACCGGCGAGATGCACAGCGTAAGAGAATTTGTGGAAGAAACCTTTCGTGTGCTGGGCGAAGAGATTGTGTGGAGAGGCAAAGGGCAGGATGAAAAAGGATACCTGAAATCAAACAACAAACAGGTGATTGCGATTGATCCTGCTTATTACCGTCCTACGGAAGTGGATTTGCTGGTGGGCAATGCTGCCAGGGCAAGGGAAAAACTGGGATGGACGCCTAAGGTTACTTTTAAGGAACTGGTGCGTATCATGGCCCTGGCCGACTGGAAAAGAGTAAAGGAAAATAAAGACAAAAATGCTGAAGTGTAATTTCATGCAGGCAAAAAAAATACAGGGGTGGGTTGTTTTTTTTCTTTTGCTGGCATCGTGCACCAGTTACAGAAAAATTTCTTACCTGCAAACCCTCAAAGACGAAGATACCCTGTTTGTGAACAGTTATCATCGGTACAGGGTACAGCCCGGCGACCAGTTGTACATTACTTTTAAAACACTGGATCCTGAAATCAATAAGATTTTAAACAATGAGAGTGTTTTAAGCTCAACAACATTGTATTTAAATGCTAATTTTTATCTTATTTCCTACACCATTAACAAGGAGGGTTACATCAGCCTTCCTTTGCTGGGCGATATTTATGTAAAAGATTTTCCTGTTGATACCATACGGCACATCATCACCGCCGAAGCGTTAAAATATGTAAAGGATGTGTTTGTGGAGGTAAAGCTTGTGAGTTATAAAATCTCCGTACTTGGCGAGGTGAAAATGCCCGGGCAGCAGGTTATCATGAATGATAAAACTTCAATTTTTGAAGTGATAGCAAGGGCAGGGGACATGAATTATTTTGCCAACAGAAAAAAAGTAACCATTCTCAGAGAAAGCGATAAAGGCATTGTGGTAAAACGGCTTGATTTAACACGCAAGGATGTACTGATGAACGAAGATTATTATGTATGCCCGAATGATATTGTGTATGTTGAACCCCGGCGGGGTGCAGCATTCCGCATAGGGGTTTCGGATTATTCGGTCATCATAGGGACTTTGTTGTCAACGGCCACCCTGCTGCTCTTAATTTTTAATACCCTGAAACCATGACGTCGAAGCAACAACTTCTTCAGGACGATTATATTGACATAAGGAAGTACCTGCATGCCATCCTTGCCCTCTGGTACTGGTTTCCTATTGTTCTCGCCATTACCTTTTCCATTGCTTTTTACATTAACAAATCAACAGTTCCGGTGTACAGTGTAAGTGCATCGATGCTGCTGAAGGATCAGACCAACAGTGTCCAGTCGGGGGTGGAAAACATTCTTTATGACATGGGCTTTCGCAATCGCAGTTACAAGAGGTATGTGGAAAACGAAATACCCATCATTACTTCTTATGATGTTATCAGGCAGGCCCTGCAAACCCTTGCATGGGATGTCTCATATTATTCGGTAGGACATTTTAAAACCCTTGAGCTTTACAGGCGTTCTCCTTTCAGGGTGGTTTATGACACTTCTTTTGCCCAGAAAAAACAAACCCCTGTGTTTATTGAAATAATCAATAGCAGGGAATACCTGATGAAAATTGGCGACATGGAAGCCCGTCCAAGAAAAATGAAATTTAACGAATGGTTTTCTGACGAGTCCTTTTCTTTTTCCGTTGCACTGGCGGTTCCCTCTGTGGAAGAAATAAAAAACATCCAGTATTATTTTGAATTTAACGACATTGACGAACTTACCACCCTGTATAAATCGGCAGTTAACGTTGCGGCACGGGATAAAAACAGCCTGGTGATTGATTTGAGCATCAACGGTAACGTGCCGGAAAAACAGACCGATTTTCTGAATGCACTGATGGAAACTTATATTGCAGTGACCCTTGAGGAGAAAAATTATGCAGTGCTGAATACCGCTGCTTTTATTGAAGAACAACTGAATATTGTAAGGGATTCTCTGGAAGCTTCGGAAAGAAAACTGATGCAGTTCCGTCTCAACAATAAAGTCGTAAATCTGGAACTTGAAAGTAAAAATCTTTATGAAACTCTTCAGCAGATTGAGAACTCAAAAACCGAATATGTTTTACAGAAGTCTTATCTGGAATATTTATGCAGTGCTCTGGCCAGGGAAGATTCAGACGTCAATCTTATTATCCCTGCAGTGATCGGGATTACCGATCAGGTATTGAATGAAAACACAAAACTGCTTTCTTCCCTGCTGGTTGAGATTAGCAGGCTTGAAAAAAACACATATCCGTCGTACCCTCTTCTCAGGCAAAAGAAACAGCAGGCTGAACAAACACGGAAAATTCTTCTTGACAATGCCCGCAATGCCCTTGATGTGGTAAACATTAAATTAAAACAACTGAGAAACTGGGAAGAAGAGAATGTGAGGACAGCCAGGACACTTCCTGTCATTGAAAGGGAATACATTACCCTGAAAAGAAGTTATGCCCTGAACGATAACATTTATAATTTTTTATTGCAGAAAAAGGCCGAGACGGGAATTCTCCGTGCTTCCAATTCTCCCGATGCCAGGATTATTGACAGGGCAAGAACCGGCATGGCCGAACTGACATCACCGAAGAAAAATTTTAATTACCTGATGGCCTTGCTTATAGGATTGCTGCTTCCCATTGCCTTTGTGGTGGTACGTGATGTTTTTGATGACAGGATTCAGACCCGCAGTGATGTTGAATCCCGTACAGCCATTCCTTTTGCAGGGTTGATTACTTATGTAAAAACACCGCAAACATATATTCCTGCCTACGACAGGCCCCGCTCTTCGGCAGCTGAATCTTTCCGCTTGCTGCGAAGCAACCTTCAGTATTTTCTTCTGAAACCTTCGCAAAAGACAGTTCTTTTTACTTCGGCCATCAGCGGGGAGGGAAAAACTTTCTGTGCAGTTAACCTTGCAGCCATTGTTGCCTTTTCGGGTAAGAAAACGCTTATTATGGGAATGGATCTGCGTAAGCCCCGCCTGCATACCCTCTTTGACCTGAGCAATGAAAAAGGGCTTTCCACCTATCTCATCAATGAGTCTCCTATGGAAGAGATTATCTGCAAAACCCGGATTCCCAACCTTGATTGCATTGTTTCGGGTCCTTTGCCCCCGAATCCTGCCGAGCTCATTGAAAGCCGGCAAATGGATGAACTTTTAACCAGATTGAAGGAAAATTATGATATGATTATCATTGACACTGCCCCTGTGGCCATCGTGTCCGATGCGCTTACCATTATGCAAAAAATAGACATGGTGCTGTTTGTGGTAAGGCAGAATTTTTCCACCCGGAAAGTATGTGAATTAATCAACGACCTGAAAGAACAGAAAGGCATTGACAACATGGCACTGGTATTGAATGCCATTGATCCGAAAGGACCTTATGGATATTCCTATCAGTACAATTATGGCTATGGTTACACATACGGCTATTCTTACGGACAGGGGTATTACATTGATGAGAACGGAAATCACGGGAATTTTATTAAAAACCTCTATCACCGGATCAGAAACAGAAAATAGAGATGGAATACCGTATCTGCCGGAGATGTGTGATGGACACCTCCGATCCCGACATCAGGTTTGACAGCAATGGATTTTGTAATCATTGCACGGCTGCTTTGCAATTAAAGCAAATGCGTGTTCCTGTTGATAAGGAGAAAACTTTTTCCCGCATTGTGCAGGAAATTAAAGAAAAAGGGAAAGGGAAAAAATACAATTGTGTGATAGGGGTTAGCGGGGGAGTGGATAGTACTTACCTTGCCTATGTAGTTGTGAAGAAAGCGGGACTTACTCCGCTGGCTATTCATGTGGATAACGGATGGAATACCGAGCTGGCCAATACCAACGTATATAATGCGGTAAAAAAATTAGGGATAGACCTGCATACGGAAGTACTCGACTGGGAAGAGTTTAAAAGTTTGCAGCTTGCTTTTTTTGAAGCTTCTACCCCCGACATGGAAATTCCTACCGATCATGCCATTGTCTCTACCTTAAGAAATTATGCCGCCCGTTATGATGTTCCTTTAATTCTGGGTACAAATTACATAGGGGAATCTATTCTCCCCCCTGCTTGGTCACAAGGGTATTCAGACTGGGCATACATTAAAAAGATTAATAAAAAATTCGGTACGCGGCGGTTAACCTCTTTTCCTCATGTCAGTGTATGGAGAAGGATATATCTGGATCGCATAAAAAGACAAAAGATAATCAGCTTGCTGGATTACGTGGATTATCAAAAAGAAGAGGCTAAAAAACTGCTGATGCGGGAACTGGATTGGCGCGATTATGGGGGGAAACATGGAGAATCTTTTTACACCCGGTTTTTTCAAAATTATATTCTGCCCTGTAAGTTTGGCTATGATAAACGGAGGGCTCATCTGTCTTCTTTAATTTTAGCAGGTCAGCTCACAAGGGAAGAAGCATTGGAAGAGCTGAAGAAAAAACCCTATAACGAAGACACCTTGCAGGAAGACATCGATTATTTTATAAAAAAGCTGGGTATTACCCTTGATGATTTTAACAGAATCATGCACACAAAGCCGCGCCGGTATGAAGATTTTTCTCCTTTAATTCTGCGGCGCATTGATGCTTACGAAAAGCAGTTTTTCAAGAAGATCATTAAACTTAAAAACAGATTTTTTAAGAAGAAGGAATAACAGCATGGCCGAAGGTATAAAAATTGTGTACATTGATTACAATTTCAATGATCAGCGGTATCCCAACAGAAAAGAAGACGGGGATGGTTTTTTTACCCATGGTTTTGGAGGGTTGTATTCCCGCCAGTTTAAAAAGTACCATCCTGAATTTGAAGTAGAATGCTGGAAAGCCGATTCAAGAATCAATGCCATTTATGAAAAGACAATTGAAGGGGTACTTTTCAGAGTATTTCCTGCGGTTTCGTTAGGTAAATCAGGTTTGTTTTCGGTCTCTTTACTCCAGCATCTTATCAGGGAAAAGAGAGAGGGAAGGAGAATTGTTTTTAATGTTTCAAGCATCAGGCATTTGCTTTTCTATTCTGTTGCACTTTTTTTGCGAAAACATCCTCTGGTGGTTCAGCATCACGGAGAAGCACCGGTAAAGTATAAAATAAAGATTTCTTCAGGGTTAAAGTATTTTTTTTACCGGCTTCAGTTACCTCTTGAAAAAAAATGTCTTTCTCATGTGGATCTGTTTTACATACTGGATGACGACATAAGGGAATACCTTCCTTCTTCGCTCCGGGTAAAAAAAAGTACCACAGGGGTGGATGAGCAATTATTCTTTCCGGTTGAAAAGAATCAGGCCAGAGAAAAATTAAACCTCGATGTAAATAAGAAATATCTTTTGCACATCGGACGGTTGAATTATGTAAAAAGAGCCGACTGGCTTATTGATGTTTACAATGAGATAAAAAAAGAACGGGATGATGTACAACTTATCATCGGTGGAGCGGAGAAAAGCGATGAACTGTATGAGTATGCCCGGCAATCGGGGGTGTTGTTGTACGGAATGATTCCTCAAAAAGAATTATATCTTTTCTTTTCAGCTTCAGAGATGTATATCCTTCCGGCATATTCTTCAGCATTGCCTTTTCTCGGTATTGGAATGCTTCCGGTTCAGGCCATGTTATGCAATGTGCCGGTGGTTGGTCAGAGCCTGAGAAATGTGGATCAGGAAATTATTGACAAGGTGGGAATACTGGTGAATAATAAAGATGAATTGAAAGAAGCAGTCATAAAAATATTGAATGGAGAAAAAACATTCACGGGACTGCGCGAGATAGCCATTGCCTCTTATAGCTGGAAAAATATTGCTGCACGAACCATGGAAGATTATCTGGCCATGGCAAAAAAATATTATAATTAAACCCGATAAGAATGAAAAAATTTTTCCGTTTTCTTATCTACCGTTATGATTTTCTGTTTTATTTCTATTACCGTTATTGCTGGAAGCCCTCTTCTTCCCTTGATGTTTTTCTGAATGCCTTATCCCGTAAGAAGAAGAATTTTTATTTTATTCATATAGGGGCCAATGATGGGGTACAGAATGACCCTTTGTATAAATACATCCGGAGGGACAAATGGAAAGGAATTCTTGTTGAACCTCAAAAGGAAATTTGCAGAAGATTAAGGGAAAATTACAGAAACAATCAACATGTGATCATTGAAAATGCGGCCATTGATCATTTTGCAGGGGAAAGGGTTCTTTACAAAATATCTTTCAGTAACAGCAGGTGGGCTTCAGGGTTGTCTTCTTTTTTAAAGGAAGAAGTTCAGAAGATGATTGATGCAGGTTATGTGGCTAAAAAGGCGGAAGAAGAAGGGGTGGCTCTCCCCCCTGATCCTGCAGACTGGATTGCCACGGAGAAAATCCGGTGTATCACGTTCATGGATTTGGTGAAGCAATATAACATTGAGGCAGTTGATCTGGTGATGACAGACGTTGAAGGATATGACTTTGAAATTATTAAAACAATTCCTTTTCATCACATGAAACCGGAAGTGATTATTTATGAACACAGCCATCTGGCAGAAAAAGCCCGGGAAGAATGCCGGCAATATCTTGAAAGCATGGGATATGCCATTGTCCTTGTGGATGAGTCGGATACCATAGCTCAGCTTAAACAATGACAGGATGGGGGTAGTAAAAAAATTTTCCGGTGAGGTTGTTGTGTACGGAGTGGGGAATGCCCTGAAAAAGTTTATTGGTTTCTTCCTGTTGCCTTTTTACACAAGGGCGCTTTCACCTTCCGAATGGGGAGTTATTGACACCCTGAGCAGTGCGGTGATTATTTTGTCTGTGTTGCTTGGATTTAAAGCTGTGGATGCAGGTTCCCGTTATTATTACGAAGCAAAAGATGAAAAGGAAAAGGGAACAGTGCTTTTTACTGTCCTGGTTCTTTCCTTGTTTTCTTTTTTGCCTTCTCTTCTGCTTGCTTTTTTTTCAAAGTTTTTTTCTGAAGTTCTTTTTAAATCAGGTTTGTACACTCAGGCTGTATGCATCAGTTGCCTTACCCTGCCTTTTGTTCTCCTGAATGACGAACAGGGATGGATATACCGTTACCGGAGCGCTCCCTGGCGTTTTAATGCCTTTGTCCTTTTAAAATCACTTTTAAATGTCGGTCTTGGTATTCTGCTGGTGTTACAGTTGAAAAAAGGCATTGTGGGAGCCCAGCTGGCAACCCTGTTGAGTTCTGCCATGGTCATTATGTATTCCTATCTGTCTTTTTCAAGGAAGTTTTATCATTATCATTTCAGCTGGTACTGGGCAAAGAAAATGTTCAGGTTTGGTTTTCCTTTAATGCTTTCAGGGATGCTGGTGTGGATATATTCTTTTGCCGACCGGTTTTTTATTCTTTCTTATAAGACTTCTGCCGAGGTGGGGTATTATTCCATCGGATCCACTTTTGCCCAGCCGCTGAGTTTGCTTAACATGGCCATAGGAATGAGTTTTTATCCTTTTTTCATGTCGCTGTATGAAGCCGACAGGGATGAGAATAAATCCCATGCCGGAAAAACCTCCGATGTACTGTGGCAATATTATCTTGTGGTGGGTTTTTCCCTTGTTGTGTTCCTTTCCCTTTTTGCAAAGGAAATTGTACAGGTGGTGGCAACCCGGAAATTTGTGAATGGAATTGTGGTGATTCCTTTTCTTGTTTTTTCGGGCATTTTCCGTCAGAGTGCCGACATGACCTCGCTTGGCATATTTATTAAAGAAAAAACAAAATATTATTTTTATATTGTACTCGGGATTTCCTGCCTGAGCCTGTTGCTGAATTTTTTGCTGGTGAAAAAATATGGTTATGTGGGAGCTGCCCTGGTAAATATGATTTCAAATTTTATGTATTTTCTGATTGCCCATCTGATTTCCCAGCGGTTGTTTTATGTCAAAAGAAATTATGTTGTGATTCTTTTGTATTTCATCCCCGTATTTGTTTTTTCGGTTGGCATTCCCTTGCTTGAAATATTGTATGGCAAGCATATAGGGTTAATGATTAAAATATTCATGGCGGTTTTTTTATGGTTGTTGCCTCTTCTGCTCGGGCTGGTATCAGTGAATCAGATAAAAAATGTAATTCAGCAGATTAAAAAATGTAATTCAGCAGATTAAAAAATGATGTTGCCTGTTGTTGCATATTTTCTCCTTGTGCTTGTAGCCATTGCAGTTTTTATCCGGCTGCGGATGAAACCTGATTATTATTACTGGCTTTTTCTCATGCTTTTTTTTGATCCGGGAGGTTTCTTTACAGGTTACCGCGAAGGCAACATTGCAGGAAGCATAAAATATTACGATGTTTTTTTCTTTTTAATGATGATGGTTTTTATCTTTTCGCCGGGGAAGAAACTCCCCTTCAGAGATAAGACCTTTCGTGTTTTCTTTGCTTACTTAATTGTATATATCCTGTATTATTTAATTGTGTATGGGGCAATTTTGCCGGTGGTTAACGGCCAGCTTGATTACCTGTTTTTTTTACGCAAAAACCGGATTGCCCTGATGATGCCCTTCGTGGTGTATAGTTTTTATTATTTCTCATGGAAATCGTATGAAATTTTTTTCCGGTTTATTGTTTATTTTTCTTTTGTGATTCTGTCGTTATGGATGATAACTTTATTTTCTCCTCTTAAAATAGTTCCTGTGATGTTCATGTTAAGATATGAGGAATCTTCAATGGAACGTCTTTTTATGGCAAGTTACGGACTGATAGATGTCATCTATATGATTGGGATTTATCTTTTTCTGGTAAAAAGAAAATATCCTCTTGCCGTAAAAAACAGTTTTCTTATTTATGTGAGTGCCATTCTGATGATCATCACCCTCATTCTTACCCTTACACGCCGTGAATACCTGCGCATGGTTGTTTCCGTGGTCATTGCCATGCTCGTCACTTCCTACGCCTTAAAAATGTCGTACCTTAAGCATCTGGTACGGGGGGTATTTTCTCTTTTGTTTCTTTTGCTGGCCTTGAACATTCTCTTTCCTGTATATTCACGTTATGCTGAATATGTTGTAAAAGATGCTTTTTCACTCGTTATGACAGGAAAGGATCTGCAGGGACGTGAAGATTACCGGATTTCGGGCGAAGAAGACATGGTGTATGTGAAAAGGATTATTAAAGATCATTTTCTTCTCGGCACAGGCTATATCCCTGTCCAATGGTCAGACATTGTGGAAATGAAAATGAAGGGAGATGTAAGGGGAGTGGCTTATGACGCCGCAGCAGAAGTGGCTGTGTATAATGGTCTGATGCGTTTTGGGATCGTAGGGGTGTTGTTGTTTCTTCCTTTTTATGTCATGTTTTTGAAACAAGCTTTTCTTATGTTGAAAGAAATGAAAAGAAATGCTCTTTCCCTGCTGAAAAAACCTGTGATGATGTTGCTCATTTTTTTATGTATTCATCTTCTTTTTATGCGTTTCAGTACCGAGATATATACTGTTTTTGGAGAAATGGCAATATCTTTTTATACCTATCGTTTATTTTTATTTTTTACTTTGTTGCTGGTCCTTAAAAACAAAATAAAAGAAGAACAAACAAAAGAAAATACACAGCTGTATCCATTGACCTGAATGAAAATTTTTTAATTACCAGTTATGAAATGCCGGATATGTAATATGGTTGATAAATCAGGAAAGATTTTTGTTTTCCATGAGAGAATGTATGGAACTCTTGAACCTTTTGAGTATTATTATTGTCCTGCCTGTGAGTCACTGCAAATAGTATCTTTACCTGAAAGATTGGACCGTTTTTATCAGATTTATTATACCGATAATTTTATACCTTCTTTTAAAAAAGACAAGCTTAAAAAACCTTTGCTGGTGTTGCGGACCATGGGCTACCTGTCGTTTTTCGGAAAGTGGATGGAAGCCGCTGGCCTGTATAATGAAGTTCTTCACTGGTGCCGGATAGCAGGTATCGGACAGCATTCATCCATTCTTGATGTGGGATGTGGAAATGGATCGTTGTTGTATTCATTTTATAAATATGGTTTTAAAAATCTCACGGGAATAGACCCTCATCTTAAAACAGAGTTTACCTGCAAGGAAATTTGTTTTTTCCGGCAAGACATCTTTTCCATGTATGCTTCTTTTGATTTTATTATGTTTAATCATTCTTTTGAGCACATCTGGGAACAACATGAAACCCTTGAAAAAGCATCTGTTCTGCTCAATAAGGGAGGAACCATGATGATCAGAATTCCTGTGCTTAATTACGCGTATTCAGTGTATGGAAAATACTGGGCACAACTGGATCCGCCCCGTCATCTTTATCTGCATTCTGTGAAGAGTTTTACCCATCTTGTTCGTTCTCATCATCTGGAAATATATCATGCGTATTGCGATTCAACTGAATTGCAATTTGTAGGCAGCGAGCAGAATAAAAAAGGAATAGGATTATATACGTCCCAATCGTATTATGTTGATCCCGGGAGAAGCATTTTTGATCAGCGTCAGATCAGGCATTTTAAAAAACTTGCAAAAGAACTCAACAAAAAACAACTGGGGGATCAAATGGTGTTTTTTTTAAAAAAGGCTGAAAAATGACAATGGCTTTTGTCCTTACCGGCGGAGGAAGCGTTGGAGGGGCTCAAAAACGTTTTTTCAATCTTTTTAAATACTTGCAAAAGGCAGGAGATTCTTCCTGTTGTTTTTTAACAAGCCGGTATTATTACAAAAAGATCCGGGAAATGGATCAGAATTATCCGCTGGAAAGGGTGTATGTGGTTGATGAGTACGACCTGCCCTCAGAAAGGCAAGCAATGAAACAGCCTGATGTCGGTCACAAAACCCCGAACAACACATTTTTCTCCGGAGTAAAAAAAATAATCCCTTCTTACGGATTAAAGATGTACCGTTATTTTAAAAGCCGGATTTACCAGTACAGGATTTACAAAAGGATTCATGCTCTTGTCTGCAGGGAAAAGATAGATGTGCTGGTGGGTATTTATTCCGGCGTCATTCCTCTTTATTTTTATTTCAGAAAGAAAAAAAGACCTGCCATTGTTTTTGTTGATATGGACAGCTGGTTTACGGAAGTGCTTTCATCAGAGGAATACCGCTGGGATCAAAAATATTCTTCGTTCAATGAAGCTTTGAAGAGGGCCGATGTAGTTGATTTTTTAAGTCCTTATATCAGAGAAGGGATTAGCAAAAAAGGGATTGATGTTCCGCATGAAAGGGCAAGCATTACTCCCTGTTCTTTTTCCCTGTATGAAAAATTCACTGTCAAAGAGAAAAAACCTTTTTCTTTTGTCTTTGCTGCCCGTCTTGAACCCATGAAAAATCCGTTGATGTATTTCAACTGTTCCCTTCTGCTGGCCAGGCAGTATCCGGAGGTGAGGTTTTACCTTCTGGGCGATGGTCCTTTGCTGGAAACAATCAGAAAGAAAGCAGGGGAAGGAAATCTTCATAACCTTATCATTCCCGGATTTGTTCCTGACCCTGAAAAATATTTTGTTTTTACTTCGGTGTTTGTGTCCGTTCAGGAAACCAACAATTATCCTTCGCAGAGTGTCCTGGAAGCCATGGCCTGCGGCAACATGATTATTGCGTCGGATGTTGGCGATACGCGGATGTTTGTCAATGAGGAAAATGGAATCCTTATCCCGCTGTCCATGGAGCATTTAAAAAATGCAATGGAATGGTGCATTACCCATCCTTCCGAAGTGCATAAGAAAGGTCACCATGCCGCCTCTTATGTCAGGACTTTTCACACAGCGGAAAGGGTGGCTGCCTATTATAAAGAAATTGCAGAAAAAGCCTGCAGAAATAAAGACAACAACAGATAGCGCTATGTGCGGATTCGTGGTGGTGATTAATAAAAGAAAACCCTCAGCGGATTTTGATGTGCTGGTAAAAATGACCAGAACGTTGATTCACCGTGGACCGGATGATGAGGGCTATTTGCTGCTTACGGCTGAAGGACCGGTAGAATTTCATAATTTCCCAGGCAAAAGAGATGGACAGCCGGTTTTTTCGCCGGTGGATGATTTTATTCATGCAGGGAATTTTCTTTTTCGCACAGGCATGGGGTTTCGCCGGCTTGCCATCATTGACCTGAAAGAAACAGGTCATCAGCCAATGAGCTACCGCAACCGTTACCGGATAGTGTACAACGGTGAAATATACAATTATCCTGAACTCAAAGAAGAACTGGCAATGAAGGGATACCAGTTCCGTTCTTCTTCAGATACTGAAGTCATCATGGCGGCTTATGATTGCTGGGGACCTGCGTGCCTGAATAAGTTTAACGGCATGTGGGCCTTTGTACTTTATGACACAAAGAACAAAAGTTTTTTTGTTTCGCGGGATCGTTTTGGCATCAAACCTTTGTATTATTACGATGATGATGAGCACCTGATTTTTGCTTCGGAGATTAAAGCCATTCTGCAACACCCCCGGGTTAAAACAGAACCCGATGAGGAAATGTGTCGGCACTATCTTTTGAATGGGGAAGACACTGCTTTCCGGAACACTGTTTTTAAAAATATATACCGTTTTTCTCCGGCGTCTTATATGTATTTTACAGAAGAACAAATCAATCTTGCAGAGAAGGAATTCTGGACAGTGCCTTTCATTGCTCCTTTGCAGAAGTTTAACGAAGAAAAACTGAAAGAATATGCTGATGTGTACCGTTTCCTTTTATCGGATGCAGTGCGGCTCAGGTTGCGTTCAGATGTCAGGGTGGGAGCTGCTCTTTCGGGGGGGCTGGACAGCTCTTCTGTGGTGTATTTTATTCAGAAGCACATTGGCAATGAAATTACCCGTTTTGAAACCTTCTCCAACATTTATCCCCTGGAGGAACTGTCGTGTTTTGACGAATCGCATTTTATCCGCAGGCTTGTTTCTTTTTATGGGGTGAAGGCCAATTATGTTACTCCTGAGACGAACGAACTTCCGGAAGAATATGTCAAAATGATTTATGCTGTGGATACCCCTCCCAATTCTTCCAATTTTTCAGGATGGTACACCTATCAGCTTACCCGCCGGCAAGGGGTCATTGTTACCCTTGACGGACAGGGAGCCGATGAACAGGTGGCAGGGTATGATTCCTATCTGTTGTATTATTTGCAGCATCTGCCGGTACAGGATTTTTTTAAAGAAGCAAGACAATTGCATGCCATGGGCAGAATGGATGCTTCTGCCGGGATGAAAGCGCTGCTGCTTAATCTCTGGTTGCGACTGCCGGGAAAAAACAAAATATCGTTCCTTCTGCCGGGGAAAGGGATTAAAAACAATGCCGGCCTTTCCTTGAATGAAATCCTGTGGCATGATGTCAGACACAACCTTAATACCCTTTTGCATTACGGCGATGCCCTTTCAATGGCTCATTCGGTTGAATCAAGGTTGCCTTTTCTTGATTACCGTCTGGTTGAATTTTTGTTTTCTGTTCCTCCTGTGTATAAAATTCATGAGGGCTGGACTAAATACCTTTGTCGCCATGCGATGAAAGAACTTCTTCCTCCGGAAATCACCTGGAGAAAAGACAAGATGGGCTGGCCCAATGCCGAAGAGTACTGGTTTGGAAAATTGCATCGCCGGTGGTTTGATGATCAGATTTTGAAGAGTACCTTTATAAAAAATTTCATTCCCCGGAATAAAGAAGTAATAACTTTGCCGTTATGCCGTAAAATCCGTTATGTAAACCTTGCTTTATGGCATGAGGTGTTTTTTAATAAAAGATATCCATGATACAGAAAAACGAATATTATGAACAAAAATGCTTCTGGGATGTTGATTATTTTACTCTCCCGGAAGAAAAACAAAAAATACTGACAGTGGCTGCCGCCATTCCTGAAGGAGTACATTCTGTACTTGATGCGGGTTGTGGCAATGGTTCCCTGTTAAATTTCCTTGCGCGGAATTATTCCTCGTCATACAGGCGACTTGCAGGGATAGATATAAGCAAGGAAGCACTTCAGCATGTAACCACCGAAAAATATGAAGGGACTTTATCGGCTATGCCCTTTCGTGATAATGAATTCGACCTCGTGGTCAGCACCGATGTCATTGAACATTTACCGTATGAAGAATATCCGGTGGTTTTGCAGGAAATGCAAAGGGTGACTTCCCGTTATCTTATTATTGTTGTTCCTCACATGGAGAACCTGGAGGCTTCCCTTTATTGTTGTCCGCAGTGTTTTTGCTGGTATAATGCAGAATATCATGTAAGGGCTTTTACCCGTGATACAATGAAAACTCTTTTTGATCAGGCAGTGCCGGAATTTATCCGCCCTTTTGGCCCTGAAAAACATTATCCTGTGTTTAATGATTTCACACGGTTGCTTCATTACCGGAGTCACCGGTATCCTCCTTCGTATGCTGTGTGCCCCCAGTGTGGATATGTTCATAAAGAAAAAGAAACAACAAATTCTTTTTCCTCATCTTCTCATCAGGAAGGAAAAAGAAATATCAATTTTTTACAATTTCCAAAAAAGATAATTAAGAAGATTTTTTATAAGGAAATACGCACAGAACGCTGGATAATGGGTTTATATAAAAAGATGCATTCATCATGATTGCTTCAAAAAAAGATTTGTTGTATTATCTTGAATCTGACAGAATAGCTCTCGGAAGAAGCGGTGAAAAAACACTGAAGTCCTTCATCAGGGAGTTGTTTGCGCCGGATCTGGTTCATCGTTTCCAGATTTTGTTAAGAAAAACCGAGTATTATTACAATACACGGAAGGAGAGTTTGTTGTCAAAAATTCTCCTGTTGTTCTACCGTTATCGGTTGCACAGGCTCTCGGTCAAACTTCATTTTTCTGTCCCTCTGAATGCCGCTGGTCCCGGCTTGTCTCTTGCTCATATAGGTTCTGTGATAATTAACAACGGGGCCAAACTCGGAGCTAACTGCCGGATTCATGCAGGCGTTAATATAGGAACCCAGGCTGGCTACGGAGATAAAGCGCCCCGGATAGGCAACAATGTGTACATCGGACCAGGAGCAAAAATATATGGGCCAATTTGCATTGCCGATGATTGTGTAATAGGGGCAAATGCCGTGGTGGGTAAATCTTTTTTAAACAAGGGGATGCTTATTGCAGGAGTTCCTGCAAGAGAAATAAAACCTGTGGACAGCCGTGATTTTAACATCCATGCAACAAAGATTATTGACTTAAATATTTCCCGTGCATTGTATGCCGGAAAAACAGCTGTTGAATTGAAAGAAAGTTTAAAAAATTATGGTTACTAAGACGACAGCGGTCATAGTGGTTACCTGCAACTCTGCAGCTCATCTGCCCTGTTTGATTGCCTCGTTGAACAACCAGACCACAAAAGAATTCAAAGTTTTCTTTGTGGACAATGCTTCCAAAGACGAGACAGTTTTGTATTTGCAAAGTTGTTCCAAAAATTTTAAGTGGGATTTTATTTTTCTTCCGGCCAACACAGGTTTTGCCGCCGGGAATAATAAAGGAATTTTACGTGCTCTTGAAGAAGGCTTCAGGTATGTGATGATAGTAAATCCTGACATGGAATTGCATCCTTCGTGCATTCAGGAGCTTGCAGCATTGCTCGACAGGTATCCGGAAACAGGCATGACAGGACCGGTGGTCCTGTATGGAGGAAATAAGAAGGCCGAAAATCTTATTCAGGTATATGGCGTCAAAGCAAATTTCAACACACAGACAAAAGCAATGTTATATACCGGTCAACATCTTTCTCCGGCCATCCCTTCAGTGCTGGAAGTGGATTATGTAAACGGGGGAAGCATGATGGTGAGGGCAGAAGTTTTTAAAACGGCAGGACTGTTTGAAGAAGACTATTTTATGTACAATGATGAACTTGATCTGGCTTTCAGGATGCATCAGCAGGGTTACAGGGTAATGACCACCCGGCAGGCCATCGTGTGGCACCATCACGACTGGACAAAAAAAAACAAAAGAGGCTATTTTCTTATGTATTACTATGGCATAAGAAACAAATACCTTTATTTTATTAAATGGAAATTGTATAAAGAAATGATAAGGGAAGCTGTCCTGGAAATTTTTCTGTTTCCTTATAGAATAGCTTGGGCAGTAAAAACAGCAGACTTACGTTTGCTATGGTATTATTATCTGGGTTTTGTGCATGGTTTGCTGCAAAAAAAAGGAAAATCAACAATGTGGGAATAAGAGATGATGAGGCTCATTTATCTGAACGATGGTTTAAGCAGTGTGTTTCACTCGCAGGTGGCTGCGTTGCTCAACTGGTACCAGCAACAGGGGTGGTTCTCTGAAGTTATTTTAATTACGGCGTATAATCATCAGGAAGAACGTGAAAAAATACAGCTGCAGATATCAGCAAAAATCCCTGTTTTATTTTTCCGGCTGGCCCCCAACTATCCTTTTTTTAATTTCGTGAATATCATGCGGCTCCGGCGCTGTCTTTCCCGGGTCAATCCTGCTGAGGAAAATACAATCATCCACATACGGGGTGAAATGCTGGCTTTGTATTACGCCGGAACAGGGAATAAATATTTTTTCCCTGCCCGCACTCTTGTGGACA